>ENA-ORXF01001607-ORXF01001607.1-marine-metagenome-genome-assembly--contig:-NODE-1607-length-14360-cov-3.752713_pt1 | contig 14360 bp, 8 predicted proteins | sample MGYA00237864_ERZ511476 | MGnify/ENA primary metagenome ERZ511476 (study PRJEB26306, sample SAMN06343908) | marine metagenome | isolation source: coastal waters | place: Atlantic Ocean: West Antarctic... | reverse complement strand
CAATCTGATTTTCTAACTCAAGGCCATCAGGTGCCTTTATTTGAAAAAAAAGTAGCAAAATATTGTGCTTCAGAATATGGGGTAGCAGTTAATAGTGCGACTTCAGCATTACATATTGCCTGTTTGGCATTAGGGCTTGGAGAAGGTGATTATCTCTGGACTTCTCCAAACACATTTATCGCTTCTGCAAATTGTGGATTGTATTGTGGTGCTAAAGTTGATTTTGTTGATATTGATCCACTGACCTATAATTTATCCGCACAAGAGCTTGAACAAAAACTCATTCAGGCAAAGAAAGACAACAAGTTACCCAGGATTGTAATACCAGTTCATTTTTCTGGGCAATCTTGTGATATGAAGAAGATTTATTCATTAAGTAAAGAGTATGATTTTAAAATTATTGAAGATGTTGTATATGAAGAATCAGATAAAGACTGGGATACGTTTTTTAGAACGATGACAGGTGTCACAAGACTACCTAACTCTAAAATAGAAAAAGTGATAGTCCGTTTTCATAATGGGCGTGAAAACTACTTTAAAACAAAACCTTTCATACCAGATTTTGAAGAATTCTTTGAAGAAGATAAGCAAAATCAGGTTTGGTTTGAGTCTATTATAAATAAAGAATTGGTTCAGCAACTTTTGTCTTATGGAAAGGATTTAGAAGTACTAGAACCAGATCGACTAAAAAATGAAATGAAAGAACACGCAAAAGCTATTCAAGAATTTTACAATAAGTAACTATGCAGTTATATTGCATGATTAAATTGTTTATTTGCAGAGTAATAATAAAATTTAAGTGATGGTTAGGTTAGATATTAAGATTTGGGAGTTGTTAAATGATGTTAGGGGGTTTGTTGATATAAGTGAAACAAAAGAATTACTGATATCTTTAGTTTTTCTAAAACATGCTAATAATCAATATTATTCAAAGATTATTATACCTAAACGAGCTACATGGGAGTTTTTATATAGTAAAATAAATACTCCAAATTTCTTCAATTGTTTATTAGAAGGATTTAATGCTTTAGAAAATGAAAATAGTGAATTAAGAGGAACATTTAGTTTATTTAATTTTAGACTTAAAGAAGAGAAAGACTCAGAATTTATTAGTGTTCTTTTCCAAAAAGTATCTGATTTTCCGTTATTAGAAGATAATATCAACTTTTCTAATTTCATCGGAGATTTACTTATAAAGTTTTCAGAGTTTGAAGGGAGGAGTAGCACTGATTTATCTACACCGTTAAATGTTTCAAATTTAATGGTTGAAATTCTAAACCCCAATGAAGGATCAGTCTTAGATTCTGCATGCGGTTCAGGTGGTTTTTTTGAGAAAATTGAAGATAATTACCCAAATGAGGAGTTTCAATTTTACGGTCAAGAATATAATGGAGCAACATTAGCTCTCGCTAAATTAAGGTTTGCTTTTGATGGAAAAAGTACTATTGAATTTGGAGAAGAAAAAAGCACGCTAAGTGATGATCAGTTTTCAGAATTGAAAGTAGATTATGTTATTATGCATCCACCTTTTAAATCATTTGCAAATGAAATTAATAATTTTGACCCCAGATTTCAATTTGGCTTACCACCAAAATCAAACGCAAATTATGCATGGATTCAACATGCAATATATCATCTAAAACCTAGAGGAAAAGCTGTTCTTTTATTAGGACAAAACACTTTATTTACAAATCAAAAAGATGAAGTTTTAATTCGTAAGAATATTATTGAAAACAATCTTTTGGAGGCTATTATTGCTTTGCCTGCTGGTATTATAAATTATACTGGTATAAAAACTTGTATTTGGGTATTAAACAAGGAAAAGAAAACAAAGGATGTATTGTTATTAGAATCTGATGTTTTATCTGAAAAAGATTTAAAGAATACTAACTTTTCAATAAAAGGGATAGAGAAAATCACGCAAATATATAATGATTTTTCAGAAGTTGAAGATGTATCTAGAATAGTTAGTTTAGAAGAATTAAGAGAAAATGATTATAGTTTACAACCTTCAAGATATTTTAATCTTTTTATAGATGAAGAACTTTCTAATCCTGTTAGCTTAAGCGATCTATTAAAAGCAGCAAAGACTAAAAGAGGTTTACTTTCTTTTCCTGTAAAAACTCTTAGTATTAAAGATTTATCTAACGATATTGATAATTTTGAAATAAAAATTTCTGAATTAGAAGAAAGAGAAAACATTAAGAATTATGTTCTTTTTAAGGGAAGAGCATTATTATTAGCTAGTCTAGGAACTAAATTAAAACCATCATTTATAGATACATTAAATGAAGAAATAGCGATTCAACAGAACGTTGTAATTTATAATATTAATGAAAATAAGGTTATAATTGATTTCTTAATTCAAGAACTTAATAAGGGGTATGTTGAAAAACAGTTTAATCGTTTTTTAAGAGGAGCAGCTATTAAACATATCAATAAAAAAGATATTTTATCTCTAATTTTAGATGTGCCTGAGTTGCCAAGTCAACAAAGCGAAATAGTAAAACGTGAAAAACAAATTCGTTTTGAAAAATTAGTATTAAAGTCTGGTTACCAAAAATTATTAGAAGGTTTTAAGAAAGGTCAAGAGGCAGATTTAAGTTCTAAAAGACATATGTTAAATCAAGATGTCTCCAGTTTAAATTCTATTGTTGAGTATGTAAAAGGAGAGTTTAATTTTCGTAAAGAGGGTATTAAATTAGACACTGTTTTAGATTCTAGAGATGGTACTACAATGCAGTCATTATTAAACTCTTTAACTGAAACAGTAAGAGTTATTTCTAATCAAGTTAATTTACTATCTAATAATGTTGATGAGTTAAATAAGGAAGTACTCGATATAAAAACATTCTTAAAACAGCTAGTTAAAAGAGAATCGAGTAAAAGTTTTAGAATTGTTGAATCCTATGATGATGATGATTTTAACACTAAAATATTTGCAGATAAAAGGCAGTTTAGAGATGTTTTTAAATCTGTTTTAAATAATGCTGTAAGGCACGGGTTTATGGATAGTAAATCAAATAATGTTTTTAAAATAACCTTGAAAGACAATGGTGAATTTATTGATTTGATTATGGAAAATAATGGAGCACCTTTACCCAAGGGGGTTACAAAACAAAGTTATAGCACCAAGTCTATGAAAGCCGGTAAAACGGGTAATACTGGTTTAGGTGGTTATCATGTTGGTGTATTTACAAAGTCACATGATTTAAAATGGGATCTTATTAATAGTAAAGAAGATGAGTTTAAAGTTGGTATTAAATTAAAGCTTGAAAAGTATGAAAGTATATGAAGTTCTTTGGATAGATGACGATTTTAATAAAGATTTTGATAGATTAGCTTATCAAAACGGCATAAGTTTAACTCATTTTAAAACATCTAAAGAAGGGATGGCTAGTTTAGAGTCTGGTTTAAAAACTAATTATTATGATGCAGTTATTTTAGATGGTTTGGCATATAATGAGTCAGAAGACGAAGAACATAGTATTGATGGCTTAATTAATTCTCTTAATAAAATTACCGAGTTAAGACAAAAAAAATGGTTTCCTGTTTTTGTCTTTACTGGAGAGTTAAATAAATTAGAATATAAAGGAGATGTAAAATGGGTTGAAAGGTTTAATATTCCTATTGTTGTTAAAGGTTTTGATAATAAAGGGTTTATAGATGATTTGATTAAAGAAGTCGATAAACAAAAAGTCACCCAACTAAAACACAAATACCCAAATGCCTTTGCCGTATGTGATGATAATTATTTGGGGTGTAAACAATTTGAGAGAGTGTTTCAGTTAATAAAGGATATAGAAACACCAGAAAATATTACAAACCAACAAGACGCACTGTTACCAATGCGTAAAATTCTAGAAGCTTTATTTGAGAAACTACATAAAATAGGTTTGATACCTGATGAAATTCAAAATGAAAAAGGAGCTATAAATGGAGCCAGTCGTTTTTTAGCAGGAAATGATTATAAATACAAGTATCATAAAGAATTAATTCATCCTGCAGTTTCAGTATCAATTCATCATTTAATTAACTTAACACAGGATGCTTCACACAATGAGGGAAACAAACTTGGAGTAGATACATATTTGACTAAAAGTAAAAACACTTTCTTATACCAAGCTTTATGCTATTCAATTTTGGAGGTTTTAGATTTTATAAAGCCATATATCGATAAAAATATAGATATAGTTGAAAATAAATCTAAATGGGAATTAATAAAAGAGAATACTACCACATCTAATGCAAATTGGATTTCCGGCACTGTAATCAGAATTGCTAGTAATGGATATGGTACTTTTAGAGATGAAAATAGTTCTCCTACGATAAGTATTATGCCTTCCTTGGTTAAGGAGCATAAACTAGAAGAAAATCAAAAGGTTGAAGTTATTACAATGCCAAGTTCAGATAGCTCAAAAACATTTATAAAGGAAATTAAGGTCTCGTAACAACTCTGCAATCACCCCGCACACCTCATCAATACATTTGTACTATTAATAATTGTAAAAGAAAAAAGCCATGACTAAGAATACAAATGTAAAATGCCCAAGTTGTAAAGAAGTTTTTAAGGTAGATGATAGTATTTACACAGATATTGTAAAACAAGTTAGAGATCAAGAATTTGCAGACGATTTAAAAAGTAGACTAGATAGTGCTGAAAAAGAAAAGGTTTCTGCATTAAAACTTTCAGAAGTAGAGTTAAAAAGTGTTTTTCAAAAACAATTAGCTGAAAAAGAGAAAGAGATAAGTACCTTAAAGCACACAAGTAAATCTGAATTAGCAGCAGAGGTTTCTAAAAAAGAAACAGAAATTTTAGCATTACATGCTAAAATAGACAATGCAGATACGCTAAAAAAATTAGCACTTTCTAATGCAGTTAAAGATATTGAAAAAGAAAGAGATCAATTAGTTAACGATGTAAAGCTAAAAGAAGCTGAAAAAGAAAATCTTGAAAAATCGTTAAAAGAAGATTTTAGACGCCAGTTAGATCATGTCGCTAAAGACTTTAAACTAAAAGATGAAGAGATTGAACGCTTAAAAGATTATAAGCAAAAGATGTCAACTAAAATGACGGGTGAAACCTTAGAGTTGCATTGTGAAAATGAATTCAACAAATTAAGAGCAACTGCTTTTCCTACCGCTTATTTTGAAAAAGATAATGATGCTTCAGGAGGAACAAAAGGTGATTATATTTATAGAGACGCTGATTTAGATAGTAACGAAATCATTTCAATAATGTTTGAAATGAAAAATGAAAACGATCAAACCGCATCTAAAAAGAAAAATGAAGATTTCTTTGCGAAGCTAGATAAAGATAGGGAAGCTAAAGGTTGTGAGTATGCTGTTTTAGTGTCTATGTTAGAATCAGATAATGAGTTTTATAATACCGGTATTGCAGATGTGTCTTACAAATATCCGAAGATGTATGTCATTCGCCCTAATTTTTTCATTCCAATCATTACCTTGCTAAGAAATGCGGGTATGAAATCTTTGGAATACAAAGCAGAATTAAATATCGTACGAAACCAAAATGTTGATATTACCAACTTTGAAGAGAAAATAGATGATTTTAAAAATGGTTTTGCTAGAAATTATGATTTAGCTAGCCGTCAATTTAAAACCGCGATTACTGAAATTGATACCACAATTAAGCATTTAGAAAAAGTGAAAGACGCGCTTAATTCTTCTGTAAACAATTTGCGTTTAGCGAATAATAAAGCAGTAGATTTAACTATAAAAAAGTTAACGAACGGGAATGCGACAATGAAACAAAAGTTTGAAGATTTAAAAGAATAAAGTGATGAATCTAACAAAAATTTATACAACTCCAGAACTAAAAGAATTAACTGCAGGGGGTGATTCTTATATTAGAACAAAAAATGGTGAGGTAAAAGGATTAGCCATCACTTTAAAGAAAAACCCCAAAGCTCCTGCTGTTATTACAGTAAGCAACAAGGGACCAATAATTATAAAAAATGCCGAATTATTAGCAATTACAACTACACCAGTGCCAACGTACATCAAACTTGGTGTAAATCAATGGCGTTATAAAGGCGATTATAAAGTGCTACGTTTCAGTAAAACTATTGCTGATATTAAAACATATCATGGCAATCGACCTGAGAGCGAAATTTATGGAATATTATTTTTAGAAAAAGTTTAAAGCTTAAAAACAATCAATGATTACAGGACAAATTAAATCACAAATAGACCAAATCTGGAATACCTTCTGGACAGGAGGTATATCAAACACCATTACCATTGTTGAGCAATTAACATACCTCATCTTTATCAAAGATTTAGACGAAACGGAAACTCGAAATGAGCGAATGGCGAAAAGACTAAACAAAGAATTTACGTCAATTTTCGGAGAAGACCAACAAGATTTCCGTTGGAAGAATCTAAAGGAAATGGATGTAAACGAACGTCATAATATTTTCAATAACTCTGTAGATGGCATTTTCCCATTCATTCGCAGTTTAGGAGGTGAAAAAAGTTTGTTTAGTACCTATATGAAAGATGCTTCTTTCGGTATTAACAAAGCAGCAACTTTAGACCAGGTAATGGAAAAACTAGAACGTCTAGACATGTCTCAACAAGATATTAAAGGTGATATTTATGAATATCTATTGTCAAACTTAGAAGGTGGAGGTACCTCTGGTCAGTTTAGAACACCGCGTCATATTATCAAGTTAATGACAGAAATGATGCAGCCAACTTTAGAAGATACCATTTGTGATCCTTCAGTAGGTACAGCAGGTTTTCTAGTGGCTGCGAAAGAGTATATCGATAAACATTATAGCGTTACAGATTTAGACAAACACAAAGAGCATATCAACAAACACATGTTTAGTGGAACCGAGTTTGATGCGACTATGTTGCGCATTGCATCTATGAACCTTTTTTTACATGGGGTAGAAGAACCAAATATTGTAGATGTAGACGCAGTAAGTAAAGACAATATGGTAAGTGATGCATACACATTGGTATTGGCAAATCCGCCATTTAAAGGAACTATAGACAAAGAAAGTATTGCGCCAGGATTGCGTAATGTTACAGATACTACAAAAACAGAATTACTTTTTTTGGCCTTAATGTTACGCCAACTCAAAAAAGGTGGTCGTGCAGCAGTGGTGGTGCCAGATGGTGTTTTGTTTGGTTCCGGGAAAGCCTTTAAAAGCATACGTGAAGAAATTGTTGCAAACCATAAGCTTGAAGCTGTTATCTCTTTACCAAGTGGTGTTTTTAAACCCTATTCTGGGGTAAGTACAGCAATCATCATTTTTACGAAGACGGATAACGGAGGCACAGACAATGTGTGGTTTTATGATATGTTGGCTGATGGTAAATCATTAGATGATAAACGTAATTTATTAGTAGCACCAGAAATTTTCGAAGCCTTTTCTTTTGATGGTGCCGTCACATCGAGCGCAGACGAGATGCATGATAAATTTAACCTACCAGACATACTAGCGCGGTATCCAAAAAGAAACCAAGATAAGAGAGCAAGAACAGCACAGTCTTTTTTAGTTCCTTTTGCAGAAATTAAAGAGAACGATTGGGATTTGTCCATCAATCGCTATAAAGAGATTGTGTATGAGGAGGTAGTATATGATAAACCTGAAAAAATAATTAGTAGATTATCTGATTTAAATAAAGAACGTTTAGATTTAATGAGTAAATTAAATTTGAATTAAATGAATAAATTAAGATTTGGAGATTTATTTGATTATGAGAAAAAGTCAAAAATAAAAGCAGGAAATGGTTTAAAAAATAATGAGGGAAAATATCCTTTGTTCACATCAAGTAACACGCTTTCTAAAAGTATAAATAATTTTACTTTTTCTGATTCAAGTTTGATTTTTGGAACTGGCGGTATGCCAAGTGTGCATTTTTGTGATGATGAATTTGCAGTTTCTACTGATTGTTTAGTGGCACAACCAATAGATAAAACAGCTGTTTTTGTGAAATATGTATATTATTTTTTCACACAAAATAATATGAGGTTACTTGAAGAGGGGTTTAAAGGTGCTGGTCTCAAACATATTTCTCGGAATTATATTGATAAATTACAAATCCCACTCCCATCCATAAAAATCCAACAACACATTGCATGTATTTTAGATGATGCCGCAGCCTTGCGCAATAAAACAGCTCAATTACTTGAAGAATATGACTTGCTGGCGCAGTCTATCTTTTTGGAGATGTTTGGGGATCCTGTCCTAAACGAAAAAAAATGGGAAGTAAAGAAACTTGAAAAGGTTTGTGCTAAAATAACTGACGGAACGCATCAAGGACCAAAATTTAGAACAGAAGGCATTCCTTTTTTATTAGTATCAAACATAGTTAATAACGAAGTCATTTATGAAACCAAAAAATTTATTGATGATGAAGAGTATACTAAACTTACAAAGTCAACAAAAATTGAGGTTGGAGATTTATTGTATACAAGTGTCGGTTCGTATGGAAACCCTGCGATTGTGAGGGATGTAAGAAAGTTTTGTTTTCAAAGGCATATTGCTCATATAAAAGTGAAATCAGAATTGATTAACGTTACTTTTTTACATGCAATGATGAAATCACCATTGATTAAAAGGCAAGCTGATAGATTTGCAGTTGGTGCTGCTCAAAAAACCTTGAACTTGAAAACGATCAGAAACTTTGAAATATTTCATCCGCCTTTGGATAAACAAAATCAATTCGCAGAAAAAATAGCCATAATTGAGCAACAAAAAAAAATAGCTAAACAAGAATTACAAGAAAGTGAAGATTTATTTAATTGCTTGTTGCAAAAAGCGTTTAAAGGAGAGTTGGTGTAAAAAATAAAAATAATACTCATAAAAAGAAAACAGCATAAATGAATTCAAACTTTCAGTTTTTAGCAAAAGAATTTATGGTCTTTTATGACAGAGCTCATAAAGCAGAACAATTGGTTATTACAGATCCAAGAGCATCACTATTCTACGCACGCATGGCGCTAGAAGTTGCTATAAATTGGATGTATGTAAACGATGATGAACTGGAGTTTCCCTATGACAAAGGATTGCATAATTTACTGTTGCAAGTAGCATTTAAAGAACAATTTAATCATAGCCTTTATAACGAGTTACACCTTATAAAAAAAACAGGAAACCTTGCAGCGCACAACAAACCAGTATCAGAGGTAGATTCGAGTACAATTATAGAACATCTATTTTATTTTTCGAAATGGTTTTCAAAATCCTATGCGCAAATAGATGCAGGTACTTTAGGTATGTTTGACTTTAATAACATTCCACAAAAAGGAGAGAGTACGCTTTCGAGAAAACAAATAACAGCATTGCAAACACAACTTGATAGCGAACTAGACACCTACCAAGAGCAATTAAAAATAAAAGAAGAAGAAAAGAAAATACTTGCAACCCAAAATGAACTCTTTAAAAAGCAAATAGAAGCCTTACATGCGCAGATAGAAAACAATAAAGCTGAAGCAAATGTAGAAGACGAGGTGCACCACCCGCGCAACGAGGCAGAGACTCGTAAATATTTAATAGACGTTGCTTTGCGTGAAGCAGGTTGGGATCTAAAAGGTATAAATGATAAAGAGTACAAAGTGCAGTTTATGCCCAAAGCTACGAATACTTCAGAAACAGGTTATGTAGATTATGTATTATGGGATGATGATGGTCTGCCATTGGCATTGGTAGAAGCAAAAAGAACTTTAGAAAGTGCAAGTAAAGGAGAAAATCAAGCACAATTGTATGCAGACAGTTTAGAAAAAATGCATGGTCGCCGTCCGGTAATGTACTATAGCAATGGCTACGATATTTTCTTATGGGATGATCAGTTTTATAAACAGTCAAGACGGGTACATGGTTTCTATACCAAAGCAGAGCTACAAACAGCAATGTTTAGACGTACACATCGTAAAGACATCCGTATTGCTCCAATAGATACTGAAATTTCAGGTCGTGGTTATCAAATGCGATCTATAAAAAGTATAGCAGAGCATTTTGCAGGAAATGATAAAAGGGTTAAAAGATTAATAGGTACTAATAGAGGTGCTTTATTAGTTTTGGCAACAGGAACTGGTAAAACGAGAACTTCAATTGCTTTTTCTAAACTACTATTGGAATGTAATTGGGCAAAACGAATTTTGTTTTTAGCAGACAGGATTAGCCTTGTGAAACAAGCAAAGTCCAACTTTATAAAACACTTGCCAGAGCATAGTGCAGTTAACTTATTAGATGAAAAGGACAATCCAGATGCACGTATTGCTTTTTCAACCTATAAAACCATGATGGGGTTAATTGATAATAATCGTAATGAAGAAGGGCGTTTTTATGGAGTTGGACATTTTGATTTAATTATTGTTGATGAAGCGCATCGCTCTATTTATAAAAAGTACCATGCTATTTTTGATTATTTTGATGCTTTATTTTTGGGCTTAACAGCAACACCAAAACATAGTATAGATAAAAACACCTATTATATTTTTGGTTTGGCAGATCAATCGCCAACAGATGCATATACGTTTAAGGAAGCTGTAGATAGCAAACATCTAACGCCTTATAAATCGATACCAGTGCCAACTAAATTTTCACGAGAAGGTATAAAATATGATGAGCTTTCTGAAGAAGAAAAAGAAGAGTTTGAAGAAGAAATATTAGATGGAGAAGAAGCTACAGGTAATGAGTGGATAGCATCTTCAGAATTAAATACTTGGTTATTCAATAAACCAACTGCTATTAAAACTTTACAATATGTTTTAAAATATGGAATTAAAAACAGAGGAGGAGAAGAGTTAGGTAAGACCATTATTTTTGCTAAGAATAGAAAACATGCTCAGTTTTTAAAAGACACATTTTTAGAATTAGATAAAGAACAGTTTGGTAATGATTATGTAAAAGTAATTACACATAATGAACCAAAATCACAAGAGTTTATAGAGCGTTTTTGTGATGAAGAAAAAGATAGATTACCTCAAATAGCTATTTCGGTAGATATGATGGATACAGGTATTGATGCACCAAGTTGTGTGAATTTAGTATTCTATAAACCTGTTAAATCGTATTCGAAATTTTGGCAAATGATTGGTCGTGGTTCTAGATTACGCCCAGATTTATTTGGTGAGGGGAAAGATAAAACGCACTTTTTAATTTTTGATATGTGTGAGAATTTTGAGTTTTTTAAAGAAAATCCAGAAGGTATTGAGTCTAGTTCTCAAAAGAGTTTAACAGAAATTCTTTTTGGTTTACGATTAAGACTTGCAGAGTATTTAAAAAGTGATCAATTTAAAGAAAACGAATCGCTGCAAGAATTTAAAATAGAATTATTTGATGGCTTATATAATGATATTGGAACTTTAGATTTAGAACGATTTGATGTAAAAATGAAATTAGAAATTGTTCATGAATTTGGAGGTAATAATCGTGAAATATGGAATCACTTATCTAAACGTGATGTAAAACGTATTGAAGATGAATTAGCAGTTTTAGTAAAGCCTCATAAAGGAGATTCTGATGTAGCTCGGTATTATGATAGATTATTATATACTTTAATCACAAAACGATTAGAAACACCTAATAAAGAAGAATACGTAAATGGTTTTATGATACCTATTTCCAAAGTAGTAAAAACTTCTCAAAAATTACTTAAGAAAACAAGTATTCCAGCTGTAAAATCTAAAGAAACTTTAATAAAATTACCCTTAGAAGAAATTTTTTGGAAGATCGAAGGAATTACACATCTTGAAAAATTAAGAAAAGGATTGCGTGAATTAGTCAAGTTTATAGATCCAGTAGATCAACGTTATGTAACTACAGATTTTGCAGACTATATTCTTGAAAATGAAATAAAAGAAAGTGAGTTTTCTAATGAAACAGATTTAGATTATGATGTTCCATCACCATTTCAAAATAATGTGCATCGTTTAGAAAAATTGATACGTGAAAACGAAAACCACATCACAGTATCAAGAATTAGAAAAGGTGAAACCATTACAAAAGAGGAGTTAAAAGTTTTGGAGGATATCATTTTTAAAGGAGGAATAGATAAAAAAACGATCGAAAAAGAGTTGGGATCACAATTTAGTTTAGTGAAATTTATTATATCATTAATGGGATTGAATCCTGATATGGTAGATGCTGCATTTGCAAAATTTATAAATGACTATCAATTAAACTCGGTACAAATACAGTTTTTAGATACCATTAAAAAATTTATAACTACAAATGGTAAGATAGAACCAAGTAAATTATATGATTCCCCATTTAAAAACTATCATAATTTGGGAATCGATGGTGTTTTTACAACACAGCAGGCTGATGTTATTTTTAAAATTGTTGAAGAGTTTAATGAAGTAAATTAGAGTATCATTTTATCCAGAAACTAAAACTGTGCAATTATAGCGCACATGTTGTTCGTAGTATTGCAGTATTAATCTTTAAAACTGATAATATGACTGCATATCAAAAACACTGGAACGCTGAGATCGAAACTCTTTTATTTGAATTGGATGCTCCAAAAAGCTTAGAAGAAAATATTATAGATACCCTTAGCAATGCAAAACGCACTGGTATTTTTCCAAATCAAATTATAAATGCACTTAGATTAGGTCTTTCTATTAAAGAAGGTAACCAGAATATGGCTTTTGTAGCTTCTATGCAAAGTGGTAAATCAGGCACAATATATTTTTTATGTAATTATGTATTACCAGCAATTGGCTTGATAAATGAATATGAATCAATATTGTTTGTTACCAGTATGCGTGATACAGATTTATATGACCAAAACTGCAGGGTATTGCACAAAGAATATTATGATGCAGCTACTGATGAAATAAAGTCTTCAAACTTAAAAGTAATGAAAATGAGCGATTTCTTTAACCATCCAAATCCTCATAAAGTAGTTAATGAATTCGATGTCCAATTAATCGTTAGGGATGAAGATCAATATGGCTGTGGTGAAGAATCTAGTTTTCAAGCCGCATTTTTTAGTGAATTAAGACGACGTATTCCGGATATTAAATTACTTGCAGTAAGTGCAACACCATACGATATTTTAGATGCACAATACAACGGTGATGCCGATATTGACGTGATTGTAGGAGTTCGCCCACCAGAATATTATGGAATTTCAGAAATGTTACAAGATGGCTTAATTGAGGATATTCCTTGTGATTTTAGACCTTTACAATCTCAGGGTAATGGAGATGACGTTATCTATTCGATTCATCCAAAAGTAGAAGAATATGTTAATCATCTTACTACTTTTTCAAGTGGATTAGGGATTATTAGAGAATCTAATACATCCAGAGCAATAGAACTAAGAGGTTTATTAAAGAAAGAATACAAAAACCAGTGCAATATTATTGCAATAGGTTCTGATACAACATGCGATTTTGGTATAAATGAAGGGATCAAAGAAGTATCAGATTTAATCTTAAAACGTGGCCAAAAAGTGGTATTGATTATAGTACAAGCACTATCAGCAGGGAAAGATTTAGGTGTCTTAAAAGAAAAAGTTCGTTTTGGTATTGAGCCAAGAAATAAACAATTAGCAAATGGAGCACAAGGAATTACAGGTCGTTTTTGTGGATATCATAACAATCGAGATTTTAAATTAATGGCGAGTTTTGGCTTGTTAAATCATTATGCACAATTTGAACAAGATTGGGAAATTTTTGCGGATGAGAATTGGAGAAATGAATTATTTAATAATAAGGTGAAAGGTTTAACTACGCATACTAAGTTTGTAAAAACACAATCTGAGGGTACATTTATACCGGTAGAGAATACACGAAAATTGAGCTATGACCAACTATTAAGTCAAGAAGGTCGTGAAGCCTTATCATTTATTGATGATGAAGCATACCGTCGTTTATTAGATTATTTTAAAGTAACTTTTTACAATGTTTCAACAAAAGGAACACGTTTCAAGCAAAAAGGTGTTACCGTGCGTATTGCTTCTGGTTACAACCAAGCAAGTAATCGTGTATATCGTAACTGGAACTGCAAAATAGAAGACGATTTTGGAAATATTTTCTTTAAAAAGAATCCATATCAATATGGTATTTTAATTAGTAATTATCCTGCAGATGATAAAAGAAATACCTTAGGATTTACTGGTATTAAAATCATACAATCAGGTGAAAAAGAATGGCGTAATCAAGAAACAAATGTGTTAAATGGCTCTATGTATATTAATAATGATGTCGCATAAATGGATTCTTCCGTTTTGTAAAGGGTAGGCTCCTCCTCCACTTGATAATAGAGCTGCAGGCAGCCTGCTTCTGGCAGCAGAAAGTATTTTACCAAGATGCCAAGGATGGTTTCTTCTGTTTCTAAAATAAAAATTGGGCGGTCTGCAACGGCAGT
>ENA-ORXF01001606-ORXF01001606.1-marine-metagenome-genome-assembly--contig:-NODE-1606-length-14369-cov-9.928282_pt1 | contig 14369 bp, 13 predicted proteins | sample MGYA00237864_ERZ511476 | MGnify/ENA primary metagenome ERZ511476 (study PRJEB26306, sample SAMN06343908) | marine metagenome | isolation source: coastal waters | place: Atlantic Ocean: West Antarctic... | reverse complement strand
TGGTTAGATTTAACAGAAGTTAAATCTGTTCTTTTCCCTTGTCCTTTTCTATGAAAACCATCAAGTATTAAGTATTCGTTTATAAGTTCCTTAAAACTCTTTATTCGTTGTTTATTGTAGTGTATTAGTAGTAATTCTTCTTCTCCTTTTTCTACGAATCGTTGTTCAATATCAACCTCTTCCCATCCCAATCTTTGTACAGATTCAAATCTTCTGTTTCCACTTATAATCTGATGGTATTGGTCAATAATTAAAGGTTGTAGTAAACCAACTTCAGAAATACTATCCATCAATTCTTCAATAGAAGATAAATCATAGATTTCTTGATTTTTAGGATGATGAGATAGTTTAGAGATGTTCACTTTCATAAAACGAATATATTGAAGAATATATTTATATGCAACTTTTATGAGAGGATAGGTTTCTTGTAACTGAGAAAATAACTTTTTTCTAAAAGGGTGGTCTGACCCGTTTTTATATCGGAGTCAATTTTTTTTACAGGAGAAGATTGATATGTTAGACACTCTTCTTTATAAATTCCTTCTTTTTTTGACGAAGTTTATTTATTGTTTAAGTATTTTTCTTACATCCTCTAAATAGACCTCTTTCGGTATTAATCCACTATCAAAAAGAGATTTATATTTTATTAATCGTTCCTCTTGGAGTTTTATTTATTTTTATTTGGGTAAAATTTACAGTGTTACAACCTTACCATAATGGAAAAATAGGAATTTTAATAAGAGTTAGTTCAAAAGTTCAAGAAACAGACGGAACGTCTTTGGATGTTCAGAAAAACTTAGGAATTAAAGTATCTAAGAATTTAGGATTCAAACCAGTATTGTTTAATGAGGGGTCCCAGAGTTCTTACAATGTGGAAATCAACGAAAGATTAAAGTTGGTTGAATTATTGGAAGAAATACAAAAAAAGAGCGGAGGAATTAGAAAGGTTTGGGTTTGGAATACCGATAGATTGGTTAGGTACTCAAAAAGTTGGTACACAATTCTTAAAGTTTTTTAGATTATTCTGTTGAATTGTATTTAGGTGAATCTTCCAAACCCTATGATTTCAGTAACCCTAATGACAAACTCTCAATAGGAATTCTTTCATTAGTATCTCAGTATGATAATGAGTTAAGAAGATTAAGAAGTGTAATGGGGAAACGTAACTCTCTAAGAAGTGGGAATACCTTTGTTGGTGGAACTGTTCCTTTTGGATACTCTTTAAAAGGTAAAATGTTGGTATCTAATAAAGGAGAATCAAAGGTTGTGAAAAGAATGTATGAAATGTACAGAGATGGGAAATCTACAAATGAAATCAAATTATTCTTAGATACAAATACGGAGTATGAACCTATAAGGAGTAAGGATGGTTGGAATTTAGGAACGATTAAAAAGATGTTAGGTAACTCTCTTTACAAAGGAATACAAACTTGGGAATGGAAAGAAAAAATAGGAGGAGAATATAAAGTTGTTGAAACAATTGAAGTAAAAACACCAAAAATTATTACCACCAAACTATGGAATGAAGTTCAACTAAAACTCCAACAAAACCACAAACATAAAAATTATGAATCATCTCACAACTCTTTATTAAAGGGGTTACTTTATTGTAAAAGTTGTGGTGTTAATATTAGTAGTTCAGAAAGAAAACCTTATCCATTATATAGTTGTAGAAGTGTTGAGTATAAGTGGAAGAATCCTTCTAAGTGGGGTGAGAAACATCATAATTGTACATTGAAACGAAGTTTAAGAATTAAAGAAACTGACCATAAAGTTTTGAATCATATCATCTCAATTATTAAAGAATCAAAAAAGGTAAGAGAGGAGTTTAAGATTAAGAACCTGAGTTCTAAGTTCAATGAAGTTGAAAATATTAAGAAAGAACTTAATCGTAGAAATAAAGAACTCAATAATAAAAAAAAGTACTTAAAAACATTAGAAGATGAAGTTGTTGACTTAGAATTTAAAATTATAACGAAACAAATTCAAAAATCTAAAGGAGAAAAGATATCTAACAAGATTTCTGATTTAATTGAAAAAGTTGAAAATGAAATAAAAGTTCATGAAAGAGAAATATCTGTGTTTTCAAATTCTAACCAATGGATAGATTGGTTAAATCAAATGTATTTAGAAATTGATACTGTTTAGGGTATGAATTTAGAAAAACAACAAACTTTCTTAAAAGAATACATTGAGAAAATATTGGTTGAGTATAGTTCAAAAACACAATCACATCAATTCAAATTTGAATTCAAATATCCAATTGTTGAAGATGAAGTTATAATAGAGGGAACAAAAGAAGGTAAACGAATATATCAAATAAAGGAAGGTTCAAAAACATCATCTTTTAAATTACCACTACAAAATAATACCAATCGATTATCTATTGATGATAGAACAAAATTAGATAAGATGATTACTAAACTTAGGGTTGAGAATTCTTTGTCATTATCCAAAGTTTCTGAGGAACTAAACAAGAAGGGATTTCGAACAGTAACAAATAAAAACTGGGATAAATCTAAACTATCATCTTACATTAAATACATGAAGGTTGATGTGGGAAAGTAATGTGGAGTAAGGATAGACAACACACAAGAAAACTTTATTACGGTGGAGTAACTGTGATAAAAGTTATTTTAATCAAAAATAGAGGAGAGGTGTTTTTTACTTTTAGAGTAGAAAGCATCTCTCCTTTGTTTGTATTATTTGTACAAATAGATAAAAAAATTACTTCATTAAAATTTTACAATCTTGGATTATTACAAAAACCATTAAAAAACTACACCAACAAATCAATATATAAATGGACACTGCAGCATTTGTATCTTTTTTGCTGCTTCTCAGTCCCAATAAACTCAATCTATTTTAAGAATGTATTTGGTGAGTCTGTAAACTCATTAAATAAAAAATTAGTTCCTCGATGATGTAAAACGTTTCACTTACGATTCCTTTTCTTCGTCAAGAATGAAATAATTTAGTACCTTGGCTGAAGTCATTAAAAACCCCTCAATTTTAATCTCCCCCTAATTTTAAGTGCCTATTTAAAACTCAAGTATTTAAATACTCCAAAATGAAAAACTTTCTAGTTTTTAGTATATTTATTTATTCTCTCAGCATACTGAATACTTGCGGACAAAATGTAAATTCCTTATCTAAGTATGACGAAAATAAGGTCTTCATCGATTCAATAGAAACTTTAAATATTCTAAGCCGAGACTTAACTTTCGTTGATTCAAAAAAATCAATGAAATTCGCAGAATCGGCACTCCGTTTATCTTTAGCACACAATTATAAAATTGGAGAAGCCTATGCTTATCTCAACATAGGAAGTATATACTCACTCAGGGAGATTTATAGTTTCGGTATGGATTATATTCAAAAATCTCAGGCTATTTTTAAAAACCAAAATGATTCTAAAGGTCTTGCTAATTGCTATATATCTCTTGGTCTGCTTTACGGATATTTAAATGATTTTGAAGAACAAATTAAATATTATAAACGTTCACTCGACATCTTTAATAAACTGAACCTGCCAGATCGTATTGCTGTTTCTTTACATAATCTTGGTGAAAGTTACTATAATAATAAAGACTTAGAAAACAGTAGGGAGATGACCCTTTTATCTATAGATATAAGTAAATCTATCGGACACTCAATTTTACTATCCGCTTGTTATAATGTAATGGGTCGTGTTGAGTTATCTTCTAAAAATTACGATAAAGCAGAAGTCTATTTTCAAAAAGTAATTAAAATTTATCGTGAATCATCTGAAGATGCCCACAAAATAACCACTTTAGAATCCTTTATACATATTTCTGAAATCTATAAAATTAGAAAACATTATGATAATCAAATTGATTTTTTAAATCAGGCATCTGAGTTTGCTTTAACATACAATCTTCCTAGTTATCTTGCAGCAATTTATCACGAAAAGATACTATTTTACTCGAATAAGAATAACCAGAAAATGGTGAAGAAGTATATTACAGAGCAGAAATTAATTTTAGATAATATCTATCTAAAAAGTATGGAAGATAAAACTGATTTGGTTAAATCTTCACTTTCATCGGGTATTCTTGAAAAAGAAAACAGGTTATTAGAGCAAACAGAACTCAGTCAAAAGGAAAAAATAGAGACTAGAAATATATTACTTATAGCTGCAATAATTTCATTCAGTATATTGATTTTCTTTGTTAGGAAACTAATGAGTGTAACGAATAAAGTTAAAAGGAAAAACAAGAAAATTAACAATCAAAATGATGAATTACAATCTCTTATTTCAGCTCGGAACAAGTTATTTGCAATTATAGGTCACGATTTACGAGGTCCAATAGGTAATTTTAAACAATTAATTGACCATTTAGTTTCGAAAGATTTTGACTTAAATGACATAGAATCTCTTTCTGAATTATTACATACTGTGCAAGGTTCATCTACTACAACCTATGAGCTGTTGGAGAGTCTTTTATTATGGGCAGGAACCCAACAGAACGATATAATCTACTCGCCTGCTAATTATAACTTACATGAAACCACATCTAAAACCTTAAGATTACTTCAAGAAGCCTCCAGTCAGAAAAAAATAACTATTTTAAATGAGGTGCCTGAAGATCAAATTATTTATGCAGACCCAAATATGATTACAACAGTTATTAGGAATTTAATTTCAAATGCAATTAAGTTTACTCCAAAGAATAAAACAATTACTGTTTCTATAACTAAAAATGAAAAACATTGGATTATTAGTGTACAGGACGAAGGTGTTGGAATTTCTAAAGAAAACATAAATAAAATATTTGATATCAATTCAAATTTCATAGGCTCTGGAACAAACAATGAAAAAGGAAGTGGTTTAGGATTTTTGATTTGTCAAGAGTTTGTTAAAAAACATAATGGTGAAATTCGTATAGAAAGTAAAGAAGGAATTGGTTCTTTATTTTCATTTACAATACCTATAAATAAATAATTACAATCCTTTTGATGACGTATTTAGTGATGTTGTAAATGCATTAAATAAAATATTCGGAGGTAGTGCTTACTAGAGAGTACCATTTATTTAAGGTGAATATTCCTTTGTTTAAGAGTACAATATGATGAATATGTTTGTTTGTGTAAATAATATTGTTTGGAAAAGATGACACATGTATTTTTTCTCTTAGTTTCAATAAACTCGACCCATTTTAACTTTTTCTTGTTTGACCACTAGTAGAAAAATTGTTAATAGTGTTGAAATAGTGTTGGGAGTTAAACTTGAATACTTTTCTTAATATTTTATCTGCCAATAATTTTATAAAGTCCTCAATAATTTTAATCATATGATTTGCTTTCTATTCAATTAAAAGATCTGTTCATACTGCTCATTTTTTTTAAGTTTCCTGTGTTTTATTAATCTTTTGAAATTCATTAATAAAATGGCAATGATCCATTCAAGCTATACTAATATTTAGAAAAAAAAGTTCAGAAGTTAGGTGATTTCCATTCGCTTTAGATTTTAAATACTTCAACTTTGGTTTAAAACTACATGGGTGGAAAAATAATTGAAAACAGAGATAAAGAATCAATTATGAACTTTCTTCGGAAATACAAAAAGGTAATTTAATTGTTGTAAAAACAGTATATGGGATCTTATGTTTGTATAACTTGTTACTTGAATAAAAATACTATTTATAAAGCCAAGAAGTAAAACTAAAAGAATTAAAGAAAAAAAAGACATTCTTGGTATGCAAGAATTGGGTTAAAGAAAGTTTGTGCTATTTTTTTAATAAGGTCAAATGTGTTTACCTCTGGAGTTCGTTTAAGTAGGATTATCTAATAATTTGTGAGTAGTTTAGGAACTTATTTTTTGAAATAGCTTTCTATTAAAGTGATTAATTCTAATCTGTTAACTGGTTTTGATAAATAGTTGTTGCAGCCTGCTTCAATTAGTTTGTCTTTGTCGGTAGATAATACCAAACCTGTTTGTGCAATTATAATAACATTTTTGTTAAATTCTCGAATTTTTCGGGTTGCTTCATCCCCATTTAGGCCCGGCATCTGGATATCCATCAAAATTAAATCAATATCAGGGTTGTTGAAGCAAATATCTACGGCTTCAATTCCATTTTTTGCTCTAAATACTTTTTCTCGATATTCTTTAACGATAATTGTTAAAAGCATTGCCGACATTTCATCATCTTCAGCAATTAATATTTTTAATCCAGAGACTTCCGGGTTGTTATTCATTTTTTATAAGTTTTGTTTAGGTTTCGTCAAGTATGGTAGTGTGAAGTAGAATATAGACCCTTTTCCTTCTTGGCTTTCTACCCAAATTTTTCCACCGAGTAATTCTACATAGGCTTTAGAGATAGATAAGCCCAAACCTGCTCCCTGATAAGCCATTTCACCTGCAATATCAGCTTGTATAAAACGATCAAAGATTGGTAACTGTCTGTCTTTGGGTATCCCTATGCCAGAATCTTTTACATAAAACAGTAATTCTGAAAGACCCCTTAAATTTCTTAATGTATATCCCAATTCTATAGTTCCTTCCTTTGTAAATTTAAGAGCATTTTTAACAAGATTGGTAAGAATACCGTATATTTTTTCAGCGTCTGATTGAATAAAAGCCTCTTTTTCTACCAAAGGCTTTTTTATTAAAAAACGCAGTCCTTTTCCCTCAATCTCAGGCTTAAAGAAGGAAAAAACAAAATCAATTTGGTCATTAATATTTGCCTCCTGAATATTCACCTCCATGAGCCCAGATTCTATTTTCGAGAAACTAACAATATCATTCAGAATATTAAGCATTCGTTTACCACTTTTTTCGATAATACTAATGTACTGCTTTTGCTCTTTCCCAGAAAGATTAGGTGTTTTAAGTAAGTCTGAAAAACCAAGAATGCCATTCATAGGCGTTCGAATCTCGTGTGACATGTTAGACAAGAAGGCAGATTTTAAACGGTCACTTTCTTCTGCTTGTTCTTTGGCTTCAATTAGTTCTGATTCAATTCGTCGTTCATTTGTAATATCTCGCGCAGTGGCGTATATAGTTCCTTCTTCATTGTTATAAGAAGCATCCCAAGATAATAATACATAAACATTATTTTTATGTCGGTATCGATTTTCAAAATTAGTTGAGGAACTTTTTTTAAACCGCTTTTCTACTTCGTCAAGTGTGTCCTGCTGGTCGTCAGGATGCACAAAGTCTATAAAGGGTTTTCCTGTAATTTCTTCTCTTGAATATCCAAGTAATTTTCTAGTAGCGGGGTTTGTTTCTATAAATGCTCCATTTGGGTCTGCAATTACCATAATATTAGGAGAGAGTTCAAAGAAGTTTAAAAACTGCTCGCGTCGTTTATTAGCTTTAATTAATTTTTGTTGTACGGTATTTTGTTCTGTTATGTCTCGTATTATAGCCGTTATTTTATTTATTTTCTTTCCATTCCGTTGAATATTTACTTTCCACTCTGTTTCAAGTACGTCCCCTAAAACACTTATTTGCTTGTTTTCAAAATGAAAATTGTTTATTTTAGAATGTTGCCATTCTATAAATTTAGCTCTGGTATATGCTGTATCTTCTGGACAGATAAAGTCAAAAACGAAGCGGCCTAAACATTCCTCTGGTTTTAAACCATAGAATTTTTTGGAGGCATGATTTATGAATAATATTTTTCCTTTGCTGTCAACAGTAGAAATCAAGTCGCTGCTTGTCTCTACAACGTCTCTATAAGACCTTTCGCTCTCAAGTAACGTTAAGTTTTGTTTTTGAACTTCTTGTTCAGCAACTTTACGTTCGTTGATGTCTTTACAGACTTTTACTATTTCTATTACTTTTCCATCTGCATCTTTTAAAGGGTAGATGTATTCTGAAAACCATCTTTTTTGACCTGCCCATTCAAAATTTAGTTCTATTGTCTCACTTTTACCGGAACTCTTTACTCTATTAAATACTTCTACAAGTGCATTGGAAACCGCCTCTTCAAAAAGATCAGAGGGCATTTTACCTAGCATATCTTCAGGTGCTATATCATAACAGGTTGGGCCACTATAATAGAGACATTTACCATTAGTATCATGTATGGTAATCATATCTTCAGATGCTTTTAACAGCAGGTCATAATGAGCTAACAGTTGGTTTTGTTTATTTTCTGATTTTAATTTAAGAATCAGTTTTTCCAAATCCTCGTAGGTAGGGTTTTGATTTGGTTTCATATTACTCAGAGTTTGGCCATAATTTAGGGGTAAATACAATTGCTCTAGTTTTAATTTTGTATCCAAAGATAGCTAATTTAATGGTTTTTTATACCTTGGATATGATTTGTTACTATAAGTGACTTTATTTTGTGGTTTTATAGAAGGTGTTTTTTTAAATGCAAAAGTATAGTAGGATTGCAAAGCGAGATAAGGCTGGCAGATGAGGTGCATTAAACAATCAGAAAGCATTAAAAAGAACTTATGTGTTTAACGATAAACAATAAATCGAAAGAAAATAGATGAACTAAAAAGTTTTTTTTTGAGGTTATTAATACAAAGGAATAAAAAAATAAGAGGAAAATAAGTTTTAAAAAGCTGTTTTTTATTGCATAAAAACGAATTACTTTAGGTGCTTATCATCTTAGGAATATTTCTGTATTGGTGATTTTAAGCATTGAATAGTTTTACTGTAAAACGCCATAAAATTAAACAGACGGTATTTATTATATCTTGTCGTGAATTTTAACATGATTTCCATCATTCCAAAGTGTTAAAATATCTGTTGCAACAGTAGCTCCACTTCCTGCAGCGATTGCAAACTGACTTCTGCAACCAGCAATCGTGCCGCAACAATACAGCCCTTTTTTAATTAAAAAATCTTTATTTTTAAGTTGAATTCTGTCTTTTTCTAGATTTGCTTTTTTATGAGGTTCAATATAATGGTCTAAACCTTTAAGAGCAAAAGGTTTCGAGTAGTTTAAGGCAATAATAACAATTGTAGAGGTGTATGTACCTTTATTAGTAACTACCTTATAAGTCTCGTTAAAGTTGTCAATAGAAATTACTTTTTCATTTTCTATTTGATCAATAGCAGGGTATAATGAGGATAACTGTTGTTTCCCTTCCACTAAAATATCCTTTCCTAATGTTTGCGGAGATAGTCCTAAAACGTTATTAAACAAGGCATTTTGTAAATGAGACGTTCTTTGATGCGTAATTATACCAATCTTTTTACCTATAGCAAAAGGTTTGTTTTTTGCAGAACCCAATACCAAAGCACACTGTAAACCAGAAACGCCACCTCCTATAATTAATGCATCGAACTCCATTTTAAACAAATAGGGCTTTAATATTTTGAGCAAAGAGCTTTACTGAAATAGCTAATAATATAACTCCAAAAATCTTTCTAATAATTTGAATTCCGATAGGGCCGATTAGACGTTCTATTTTAGACGATGTTTTTAAAACAACATAAATTAAAGCTACATTTAGTAAAACGGCTACAATAATATTCTCTAGATGAAACTCTGCACGCAAAGAAAGTAAGGTTGTTAAACTTCCTGGACCTGCAATTAAAGGAAAGGCTAAAGGAAAAACCGTAGCAGTAATTGTTGCAGAGTTTTCATCGTCTTTGTAAAGAGTAATTCCTAAAATCATTTCTAGTGCAATAAAAAATAAAATAAGAGCACCGGCTACTGCAAAAGAATTTACATCAATACCAATTAATGTTAACAAGCTTTGCCCTAAAAAAAGAAATACAATCATAATGACACCAGCAATTATAGATGCTTTTTCAGATTGAATATGACCTACTTTTTTACGCAAATCTATGATAATAGGAATGTTTCCAATAATATCGATTACCGCAAATAAGACCATAAAGGCCGTAAATATTTCTTTAAGATTAAATTTCATTTTAAGTTGAATTTACACTTTGCGAAATTAGTTAACTAAGTTTAGCAAAGTGTAAATTTAAAGTAAATAATTATCTTATTTTTGTAGCATGTTTCAACTAGGAAAAACAATAGTTTCAGAAGATATTATCGAAAAAGATTTTGTGTGTAATCTTTCTGCGTGCGGCGGTGCTTGTTGTGTAGATGGCGACGCTGGTGCTCCTTTAGATAAAGAAGAAGCTAAAATATTAGAAGACCTTTATCCGAAAATAAAACCTTTTTTAAGAAAAGAAGGAATTGCAGTTATAGAAAAGAAAGGAACTTCGGTTACAAGTGAATGGGGAGAGTTAGAAACCCCTTTAATTAACAATGCAGATTGTGCATATGTAATTTATGATGGCAAAAAATCAACACTTTGTGGTATTGAAGAAGCTTATAATTCTGGAGCGATAGACTGGAAAAAACCAGTTTCTTGTCAATTATACCCTATAAGGGTAAATAATTATAGTGAGTTTTCTGCAGTAAATTACCATAAGTGGGAAATTTGTGATGCTGCATGTACTTTAGGAAAAGAGCTACAAGTGCCTGTATATAAATTTGTAAAGCAAGGCTTGGTTAGAAAGTTTGGCCAAAATTGGTATGATGAATTAGAAAAAATTGCAGCAAAACATTTAGAAAAATAGCTGTGTTATATCAAAAGTAGACAAACAGCACTGCATTTATTTAGTGCTGTTTTTTTGTCGTATATTTTTTGTTTTTACAAAGGCTTAAAGTAAAAATTTTACTGCGGCGAAAAATTTAAAAAAATCATTAACAAAACAATTAGGAAAGTTCTCTAATGTTTTTAGCCAGTTAGGTCTTGTATTGGTGCTTTTTATTGCGTACCACTCGCTAGAGCAGAAAACCAAACAGAAAATGCTTTTGGATTATTATTTCTTTTGTTTGCCTAGTATGGATTATGTGGAGTTGAACATAGGAGTTCTTTTTAGGAAAGAACTTAAGATTGTTACTAAACTAGTAATCTTTAATTTTTTTTTATTTTTAAAGCCATTATTGAAGCGGGAAAAGAGGAGTATAAAGAAACTATTTTTTAGGTTTCAAAAGACATCCCTATTGTTGTAAAAATAGGTGATATTTTGGAAGATGCCCCAAGTATATACCTTGTTTCTTCTATAAATATTAAAAATGCATTTTTTTTTAAAGTATGTGAAATATTGTCTAAAAAAGAGAATAAACGTTGTTTCGATCCAAAAATGAAACAATTTGGACAAAGTAATTTTAGCAAACGAATTGGGTTTATATGTTGGAGTTCATAAAATTCAGATCCAATTTTTAATTGATAAAAAGGCAATGTTATAGATATTAAAATTAAAGCACCTCAGAAGTAATTAAAAAAAGAAACGCAAAGGCTTATTCATAAACTACCTAAATTTATATCAGGAAAACAACAAAATATAAATATAAGAGTTAGGTAAACATTGCCAATTGCTTTTTGTGCAGAGTAAAAGTAAAACGCAACCAATTGGTTGCGTTTTTTTATATGTGTAATTTAGATTTTGTTATTTTTGTAATATGAAAATCAATCAATTTTTAGATGCTACTTATTTAAAAACAGTTGCACAAGCAGGTGTTTCTGAACATGAAAATTTATGCAATATTTTGCAGCTTGCAGAGGAAGCTATTGTATTTAACTATAAGCTAATTATGATTCGCTCAAATTATATAACAATAGTAAAAAGAGTGCTAGCAGATGCAAAATCTGCTGTCTTATTGGGCACGGTAATTGATTTTCCTGAGGGAAAATCATCCATAGAAGAAAAACTACAAGAGGCACAAAAGGCAATTGACTTAGGAGCAGATGAATTAGATTTTGTAGTAAACTATGCTGCTTTTAAAGAAGGGAATATTCATTTAGTAACAAATGAAGTAATCAATTGCATTGCACTTTGCCTCCGATATCATAAGGTTTCAAAATTCATTATAGAAGTTGCTGCACTCTCAAATGAAGAAATAATTGTAATTTCACAACTTATAAAACAAATTGTTTTAGAAAATTTTGGAGAAAAAAACGCAAAAAATGTATTTGTAAAATCATCAACAGGTTTTTTTAAAACAGAAGAAAATCTGCCTAATGGAGCTACTCTAGAAAACATGAAGTTAATTTGTAAAAATGCAAAACCTTTAAGAATTAAAGCTGCGGGTGGCGTTAGAGATTGTGCCACCGCTTTAAAAATGATTTCTGTAGGCGTTGATAGAATAGGAACTTCGTCCGCTAAAGAAATTTGTACAAAACAAGAAAGTAATAACACAGAATATTAATTTTTATATGGAATATTTTGCGCACAAAACCGCGGTTATAGATGATAATTGCCAAATAGGAAAAGGGACTAAAATATGGCATTTTAGTCATATTATGTCGAATTGTATTATTGGTGAAGCCTGTAATATTGGTCAGAATGTAGTGGTTTCTCCAAAAGTTGTTTTAGGAAAAAATGTAAAAGTTCAAAATAATGTTTCTATATATACAGGTGTTATTTGTGAAGATGACGTGTTTTTAGGACCATCGATGGTTTTTACAAATGTGATGAATCCTAGGAGTGCTATCAAAAGACAGGATAAATATCAAAATACTATTGTAAAGAAAGGCGCAAGTATTGGTGCAAATGCAACGATTATTTGTGGTAATAATATTGGCGAATATGCTTTTGTTGGTGCGGGTGCAGTTGTTACGAAAGAGATTTTGCCTTTTGGCTTAGTCGTGGGAAATCCTTCAAAACAAATAGGTTGGGTTAGCGAATATGGGCATCGGTTAGACTTTAATGAAAACGGATTTGCAATTTGTAAAGAGAGCAAACAAGAGTATCAATTAAAAAACAACACTGTCTTTAAACGCTAATTTTCGATATGATTTAGTAACACTAACTTCTTTTCGTTAGTACAGAATAGTTTTTGCAAGGGCTCTGTTATTTGGGATGTTTTGACTCTCTGCTCCAATTCATCTATTTTATGTTTTTAAATTCTAAAAGAACGATTATTTGGAATTGGAGTAAATAGCACCATATCCATCACTCTTTGTTTTTTTAAAGAAATATATTCTTATCTTTGAGATGTGATTCTTTTTTAAGAATCACACTTTTTCTTTTTCATAGCAATTTTCCCACTCAATTTATTGAGTGGGTTTTTTATTTTTTTTAACATCAAAAGCATTAAAAACTATGGTAAATTCATATTTATCAAATATCTTTGCAAGCCAAACATGTTGATATGTATACAGCTGTTATTTCAGACAATAAAACATCTATGAAAACTATTATTTCAGACTTTAAGGAGCTTACTAAAGTTGGCTTGTCTTTAAGTGTTGTTTTTTCTTCTGTGGCAGGATATCTTTTAGCAGTAGAAACAGTTAATTATTTCACACTCTTTCTCTTAGCTCTTGGTGGTTTTTTAATGGTTGCTGCGTCTAATGCGTTTAATCAAATTATAGAAATAGATACAGACGCACTAATGAAACGTACCCAAAACAGGCCTTTGCCAACGGGTAGAATGTCTGTTAATGTTGCATTAACTACAGCAATCTTATTTACTGTTTCAGGAATTTCTATTTTATATAGCATTAATCCTACAGCTGCGTTATTTGGTGCAATTTCAATATTTTTATATACTTGCGTGTATACGCCATTAAAGGCAATAACGCCTTTAACTGTTTTTGTAGGTGCAATTCCTGGCGCAATCCCATTTATGTTAGGTTGGGTTGCTGCAACAAATAATTTAGGAATTGAAGCTGGATTTTTATTTATGATTCAGTTTTTTTGGCAATTTCCACACTTTTGGGCTATTGGTTGGTTGCAATATGAAGAATATAAAAAAGCAGGTTTTAACATGTTGCCTATGGGTACAAAAGATAGGGGCGCTATAAAACAGATTATCTTTTACACGGTAATTATGATTTTAGTTTCAATAGCACCAGTTTTAAAAGTTTCAGGTGCATTTTATATTCATCCAATAACAGCAATAATTATTGCGCTATTAGGAATTGTGATGCTGTATTATGGTGTGAAACTTTATAAAAGTGAAGAAAATATAGACGCTAGAAAATTAATGCTGTCTAGTGTTTTGTATATTACATTAGTGCAAATTATATATGTGGTAGATAAATTTTTACATTAAAAAAAAGAAGATGGTAGAACAAACATTACAACAAGAAAAAACAGTTGCCAGAAGAAAATCTGCAAAACCAATGTTATGGGTTGCTATGATAAGTATGGTGATGTTTTTTGCAGGTTTAACAAGTGCTTATGTAATAAGTATGGAAAGAGATGATTGGGTAACTTTTGATTTGCCTGATGCTTTTTATATAAGTACGTTTTTTATAGTAGCAAGTAGTATTACCTTAATAGGTTCTAAAAGGTTCTTAAAACAAGATAAAAGACAAATATCTCTTTTATTGTTAGTGGTAACACTCTTTTTAGGAATTGGTTTTATTTGGCAACAATATGAGGGCTTTAATGAGCTTAAAAGCCTTGG
>ENA-ORXF01001605-ORXF01001605.1-marine-metagenome-genome-assembly--contig:-NODE-1605-length-14371-cov-10.177207_pt1 | contig 14371 bp, 12 predicted proteins | sample MGYA00237864_ERZ511476 | MGnify/ENA primary metagenome ERZ511476 (study PRJEB26306, sample SAMN06343908) | marine metagenome | isolation source: coastal waters | place: Atlantic Ocean: West Antarctic... | reverse complement strand
CTGGCATTCAAATTCACATTTGGTTGCAAGGAACTTGACAACAAGAACTGGGCAGTGGACTTTGGCGGACTCAAACCGTTGAAGGCATGGCTAGAAGATCATTTCGATCACAAACTTGCATTGGACATGAACGATCCACATCTTGAGAAGTTCAAGGAATTGGAGCAGTTAGATCTTGCAGAGATAAGAATGTTTGACGGAGTAGGTGCAGAGAAATTTGCCGAACACGCCTATAGATACGCAGACAATCTAATAACCGTCAAGACTGACGGGAGATGCTTTGTGGAGAGTGTGGAATGCATGGAACACGGAGCAAACAGTGCCATCTACAAAAGACCATAGTAAATTTCTATTTGAACTTGTAAGGGTAGGCCTCAATAACAGGGCCTATTACATAGAGACCTACGACACGCCACTAGGCCATCGATGGTTAGAGGCACTACGAGACAATCTCAAACAAAAGAGAGTGCTGGAGAAGAACTTCTGTTTCCTGGGATTCGCAGATTCAAAGAGAGATCTATTTTATCTTGTAAAAGAACTGAACAAGTCAGTGGAACAGATAAACTCATTCACATTCAATCCCGCTTATGAGAAGATACATCCGTTCGTCGCAGATGACTTTCAATACAGCGGTAATCTGCCCACAGGTACCGTTATGTTTGGTGATGAGATGGAAACACCTGGATTGAGATTGAAACACGAAACTTGTAATTTACTGCACAGATACTTTGAGGAACTTCAAGGCACAGCATGGAAATTGTCGCCTTTTTACCTGCAGGCAGATTTAAAAACAAAATATGCGATAAGACAGCTGAACAACCTATGCCATGAGATAGAGAGCTGGGTGAATGCTAACAGGCACAAAGCGATAGACCCAGAATGGATTAGGCCTTCGCAGATCACAACATTCCTAAACGCACCCAGGTATGATCTTCATGAAGAAGACTTTGAACTGTTCAAGCAGAACAGATACGATAGGGAATTAGGTGGAGTTTACCTGCACTGGTCACAGGTGGGCAAAACGCTGTATGAGGTGTTCAGGGACGAACACGCACCCAAGATGACGGATGCACTGTGTTCAGAGATCAATCACCAGAAATACTACTCGGGAGAGTTTGACATAGAATGGGGTCAGACAATAACAGAACAGACACACGATTTCAAAAAACAGGAGATGGATGAGTACCGTGCATGGTTGAAGGACAACAACTATGACTGGGAAGATCCCAAGCTGTCACTGGGTCACATCAAGATTGGTCAAGTGGACCTACAGAGGACTTTTGGCACCAGTGCAACGTTCAAGGAAATATACGAGGCCATGAGCAAGGATTTAAATATAACTAACATCAAAACAATGTCAAACAGGACCATCGAGTGTGCGTACCCGTACACGCTGGACAGCGACGATTGGCAACAGATACAAATAGAAAGTTTGAGGCAGGGTTATGGATCACGTAGTATGCGTTAAGTGGGGCAACAAGTATCCTTCGCAGTATGCGAATGTACTTTATAAAATGGTCCAGAGACATACAACTGTGCCTTTTGAATTCCACTGCATCACCGATGATCCAACAGATCTGGATCCGCACATCAATACAATAATGCTACCCAAGGAACCATGGATCAAGACATGGTGGAGCAAACTATGGATGTTTGGTCCCGACTTTCCCTTGAAGGGCAACGTGTTGTTTTTTGATCTAGATGTTATCATACACAACAGCATAGATCCACTGTTCACACTCAACCCAGGCAAGTTCATGATAATCAGAGACTTCAACAGGTGCAGGATCAAAGACTGGGCACAGTCGAACTCCAGCTGTATGCGTTGGGAGGCAGGAACAATGAATCACCTGTACACTGACTTCGTGAGTAACCATGAGAAGATTATGAGACAGAACTGGGGTGACCAGGACTGGATAATGAAAGCCGGCAAGGAACAGATCACACATTGGCCAGATGACTGGATCCGTTCATACAAATGGGAGATGGTGGGATTCAAGGACACAAAATTAAGAGACAAGTCTGGTAAATGGTTTTTTAGTAAGCCCCCAACAATAATAAGTGAGAATCGGGTGGCAGTGTTCCATGGACAACCTAACCCAATGGAATGTGCAGATCAATTTGTAATTGACAATTGGAAGTAGAAAGCATAAAATGTAATATGAGTTTAGAATTTGAGTTTAAAAATATTAATCCTGTGAATAACAAGTATCCAATTTGCAGAATAGAACTTAATGGTAATGATATCTTTTCTGGCAAAGTAGAGAAAAGAATAGTTTTAAATACAGACACGCAGGAGAACAATGTCCTAAGGATATTTTTTGAAAACAAAGAAGGCAAGGACACTATTTTAGATGATAACAACCGAATCAAACAAGATCTAAATTTTGAATTAGAAAAATTAATTATAGACGGGATAGATTTGCAACATTTGATATGGGAGAGCAGGTATGTTGCCAAAGACTCCGTGATTGATTCCTGTTTGTTTTTTGGACCAAAGGGTTATTGGGAACTAACATTCGATTCCCCTATACTGAAATGGTTCCTGAGGACCAACCAAAACAAGAACAACGATGATCCCACGTGGGAAACAGATTACAATTTTTACGAGAAGGTATGTCAGAAATTAAACAAAATACAGACAAGATAACAGAGATCGCTTGGGCACTGATGACAGCATCAGCACAAAACAAGTTGGATGTTCCAGGGGAATACCTATGGAATATTCCTGTTAGTGATAATTTCAACGAAATACGACCCAAAACCTGGAGCGTCTATTCCAGTGGTAACTGCATCAAGGACAAAGAGTTAATAGAGTTTACAAAAAGTGTTCAACTTAACAAATATTTGTTAGACCCATGGATTGTAAAAAGATTTGAGGAATATTTTCCAACATGGTTTAAAAAATGCCCTAGGTTTCAATTTAAAGGAATAGATGAATTCAAACACAGTTGTTTTGCACAAGGTTCTCAAGAAACTTTTATAAATTTTTATATCAAACACAGAGATCGTAGATTTAGAGTTTTCAAAGGCGAGTACTGGTGGCATATGGAATGTTGGAAAAAATTAGGGCTCGAATGGGCCTACCTCGACGAGGACGATATTAAACCTAACGATGTCGTAATATTGAGCTGTCCATTTGCAAGACTAGGTGACGAACACCCACAACAAAAAGAACTAATAGAACAGTGTGAGAAACTTGGTGTACCTGTTATGCTAGATTTCATATATCTTCCTAATACAACTTTTGATAATGTACAAATTGATCTAACACCTACCTGTATACAGTCTTTAAGTTTTAGCATGAGCAAAACATTTCCTATAGCCAATGCCAGAGTTGCCCTTAGAATGACAAAAGAAAAAGTGTATGATCCTATGCAGATAGCAAATGATGAAAATGTTGCCAACCGGCTTGCCACAGGTATTGGGTTGGAATGTATGCAACAATTTAACGTTGATTACATGGTTGAAAAATATCATACAGAACAACAACACTGGTGCAAAATTCTTGGGTTGGCCCCTACTAAGGTTGTACATTTCGCCGAAGGTAAGCCATACACCGACATTGGTAGGATGAATAGTAAAAGATTTTTTAGTGAATTCAACGATCAACAAAACAGATATAACCTTGGCCCTCTTTTTGCAAACAAACCCTTATTGCAAAAAATGGGATATTATGAATAAGAAATACGGAAAAGTTGCAATTAAAAAAATAAAGCCGGGCCTTGACAACATACCCGTGGACTGCGGATACGAATGTAGATTCAAATATGATGTTGACATGCACAGCAACGGCATAATGGGTGAATGCATTGAGTGGTGCCAGAACCATTGTAAGAGCAAGTGGGGTTGGTGGTTTGAGCAGACGGACCTGTATGATCCAATGCATCATAATTGGGAGGAACAGGACAGTTACATGAGCTTTGAAGACAACAGAGAAGCAACAGCATTCTGCCTGGCAATAGGATTAGCAAACATGGGTAACAGAAATAGATAATTAATAGTATGAGCTTATTCGAAATAACAGACACAGCGAAGGCACAGATCGAGAGATTGTTGGAAAAGAATCCAGACAAGTACGCAGTCAGTCTATCAGTGCTGGGCGGTGGGTGTGCAGGCTTCAAGTACGACTGGGGATTCTCAGACACGCAGGAGTCAGTTAGCAAGGACGACCACATCGAGGACTGGAGCACAGGTAGATTCGTTGTCGATGAGACTTCTATGCTGTACGTGGCGGGCACCAAGATAGATTGGGTAGAAGAAACCTTTGGGTCACAGTTCGAGATCAGCAACCCCAACAGCTCAAGTTCATGTGGCTGTGGAGAATCATTCGGGGTTTAATGGACACCGCATTCGTAATAGGCAACGGTGAGAGCAGACCAATTTTTCCAATACAGGATCTAAAAAGCAAAGGTATCATATATGGGTGCAACGCCATATATCGAGACAATCCAGAACTGTGTGATCACATAGTTGCAGTGAACCAACCCATGTACGATGAACTCAAGGCATGGCATGATCAGAACAAACACAATTTAAAGATACACGGACCCGAAGACATCAGTGCATGGAACTACATATGTGATAGCGACCGGGAAAACGACACGCCCGATAATCTCAAACTTTACAGGATGTGGAGGGGTGGTGACATCAAGAAAGGCAACGGCATACGAACCATAGACTTCTCATTGAACAGGGGATCAGGAATGAGTGCTGTGCTGATGGCCGCAGAGTCAGGCATACAGAATGTTGTCATGCTGGCCTTTGACATACTGGGTTCCAGACAATGGGAGAGGGACACCCCGAGCAGGGCACAGAACAACATGTACAAGAACACCATAAACTATCCATCACGTGTCAGCATGAAGGCATACCTCAAGTACGAATGGATGTATCAGCTGAGACAGATCATCCGTAAGCATCCAGACACCAATTTCCATTTCATCAACCGTAAGGAGTACATCGAGGGCAACGCATTCCTGAGATGGTACTTCGACCAACCCAACATCAGGACCGGTATCTATGCTGACCTACGCAGATGGGTGGACGGCCAACGTGATGATATAAAGTGGATGAAACTATAAGGTCTTAGTTGTTGAACTGGCGTCCAGCTGGTATATCTTCCTCATCTTTACACCAACTTTCTGTGCGTACTTCTTGGTATCACAATGGGAACAAACGTGTTTGTAATCGTTCGAAGCCCTGTCTGGATCCACCTGTGCCTTGGGCCTTAGGAAAGTTATACCGCAAGAGTCACACTTGAATACGTATATGGTGTTTTTCCTATGGAAGGTGTGGTAAACCCCCAATTTACTCTGGCGTTCGTACAATCTCATGGTCCTGAGCGTTTCTATGAACATATCAGTATTTAATAAATATGTACAACACATTATGACGAAACTTAACATAGACACAGGAACACTGGGAAATCCGGCAACAGGTGATACTTTACGTACCGCGATGACGAAAGTCAACACGAACTTTGATGAAGTATATTCGTTGATCGGCGATGGATCCACAGGATTAATAACGACTTCAGTGACCAATGGAGACTTAAAACTTCAGGCAAACGGTGCTGGTACCATAGAGATAGACAATTTAACGATAACAAATTCTACAATCTCGAGTATCACAACCAACGCTGATGTAACAATCACTGCCAATGGTACTGGTGATATTGTACTGGGTGCAGTCACAGTAGCCGATAACAAAATTACCACGAATCAAACCAACGATAACCTTATAATTGATGCTTCTGGTACAGGAGCCGTTGAAATCATATCTGATGTGATCTTGATAGCCAATCTACCTACAAGCAACCCAAATGTTGCAAATCAGTTGTTCCGAACCGGTAACGATCTTAGAGTAAGCACTGGCTAATAGCTACAACACACAATAACGTTTTCCACTAAATATTGCTAATATGGTACAACAAGTAATAGATGTAGGTGCAAATGCGGATGACGGATCAGGTGATTCGCTTTATGAATCTGGTAACAAGATAAACAACAATTTCGAAGATTTCTTCGATCTTGTGCCTGTCAAGGCGGACATCAAGTTCTTCGGCAACAACATCACATCAAGACTGACAAACGCAGACATCGACGTACACCCCAGCGGCACAGGATCGATAGTATTTCCTGCCATTAGATTCAACGACAACAACATTGAAGCTTTAAACACCAACGATGACCTGAGGATAACAGCCAGTGGTTCGGGACGGGTGGTCATAGCCGGGCTTGGTTTCGGAGGAACCTCTATAAGTTCATCGGATTCGGCAAGTATAAACATAAATGAAAATTTGATAGTGGATGGAGATGCTAGTTTCGGTGGTACGTTCTCCTTCAGTGGTGCACAGACATTCGTAACAGGATCAACTTTCGGGACACTGACTGTGGCCAATGGATCCATAACAGATTCGTCAGGTGCCATAAGTTTTGGAAACGAGAACCTAACAACCACAGGAACACTTGCCGCAGGTGATGATTCTGTAATAGGTAATCTAACGTTGGGTGACGGTTCAATAACTGATTCATCAGGTGCCATAAGTTTCGGAAACGAGAATTTAACGACTACAGGTACTCTCAGTGGAGCAACAAGTTCAACACTGGGTAACCTGACATTTGCCAATGGAACAATAACAGATTCATCAGGAGCGATCAGTTTCGGCAACGAGAATTTAACAACCACAGGAACATCTTTCGCTATCAACAGCACACTGACAGTGGCCAATGGATCAATAACAGACTCCAGTGGAGCAATAAGTTTTGGAAATGAGAACGTTACAACAACAGGAACCATTGCAAGAGCAACAAGTTCAACAATAGGTAACCTTACATTTGCCAATGGATCTATAACAGATTCAAGTGGGGCGATCAGTTTCGGTAACGAGAACCTGACAACAACAGGAACATCTTTCGCTATCAACAGCACACTGACTGTGGCCAATGGATCAATAACTGATTCATCAGGTGCAATAAGTTTTGGCAACGAGAACGTTACAACAACAGGTACAATAGCTAGGGCAACAGGTTCAACAATAGGTAACCTTACACTGGCAAATGGATTAATCACTGATTCATCAGGTGCCATAAGTTTTGGCAACGAGAACCTGACTACTACTTCAACATCCATGGCCATCAACAGCACATTGACTGTGGCCAATGGAACTATAACTGATTCAACAGGGGCATTCACTTTCGTCAATGAAAACTTGACGACTACGGGTAACCTTGAAGTGGGTGGGACATCAACATTCGATTCATTGTCGGTGGGAGGAGCAACATCATTTGCTTTTCCAGTGACTGTGGACAATCTGACGTTCAATGACAACATAATTTCGACCAGTTCAAATGCAGACCTTAACCTTACACCGGGCGGAACAGGTGTGGTCAACGTGGCAAACCTGACCATAGATTCATCTATGAATTTCACAGACAATGTGATCAAGGTTACAACTTCAAACGCAGACCTGGTACTGTCAGGGAATGGCACAGGATCGGTGGTGATCAATGGCATAGACCTTGATGATGGTACCATTGACAATGTCGTGATAGGTGCCAACGAGCCGTCGTCAGGACTCTTCGATCCGTTGAACTTCACCACACTTGTGATACCAACAAAATTAACTTTCTCAGGCAACACACTTTCATCCAGCAGGACCAACGACAATCTAGAATTCGAGGCCAGCGGTTCAGGGAAAGTAGTTGTCGACGGCATATCAATGCCTATCACAGACGGACAGACGGGAGAATTCCTACAGACCAACGGAAGCGGAGTGTTGGGATTTGGATCAACTGGTATTGCACTAGGGGTGTCAGACATACGGGACGCAAGGAACACTGTTGGTAACACCACCGAGGTTGTCTTAGACGCCAACCTGTCAACAGGTGAGAACGAATCGATCACGACGGGCCAGAGCATGATCAATGACTTTGACCAGACGAAATACGACAGTGCCTGGTACATAGCTCTAAGCAGACTGGAAGGTGCGGACAGTGCCATAGAGTTCCAGATGCAGAAACATATTATCGCACAGGGCACAGAAGATGGATCCACCTTTGATGCTTTCTCCGGTTCATCACAGATCATACGTACATCGGATGATCAGGAAGTGGTGCTGGCGGCAGACATAAGGGCGGCCAGTGGCAATGTTAGACTACTAGGACAAGGTGGTACACTCGCAGACGGTTCCTCAACTTCAGCGATCAACACCCTGCACTTCTTCAGGATCGGACTGGGAGATGATGACTCATCAGGCACACAGGCAGGAAGTTCTACGTTCACACAGCAACAGACATTGTTGGTGGCGGACCTGGATTCAGCGGTGGCCAATCTAGACACGTTTGCGGCGGCCGATTTCAGAGGTGCCAAGTATTTCATATCCATAAACAACACCACTTCAAACGAAATTTCTTCAACAGAGGTAATGGTCATACATGATGGTACCAACGCCTTCATAACAGAATTCAACACCATAGCAACAAACGCCGAGGCCACACCACTGGCCACTTTCACTGCGGACATAGACAGTGGCAACGTGAGGCTGAGGGGTGCCAACGGAACTGCAGGTGTATGCAGGGTTACCATGTACAGAGTTTTATTGTCGGACGCTGAATCAACAAGATCAGGAACACCGATAGCAATAGTTGGATCAACTGCCATTGGACAGATCACTACAACTGCTGTTGATCATGTTACAGCAACAATCACATCAAGGCAGGGATTCGAGACAGCAGAAATAATAGATGAATTTGACTCTGCAAAATATGACAGTGCTTGGTATCTTACATTGGTCAAAGACATGACCAGTGGTAGACTGGCATTCCACAAGTACTCGGTGGTACATGGAACCAGTGATGACAGCAGTATCGAAGCATTCATGACAGACAGTGGTGTAGTAAGATCAGAGGAATTTGATGTGGTTACTGCAGATGTTGGCGTAGACGATGGTAACATACAGTTAAAACTTACAGGGATCAATGACGGATCAACCACAATATCAAACTTTGTGAATACATACAGGATCGGACTGGGTGATGACGATTCAACTGGCTACGCTGGAGAGGAATCAGGACTGGCAACTGTGGAAATAAACACAGACGTTGACAGTGCATCGGAATCCATAGACTCATTCGCCCACGCTGACCACAGGGGAGCCAAGTATTTCATTTCAGTGATGAACGCAACGGGTGGAGAAGTCATGAACATAGAACTACTTGTCGTGCATGATGGGACAGCGGCCTACATCACAAGCTACAACGAAGTTGGCACAGGCAACACAGGTGCATCCACATCAGATGTGCTGGCCACTTTCACTGCGGCAATAGACGGAGACAACGTTGTTGTGAGTGCGGCGGGACTTCAGACCAGTTTGAGAATACACATGTACAGGATTTTACTAGCAGACGATCAGTCAGCAACCACAAGCACCAATGTCAAGGTTATATCAGCTGTCACAGTTTCAAGTTCAACAACTGCAATAGACACATTCAGCACCAACACACATGCCGCGGCACACTACATCATAATAGGATCAGCTGGTGACGGCAAGAGCATCATGGAAGCCACGGTTATAAGCGATGGTACAACAGCATCAGTGTCAGAAGGTCCACAGGTCAGCACCAAAGGTACCGCTCAACTAGAGCTGTCGTCTTCTCTTGTTGGCTCAAATCACGTATTGGCGGCTTCATCCACGTCGGGTGGCTCTACCACAGTCAACGCATACAGGATACACCTACCTATACCAGCAGGAACACAGTTCACAGAGATTGATTCGTTCGCACATGCCAGCACACAGGGTGCTCTTTACGTGGCAGTAACACACCAGGAAGATGATAAGTCAGAGATAGATGAAATCATGGTGGTGACAGATGGCACGGATGCCTACAACCTAAGGTACGGTATAAATTCAAGTTCTACAACAACAGACCTAGTCGACTGGACCACGGTAGTGGACGGCAACGATGTCAGTGTGAGGGCTTCACTCGCAGACACAAGGGCGGGTGGAACAATCAACGCATGGCAGGTCCACCTAGACAGGGCGGCAGGAAATCCAACAAACATCGCCACACTGGACACATTCGACAAAACTGTTCATAGGAGTGCCCTGTACAACGTGTCCATATCTGATGCCAACTCAGGCACGTTGGGCAATTTCGAGGTCCTTGATGTTAGGGTCACACACGACGGCACAACACCATTTGTGTCCGTGTTTGGAAGGACAAGTAGTTCCGGTTCTGACCTAGCGACTATCACTGCTGACGTAGATGGTGACAACATCAGGCTCAGAGGACAGATAAGTAGTAGTAACACAACTGAAGTTACAGTAGTAAAAAGGGTGATAACAATATAACATGGCACAATTAGTTTTAAATGTAGGCGCAAACGCAAACGACGGAACGGGAGATACGTTACGGAATGCGATGATCAAGGTGAACACCAACTTCACCGAGATTTATGCATCACCTGGATTTGATCTTACAACTATACAGGTCACTGGCAATGAGATAAGAGCTACCAGAACAAATGATGACCTGGTGTTCTCTCCAGCTGGCACGGGTGCAGTGGTTTTCCCTGCATTGACTATCAGTGGCAACAACATAATCGGTACAAGAACAAATGAAGACATAAACCTACTGCCCGCGGGCACAGGTAACGTAATTTTTGGTGCCATACAGATAGCAGGAACGACTATAAGTTCAAGTGATTCTACTGCCATCAACATCAACGAAGGATTGATCGTTGACGGTACTTTGACGGTGTCAGGTGCAACAACATTTTCAGGAGCCATCTCAGCAGGCACAGGCACAACTGTGGGAAACATCACACTGGCCAATGGATCCATAACAGATTCAAGTGGAGCAATCAGCTTCGGTAATGAAAACCTAACAACGACGGGAACAATAACAGCCGCAACTGGATCAACACTGGGTAACCTTACACTAGCGAATGGATCAATAACTGACTCATCAGGAGCAATAAGTTTTGGCAATGAGAATTTAAGCACAACAGGAACTATTTCAGCTGAAACCGGTTCAACACTGGGTAACCTTACACTGGCAGATGGATCCATAACAGATTCATCAGGTGCCATAAGTTTCGGTAACGAGAACTTGACTACGACAGGTACACTGGTTGTTGGAAATGTTACTCTATCAAATGGATCCATAATTGATTCATCAGGTGCCATAAGTTTCGGCAATGAGAATCTAACATCAACAGGTACGATCAACAGTGCAACAGGGTCAACTATAGGTAACCTTACACTGGCAAATGGATCAATAACTGATTCGTCAGGTGCGATCAGTTTTGGTAACGAGAATCTTACAACCACAGGAACCGTGACCGTTGGCACTCTAACTATGGCGGGTGGATCAATCACAGATTCGTCAGGTGCAATAAGTTTTGGTAATGAGAATTTAACAACAACAGGTACACTACAAGTTGATGGTTTGTCTACACTGGGAGCATTGACAGTAGCTGGTGCGATGAGCATCACCGGCACCCTGGCAGTGGACAATTTAAATATTTCAGACAACACAATATCATCAGACTCGAACGCAGACATACGTCTTGAGCCAGGTGGAACAGGTACAGTTGTAATAGACAGTCTTACTATTGACGACAACATCAACATAACAGACAACGAGATAAAAACAACACAAACAAACTCAAATTTAGTCATATCACCTGCAGGAACAGGACAGGTTTCAATAGCAAAAGCTGATATCAATTCTGGAAACATAGATGGCACTGCCATTGGTGCTACAACACCAGCGGCGGGTACGTTTACAACACTTACAGTTACTTCAGCACTTACACTGGAAGGAATAACACTTGATGACAACACGGTCAAGACCAATTCATCAAATGCCAATCTTGAACTAACAGGTAACGGTACAGGTAGTGTGACAATAAGTGGATTGACTTTCCCAACATCAGATGGTAGTGCGAACCAGTTCATGAAAACGGATGGTTCAGGTAACCTTGCGTTTGCCACTGCGGGTGCAACACTGAATCATTCTGATATTGCTGATGCCACTGCAACAGTGGCCACTTCAACAACATCGGTGCTGAACACGTTTGCTGTTGGAACGTATAGGAGTGCAAAATATTTTGTATCAATCGCAGATGCTACAAATAGTAGATTTGAAATTGTGGAAGCCAATGTCACACATGACGGAACAGATGCCTACATATCACAGTTTGGTTCAACCACTGATCACACAGGATCACTTGCTACGTTCTCAGCAGACGTTAATAGCGGAAACGTAAGATTACTAACTACAAATACCTCTTCTGATAGCTGTGTATTCAAGTTCCAAAGAATAGCTATAGACATTTAAATTACATCAGGTTCTTAGAATTGATGCTAAATAATCGTATAAACGAGGATTTTACACATGGCACAACAAAGTATTAACATAGGATCAGCCGCAAACGACGGTACAGGTGATCCATTAAGAACAGCATTTGACAAGATTAACGACAACTTCACAGACCTATACGGCTCAACAGCAGAAGCCAATGATCTTATAGAAGATACATCTCCGCAACTAGGTGGAGATCTAGACGTTAACGGAAGAAGAATTACATCAGCACGATCAAACGAGGACATTGTATTGTTACCAAACGGTACAGGCGGAGTTGTAGCATCGGCTGTAAGAATCGCAGGCACAACTTTAAGTGCAGATGATTCATCATTGATTACAATAGCAGAAGGTTTCCAAGTAAACGGTGCAATGAATGTTGACGGTGCGGTTACAGCCACTTCAACAGTTGCAGTAACAGGTGCACTAACAGGAACATCAGGAGCATTCAGCACAACACTAGCAGTGACAGGAGCAACAACATTAACAGGTGCGTTGACAGTAAGCGACAGTGTAACAGCAACTTCAGTAACAACAAATGACATAGCATCAAATGGATCTAACGCAGACATCACATTAGACACAGCAGGAACAGGTGACATAAACTTGACTGCAGGTGCAGACATTAACATTCCAGCAAACATTGGTTTAACATTCGGTAACGATGCTGAGAAGATAGAGGGCGATGGAACAGACTTAACCATTGCAGGAAACAACATCAATCTTACAGCGGTAGCAGACATTGTTGTACCAGCTAACGTGGGAATAACATTCGGTACTGGTGAGAAGATAGAAGGTGACAGCACAGACCTTACGGTAACATCAGGTGCAAAGATCAATCTAACAGCAACATCAGATGTACACTTACCCAACAGCGTTGGAATGGTGTTTGGTGATTCTGCTGAGAAGATCGAGGGTGACGGAACAGACCTAACAATTTCATCTTCAGGACTTGCAACTATCACAGCAACAGGTAACACAGCAATAACAAACAATGCCACAGTAGGTGGAACATTAGGTGTGACAGGAACGACAACAGTTGCGGCACTTACAGCCACAGGTGCATTAACACTTGGTGGAGCAGTTGCAATTGGTGACTTGAACATCCTAGCAGACGGTACAATCACAACAGACACAAACGGAGACTTCGTTGTTGATCCTGCAGGTACAGGTGCAATAGTATTGACAGGACCAATCACAGCAACAGGTGTACAGACCACAACAGGACAACTGAATGTTGACAATTTAAGATTAGACGGAAACGTAGTTTCGGCAACATCTGGTGGTATTACACTGACACCGGCGACTGGACAGAACGTTGCTGTTACTGGAACTAATGTAAACTTGACTGCGGCAGAGGCCAACTTTACATTGTGTGAAGCAACAACTTTAAGGGCAGACGCATTACAGAATGACACTTCGGATGGTGACTTAGCAATTTCAACACAGGGTACTGGTGCGGTAACAGTTGCATCACAACTTACACTGACAGGATCATTCCTACCAGCGATACACACATTTGTGGCAACAGACGCAGTAACAATAGCTGAACACGCCGGCAGAACCCTATTACTTGGTGAAGTTGGTGGTAACGCGGCATTGACACTGACACTTCCGGCGGCGACTGGAACAGGTGCTGTTTACAAATTCATCGTAAGTGTTACAAACACATCAAACTATAAGATACAAGTGGCAGATGCTACAGATACAATAGATGGTATCATGCTTTATCTCGATGAAGATGGAACTGCTATAACAGGTTTCCCAACAGTGGGGGCTTCTGACACAATCACTCTAAACGGTGGTACATCAGGTGGTATAATTGGTGATTATCTTGAGTTGATAGACATAGCCACTAACCAATACCACGTAAGAGGTGTTATGAGGGTAGCGGCAGGTGCCAACCCAGCAACACCATTTAGTGCGGCAGTTAGTTAATAGTTAATAACACACTATAACACACACTGTAAATCGTTGATACTCCAATAAATATCCATGTA
>ENA-ORXF01001604-ORXF01001604.1-marine-metagenome-genome-assembly--contig:-NODE-1604-length-14374-cov-4.611177_pt1 | contig 14374 bp, 16 predicted proteins | sample MGYA00237864_ERZ511476 | MGnify/ENA primary metagenome ERZ511476 (study PRJEB26306, sample SAMN06343908) | marine metagenome | isolation source: coastal waters | place: Atlantic Ocean: West Antarctic... | reverse complement strand
GCTAACAAAGATCCTTTTTGCTGTTCAGTTAAATTATTCAAGCGCCCAAACCTTTCCAAAAGTTTTTAGCAAGATTTGTTCCAGATAAGTCAAAAAATGTTTTTAACCCAGTAGGAGAAGTTACATTGATATCTCCATTAAGTTTTTGATCAATAAAATCAATTCCAGCAAAATAGATATTTTCTTTCTTTAAATCTTTGGCAATTAATTTTGATATTTTATTCTCTATTTTAGTTAATTTGATATTAATTGGTTTAGCACCTTTGCTCATATTGCTTAAAAATGATCCTTTTTTAGGAACTCTTGATATTGCGCCGCATACTTTTCCATTGATTAAAAAAACTCGCTTATCCCCATTACTAATTTTAGGTAAATATTTTTGGCACATGATATGATCATGTTGTTTAATAAATTTTTGAATAAGTTTTAAATTAAATTTAGTTAATAAGTGAATATCATTACCACTAAAGCTATGAATAGGTTTTAAAATTACTTTTTTATGTTTTTTAAAAAAGTTTTTAATTTCATCTATATTTTGAGTGAAAATAGTATTTGGCATAAATTTTTGATATCTAGCTGAATAAAGTTTTTCAGACACATTCCTGATTGAAGTAGGGTCATTTAAAATTTTTACCTTATCTTTAATAATGTCTAAAATATAAGTTGCTGAAATATATTCTAAGTTAAAAGGAGGGTCTTGACGAATTAGAATAAATTTACAATTTGAAAGATCTAATTTCTGTTTTTTTAAAATTTTAAAAAATATATTATGGGTGTTGTTAAATTTAATGAAAAATCCTTTAGCGATTACTTTAGAATTAATTATCGATAAATCTTTAGGATCGTAATAAAATATTTTATACCCTTTGTTTTGAACTTCATTTGCAAGAAAAACACTGGTATCTGTAATAGGGTTTAGTTTTGAAGGATGATTTCCTTGTACTGCAACAATTTTATTTATCATATAATTCGTTTAAATTTTTATTTTTAGAAAATTTATCAATCATAAGATCGGCGTTCGTAGTCTTATTATCAATTACATTTTGTAAGTGATTTAAGAATAGAGTTTCATTTTTTCCATGTTTGTTTAGGATATCTCTGTTTTCTAGCCCCTTCCTGGATAGGTCTAATAAAGTTGATGCCCAATAGAGAAGGTTTTTACCCATTAATTGAGTATTAAAGCCTTTCTTTGGAGCCTCAAGATAAGCGTTAATGATTTTATCTTTACCCCAATTAGAGATTAACTCATGAGCTTCATCTAAGTTACCATACAACATACCAATATTAAAAGCAGGACCTGCACATAAGCAATCCCAGCCACACGTATCCATAGATCTAAGTTCAATATATTTCTTTAATCTATTTTCAGTAAAGATTGTACTCAAGTGAGTAGTTAAATCACTTTCTGTAGGCAATCTATTTCCTATCTCATTAATTTTACCTTCCATAAAATCTTTAAAGTTATATTTTTTTCCTGAGATGTAATTATCTTTATTTTGAATAAATAAAATTGGAAAGTTCATTGCAAACTCTGCATATTTTTCAAAATCTAATTCTTCAAAGAATATTTTTGGTAGTCCTCCTCGAGAAGTATTTTGCCAAACTTTAGATCTATAGGATAAATATCCACTATTTTTTTTTTCAACTATTGAAGAGTTTGCAAATAGTGCAATAGAGATTGGAACAATAGAATTAATTAATTTGAATTTTTTAACAAAATCTTCTTCAGAACCATAATCAATATTTAATTGTGTTCCACATGTTCTATACATCATGTCCAAACTTAACTCACCACCTTTGGGCATATCTTTAGTCATGAGCTCATACCGTTGTTTGGGATTATTTGGAATTTCATTTATTTTAGATATTGGATCAAACCCAGCACTTACAATATTAATATCTAACTTTTTTGTAACTTGCCTTAGTTCAAATAAATAATCTTGAGACTCAGCACATGCTTCATGGACATGATTAAGTTTATCTCCCGATAATTCTATTTGGTTTCCTGGTTCAAGAGTAATATTTTTACCACTTTTATTTAAACCAATAACATTTCCTTTTTCTAAAATTGGATTCCAACCAAATTCCAATAAGGCTGCAAACATTTCTTTTATTTTTGAATAATCAATTCTTTTATTATTTTGGTTATTGAAAAGAAATTTTTCATGTTCAATTCCAATCCTAAAATCTTTTGTTTTTTTTATTCCAGATTTAAAATATTCAATAATTTGTTCTTTAGAATTAATCATAAATGTTAGATAGTATCTTATTAAATAATTTAAAGATAATAATAAGACTTTTTTAGTTATTTGAAGCTGTGCTTAATAAAGATAATTGTGTAACTTTATTGTCACCTAGTTCATCAATAGGTTTTACTGGATAATCTCCCGTAAAGTAATGGTCAGTTAATTGAGGATAAGTTTCGTTTCTTTTTTCAAAGCCAATTGCCTTATATAGGCCATTTAGCGATAAAAATTTTAATGATTTGGCCCCTATATATTCACAAATTTCATCGTTATTTTTATTTGCAGCTAACAATTCCTTTTTCGTTGGTGTATCAACTCCATAAAAATCTGGATATCTAATTTCAGGACAAGCAATTTTAACATGCACTTCCTTTGCGCCTGCGTCATACAGCATTCTAACAATTTTGTGTGAAGTGGTTCCACGAACCAATGAATCATCAATTAATATAATTTTTTTATCTTTAATAGTTGTTTTGTTAGCATTTAATTTTAATTTTACTCCTAGACTTCTAATTTTTTGACTTGGTTCAATGAATGTTCTTCCTACATAATGGTTTCTAATAAGGCCATGTTCATAATTCATTTTAAGGTGTTGAGCAAATCCAAGGGCAGCAGCATTACCACTATCTGGAACAGGAACAACTATATCTGCCTCAATATCATTTTCTTTTGCAAGTTCTTTTCCAATATTTTTTCTATGTTCGTATGCAGTTTTATTATTAATAATGCTGTCAGGTCTTGCAAAATAAATATATTCAAAAACACAAGGTCTAACTTTTTTGGGAGGAAAGGGTTTAATGCTAGTTAGTTCATTATTTTCAATTAAAACTATTTCTCCATTTTCAACATCCCTAACAAATTTTGCACCAATAATATCTAATGCGCAAGTCTCAGAAGTTAATACATAGCTATTACCAAGCTTACCGATAACTAATGGTCTTATTCCGAATGGATCTCTAACTCCAATTAAAGAGTTTTGAGTTAACATTACTAATGCATATCCACCCTGTATTTGAAATATAGCATCAACAACTTTATCAATTGTTTTAGGTCTTTTTGATTTTGCTATTAATTGAACAATAGTTTCAGTATCAGATGTTGTATGAAAAATAGCTCCATCTTCTACCAATTTATTTCGAAGAGATATAGAGTTAGTTAAATTCCCATTATGAGCAACACCAATACCGCCAGCATTTGTATCGGCAAAAAAAGGCTGAATATTTCTTAAAGTGTTTTCTCCAGTGGTGCTGTATCGATTATGGCCAATTGCATAATTACCTTTTAGATTTTTAAGAACTTTTTCTTTATTGAAATTATCACCAACTAAACCAAATCTTTTTTCTGAATAATATTTTTCACCATCGAAAGTAACTATTCCACAGCCTTCTTGACCACGATGTTGTAACGCATGAAGACCAAGGGCTGCTAAAGCTGAGGCATCTTTTGCATTACTGACACCAAATACACCACATTCTTCTTTTAATTTAGGATCAAAGTTCTTCAATTTTTTCTTTAGAATCTTGATATGTTTTTTCATTAGGAAATTCTTTTATGAAATAATTACTACCTTTTTCAAGGTATGGAAAGATGTATGATTGGTTAATATTTATTGGCCATTTATCATGGTTATAAACAATATGAATTATTGAAAATATACAAACTGAAAGAACATAGGCTTTAATGAAACCAAAAAATAAGCCAAATGTTGTATCCAGACCACCAATACCCGCATAACTAATTGCTTTACTTATACCTTTGTTAACAAGTAATACTAAAAATATAACTACAACAAAAATAGCTGTACCAAGTCCTACATCAAGCACATACTCATTATCAATAATATTTTTGAAATATGGTTTTATTCTTGGAAACAAAATTAGTGTAACAATATAAGCCAATAACCATTTAGCCATTGAAAGAATGCTTAAGACAAAACCTTTTTTGTAGCATTGTATTAAAGATATAATTGTAATTATTGAATATATTAGATCAATAATAGATATAGCTTCATAAAAATTTTTTAAAGCATCAATCATTAATATTGTTTACCAAAAGGCTTAATTATTAAAATTAAAGAAGGAAGTAATGTTAAAACAGATATCATTGCCAGTAACATCGCAAGTCCAGTAAATATTCCAAAATAGATAGTTGGTATAAATTTAGATAGAATTAAAATAGAAAATCCAAAAATAATAGTGATTGAGGTGTTTAATATTGCAACACCAACAGTTGAGTGGCAAACTTCTAAAGTTTTATTATAATCTTTAATTTTATTAAACTCTTCCTTAAATCTGTAAATGTAATGAATGCTATTATCTACAGCAATACCGATTGTAATTGCGGCAATCGTAATAGTCATCATGTCTAATGGAATTCCAAGAAGACCAATTATTCCTAATATAAAAAAGGCAGCAATAAAATTTGGAACTACTCCAATTAAGGATAATTTGATATTTCTAAATAAAATTATAAACATTGAAAATATCCCAATCATTACTAGTCCTAAAGTTAAAATTTGAGATTTAAATAAACTTTGTAGTAAATTATTAAATAAAATTAAAACACCAGTTAATTTAAATTCATTTTTTTCTAATCCTATTTTATCTTTAAGATCAAAATTAATTTTATTAATCAAATCATTTCTTCTTAAATTTTCTTGAGAGTCTATAATTCTTAAACTTATTCGAGCTTCATTATCTTCAATTGAAAGATAAGGGTGAATAATTTCAGCCTTAATACTTTCTGGAATTTTAGAGTATAGAATCCCCATTTCTAAAGTGCCAAGAGGCTTATTATTATTTAATTTATTTGCAACATCTATAATAGATGAAAATGATATAACTTTACCAATTTGAGGAAGGCTATCCAAATAATTATGAACTGATGTGATTTTATCAATTTTATCTTTAGTAAACCAATACTTTTCATTATTCTCATCCTCTTCATCTTCCCAGTCGTCAAACTCATCATCATTTGTTATTTTTTTTTTTGCAGCAGGGAATTTCAAAATAACTTCCAACGGCGTTGTTCCTCCAAGCTCTTCATCTATAAGCTTCATACCTTTATAAATTTCAGTATTCTTGCTAAAATAATTTATAAAGCTGTTCTCAACTTCTAGTTTGCTAATACCAAGAATACTTAAAATTATTACCAGACCTGTTATTCCAAAAATTGTTTTTTTATTATTTAATGAAACCAAACCTAAAAAAGTCGTAATTTTTGAATCTTGATTTTTTTTAAGTGAAACATTTTTAGTTGGTGCAAAATTTAAAAGAGTAGGAAGTAAAGTAAATGTTATAAAAAATGATGTTATTAAACCAAATGTCATCATCCAACCAAAATCTATAATGGGTTTAATTCCACTAAAAGTTAAAGATAAAAAAGAAAACACAGTAGTTAAGACCGTGTAAATGATAGGCCAAAACATTTTATTAATTGTTAGAGAAATAATTTCAAAGTTATTTTTCATCGGTAAATCTTTTCTAAGCTGCAAGAAACGAGTACTTAAATGAATATTCATTGCCATTGTTAAGATAAGCATTAGAGCAATAAAGTTGGAAGAGATCACGGTTACATTCCATCCAAGAATTCCAAGTAACCCGATCATTATAACAACGGAGAATAAGCAACTACTTACAGGAACTACAATCCAGATTAACTGTTTAAAAACAAGCCATAAAGTTACAACAATAAATAATAAAACACCTAAACCAAAAAATACAATATCACTTTTGATAAAAGTCATCATATCATCAGCTATCATTGGAATTCCACCAAGGTAAATTTTACCTACATCTTTATAACTTTGAATAATTTGTCTAATCTCCAAAATATTTTCGTGATTTTGTTTTTTAACTTGATCTTTGTATTTTGTAATTTCATCCTTTGACTTATTTTCAATGTTTTCTAATTTATCATTTTCTTTAATTTTAACAATGATACTGCTTGTTTTTCCATCTTCGCTAATTACAAAATTTCTAAAAACTGGACTATTTAAAATTTCATTAAAACCTCTTTTTTTATCCACATCTTCATCTTTTAAAGTTTTAAAGCTTTCCAACCTTTCTTGAAGAGGCAAATCAGAATTATCTAAAAGTGGGATATCCAAAAGTGTAATTACACTATGAACCCAATTTAAACTTTGAATTTTATATTTTAAACTTAAAAGATTATTTATTGAACTATCAGCTATCATTCCTTCATTAGGAGTATAAGTAAGGATTAAAAAATCTTTAGAACCATATCTTTCTCTAACTTCTTTTAGATAGATTAAATCTGGGTCTCCTTCAATTAATAGAGTTTCTGATGAAGCATCTAGTCTAAAATCTTTTGTGTAATATCCAAAACTTACAATAGTTAACAATAATATTACAAATATTACTTTTGGGTTTTTAAGAATAAGATTTTGATATAAACGAGCTAACATTAAGGCTCTTTATATTGGAATTTAACTTAATTGAGTATCCTTAAATTTAGTAAATCTTTCTTCAAACTCAAGTAACACATTGCCAATTGGACCGTGTCTTTGTTTGCCAATAATTATTTGAGCTAAATGAGCAACTTCATTCATTTTTGCCTGCCACTCTGCATGTTCTACAGTTGCTGGTCTAGGCTCTTTTCTTTGTAAATAATATCCCTCTCTATAGACAAACATTACAACATCTGCATCCTGTTCAATTGATCCAGATTCTCTTAAGTCAGCTAGTTGAGGCTTATGATCGTCCCTTTGTTCTACTTGTCTTGAGAGCTGAGATAAAGCTACAACTGGAATAGATAGTTCTTTAGCAATTGCCTTTAATCCTTGTGTAATTTGTGAAATTTCCTGAACTCTTCCATCTTTGTTATAAGTAGTTCCTCTCATTAATTGAATGTAATCGACTACAATCATGTCTAGGCCAAATAATCTTTTTATACGTCTTGCTCTATTGCTCATTGCAGCAATACTAATTGCAGGAGTTTCATCAATATATAAGGGTAGTTCTGCAATATTTTTTGATGTTTCTAAAAATTTATCAAATTGTTCGTCAGAAATTCTTCCACGCCTAATATCATTTGAACTAATTCTTGCTTGCTCAGATATAATTCTAGTTGACAACTGTTCAGATGACATTTCAAGTGAAAAAAAAGCAATAGAGGATTTTTTACCACTTTCTTGTAATTTTTGAGCAGCATTAAATGCGATATTTGTTGCAAGGGATGTTTTACCCATCGATGGTCGACCAGCTATAATGATTAAATCTGATTGATGTAAACCTCCAAGCCTGTCATCTAAATCTCTTAAACCTGTTGGAACACCAACAATACCTCCGTCATTTTTATAAGCTGCAGATGCCATTTCAATTGTTTGTTTCATGGCCTCATCAAACTTTACTAAAGTAGAATTAAAAGATCCTTTTTCAGCTAAATCAAATAATAATCTCTCTGAGTTTTCAATTATTGTTTGACCATTAGTGTCAAGTTCGTTTAATTTTGCACTATCAATTGTTTGTTCTGAAATTTTAATTAGTTCTCTTCTGACAAACATGTCGTAAATAATTTTTGAATATTCAGTCGCCTGTCTTTTTGCTGTAGAAAATTTTGTAATTTTAACTAAATAATCAGGAATATTTAAATCATCTTTTTCATCTTCAAAATAATTCTTTAGTGTAATAGGATTTGCAAGCATTCCTTTGTAAACCAGACTCTCAATTGCTTGAAAAATCTTTTGATGCATGGGATCATAAAAATTAATATTAGAAATAATTGTACTAATCTCATCAAAGATATCATTATTTACAAGGATGGAGCCAATAATAGACTGTTCTGCTTCTATGTTGTTAGGCAGTTCTTTAAATTGATCTTTAACAATACTTAAATTATTTTCCATAAAAAATAACTTACAGAATAATTGCTAAATTAGAATTACTAATAAGTGCTGGGGAAAAGAATGTATAATTATTGGATCGTGTCAGCTGATGATACGTTTAATGTAATTTCAGCGTCAACTTCTGAGTGTAAAGAAACTTTAACTTTAAATTTACCCAAAGCTTTAATTTCTTCAACTGGTTGAATCATTGATGGTTTAATATCAATTTTATTTTCATCTTGAATAAGTTTTGCAATTTCGGTCGGTTTTACTGACCCATATAATTCATTATTTTCAGTACTTAGTTTTTTAACAGAGTATTCTTTATTGTTAATTTGCTCTAAAATTTGGGTTGCTTCTTTTTTCTTTTCAGTGTCTTTTTTAGATAAATCAGATTTAATTTTTTCAACTTCTAAAATATTTTCTTTTGATGCATAAAGTGCTTTTTTATTTGCAATTAAAAAGTTTCTAGCATAACCCCTTTTAACTTCTATCACTTCACCAATAGAACCAACTCTTTTTACATTTTCTAACAAAATAATTTTCATTTTATAATAATGCTAAATTTCTAGCTCTTTTAATTGAAAGAGATAGCTCCCTTTGTTTTTTTTGAGAAACATTTGTAATTCTTGAAGGTAAAATTTTACCATTTTCAGACATATATTTTTTAAATAATCTAATATCTTTATAATCAACTACAGGGGCACCCTTGATTGAAAGGGGACAACTTTTTTTGAATTTATATTTATTAGGTTGAAAAATACTTAATTTTGCAAAATTGCTTTGTTTTCCTTTTTTATTTCCACTTTGTCTTTTAGGCATAATTAATATTTTTTGTTATATTCTTTTTTTTCAAAATCTTCTCTTGGACCAAAATAGTTTGTTTCTAAATCAAACTTTTTTACTCTTACCGTTAAGTATCTTAGTAATTTTTTATCAATTGCTTCATTTTTTTCTAATTCATCAATAATGTTACCCTTGCCTTTAATTTTAAAGTGAATGTAGCTACCTTTTTTATTTTTTTTAATTATGTATGATAAATTAAGCAATCCCCAGTTTTCAGTTTTAACAATTTCACCTTCATTTTTTTCAACAATTTTAGAATATTTTTCTGTTAATTGCTTAATTTCACTTGGTGAAGTATCTTGTCGGGCTATAATTGTATGTTCGTATAAATTCATTTAAGTTCTTTATTAAAAAGTGAGGATATACTATTATAAATCTTCAATTACAATAGTTAAAAAGGCAAAATAATTAGTTTTTTTTATATGTTTTCAGTAATTTTTCCAGGTCAGGGTTCTCAAATGGTAGGAATGGGAAAAGAATTTTATGAAAAGTTCGATCTTGTAAAAAATTTATTTAAAGAAGCTGATGAAACTCTAAATTTTCCTTTATCTAAGCTAATATTAGAAGGTCCAAAAGATGAATTGGACTTAACAGCTAATACTCAACCAGCAATTTTTCTAATTAGCTACTCTATTTTTAATGTCGTTAAAAAGGAATTTAATATTAATTTAAGTAATGCAAAATATTTTGCAGGACACTCTCTTGGAGAATATTCTGCTTTATCATGTGCTGGATATTTAAGCTTTTCTGATACTTTAAAGATATTAAGGATAAGAGGGGATGCAATGCAAAATTCAGTTCCAAAAGGACAGGGTGGAATGGTTGCAGCTTTAGGTTCAACTGTTGAAATAATAGAAAAATTATTAAAAGATAATGAGAAAAAATTCAAAGCCCAAATTGCAAACGACAATTCTGAAGGGCAAATCGTTTTAAGTGGTAAAGTTGAAGATTTGGATAATTTGATTTTAGTATTAAAAAAAAATTCAATAAAAAATATAAAGCTACCTGTAAGTGCACCATTTCATTGCAGTTTAATGAGCAATGCTACAAAAATAATGATAAATGAATTAAATAAATTTAATTTTAAAGAATCTGAAAATAAATTAATCTCCAATGTTACAGCTGAAGAAATTACAGATAGTAACGAATTAAAAGATTTATTAATCAAACAAATAGAGAATAGAGTTAGATGGAGAGAGAGTGTAATCAATATGATAAAAAATGAGGTAAATCATTTTATTGAAATTGGTCCAGGAAAAGTTTTAACTGGTTTAGTGAAAAGAATTAATCGAGAAGTGAGAATAGACACAATTAATAATCAAGGAGATATTGAAAATTTAAAAATATGAAAGATTTAAAAGATAAGAACATTATAGTTACAGGTGCTTCAGGTGGAATAGGGAACTCTATAGTTAAAAAATTAAGTGAAGCTGGTGCAAACATATTAGCTTCCGGAACTAGAATAGAAAAATTAGAAGAACTTAAAAGCCAATCTGAAAATATTAAAATATTAAAATTTGATATTTCTCAAAGTGATAAAATTGAAGAATTTATTGAAAATGCGACTAAGGAATTAGGTGGAAGCTTAGATTGCATTGTAAACAACGCCGGCATTACACAAGATAACTTGGCAATTAGGATGAGCTTAGAAGAATGGCAAAAAGTTATTGATATTAACTTAACATCTACATTTTTGATGAGTAAATTTGCAATCAGGAAGATGCTAAAAAATAAATCTGGTAAAATTGTAAATATTACTTCTATAGTAGGGCACACCGGTAACCTTGGCCAAGCAAATTACACAGCTTCCAAGGCTGGAATTATTGCTTTATCTAAAAGTCTTGCAATTGAATATAGTAAAAAAAATATTAATATTAACTGTATTTCTCCAGGCTTTATTAAGACTGCAATGACAGATAAAATTGATGAAAAACATAGGGAAGTTATTATATCTAAAATACCTTCAGCAAGGCTGGGAGAACCAGATGATATTGCAAATGCAGTGCTTTTTTTAAGCTCAAATCAATCAAGTTACATAAATGGAGAAACCTTACATGTTAACGGAGGCATGTATATGGCTTGACAAAATAGGTTTTTAAACTATTAAGATTTTATAACAAAAAGGATCAATATGTCAGAAGATGTTTCAAGCAAAGTAAAAAAAATTGTAGCAGATCACTTGGGTATAGACGAAGCTAAAGTATTGGAGGAATCGAGTTTTATAGATGACTTAGGCGCAGATAGTTTAGATACGGTTGAGTTAGTAATGGCTTTCGAAGAAGAATTTGGATCTGAAATATCAGATAGTGAAGCTGAGAAAATTTTAACTGTAGGAGATGCAGTTAGGTTTATCGAAGGAAAAGCGAACTAATTACCTTAATGCCATCAGAAAAAGATGGGGTGATGATTGTTTTATCTTCTCCATCAGGAGCTGGTAAAACTACGTTAGTGCAAATGTTATCTAAATTAGATAACTTTGAAGTTTCTATATCACACACTACACGTCAGCCCAGACCTAACGAAAAATTTAACAAAGATTATTTTTTTGTAAATGAAGATGAATTCAAAAGGTTGATTCAAAATGAAGAATTTCTTGAATATGCAAAAGTTTTTAGTAACTTTTATGGGACAACTAGAACCCCAGTCATTGACAAACTAGATAAAGGAAAAAATGTTTTGTTTGATATTGATTGGCAGGGAGCAGATCAAATTAAGAATAAAAAGCTCGATTATAAATTAATAACTTTTTTTATATTACCTCCAAGTAAAGAGGAGTTATTTGAAAGACTTTCCAATAGAGATATGAAAGATAAATTAATTGCTGAAGAAAGAATGAAGCAATTTGGAAGAGATGTTTTGCATTGGATAAATTATGATTATGTTGTCATAAACGATAATCTTGATAGATGTTTTTCTAAAATTGAAAATTTAATTGATGCCGAAATAAGAAGTGGATCAAAGGATTATGATTTAGAATATGTAAGAAGTCATGTTGACAAACTAACTTCTTAAATTCTCATATTCACTTGTTAGCTGGTAATAAGTATCAAAATCTAAATTTTGTGGTCTTAAATTTAAATCAATTTTAAGTTTATCTAAGACATTTTGATCACCATTAAATAATTGATTAAAGGGTTTTTTTAACATTTTTCTTCTATGGCTAAAAAAAATTCTCGTAATTTTTTCTAAATTTTTAGGATCATTGATTTTATGAAAATTTTTTTTAGGAGAAAAAAATAATAAAGAACTATCTATTTTTGGTCGTGGTGAAAAAGACTCGGGTTTAATATCGCAAATTTTTTTGACATCTAATTTCCAATTACTTAAGATTGACAATCTTCCATAAGTAGAAGTGTTGGGTTTAGCAATAATTCGGTCAGCTACTTCCTTTTGGAACATTAAAACAAGATGATCAAACCAAAAATTATCTTTTAAATTTACTATCCATCTACTTAGGATTTCAGTAGATATATTGTAAGGAAGATTACCAAATACAACAACCTTCTCATTAAATAATAAATTTTCATCAATATTTAAAATATCATCATTAATTATTGTTAATTGATCTTTAAAATTTTCATTTAGATTTTCAGCTAAATCATTGTCTTTTTCAATAACAATTACTTTTTTAGGATTATTCTTTAAAATGAAAGATGTTAAATTTCCAGTTCCAGGCCCAACCTCTAGAATAGTTTTATCTTTAATTGCGGTTACATTTGCAATTTGTTCCAATATGTTTCTGTCAGTAAGAAAATTTTGACCTAAACTTTTCTTTGCTTTAATCAATTTTTATCCAAAAATGAAATAGCTTTAATTAAGCTAAGTGGGTTAGACATATTTTTTCCAATCATTTTTTCGTTTGGACCATGATCTGGTGATATTCTGGTAAACGGCAAACCCAAAGTAATATTAATTGCATCATATTCAAATAATGTTTTAATTGGTGTTAAAACTTGATCATGATACATTCCCAATATTACATCAAATTTTTTTCTATTTTTTTTTAAAAAAATTGTATCTGCTGGATAAGGTCCTGATATTTTATATTGCAAATTAGCCAAATATTTTACTACGGGTCTAACAATTTTATCATCTTCATTAAACTTATCATTACTCTCACAATGTGGGTTGAGCCCTAAAACTGCAATTTTTGGGTTAATGCCAATTTTTTTTTTATAAAAATCATTAATTAAATATACTTTTTCACAAATTAGATTTTTAGTGATTTTTTTGTTAACTGACTTTAATGGTAAATGAGTTGTTACAGGGCACACAGAGAGTTCTTTGTTAAAAATTAACATTGCATTTTTTTTTATAGAAAATCTAGAGCAAACATATTCTGTTATACCAGGAAACTTTTTATTTAAAAAATTTTTTTTTGAAATTGGTCCGTTAATTAATTTATCTGTAGTACCTTTGAGAATTATTTTAAAAGCAATTTCAAAAGAATTCTTAATATAGATATTAGATTTGTTTGAAATTTTTTCAAAGGCTTTAGATGTTTTGTATTGAATGTTAATCAGGTTTATTGATTTATTATCCAATTTGTAATCATCTATTTTTGCAAAATCTAATAGTCTGATTTTTTTTTTAAATTTTAATTTTTGCATTTGTAAATTAAGTAACTTACTTGATGCAATTAAAATTAATGGACTTTTTATTTTTTTAAAATTTATTGATTTAAAAAAAATTTCTAAAAAAATACTATTTGGTTCACCAGCAACAATTATAATAGGTTTAAATTTCATTAATCTGAATATTTTTTTTTACCTTATTAAAATACATTGTTGAAAATTGATTCAGTTGTTCATTTCTTTTTATTTTCATCAATTTTTTTAATTCTAGCCCCACATTTTGATCATTCTTAGTTTTTTTTACTTCATCTAACTTTAAAATTAAAAAACCTCCTGGTACTGTAATAGGTTTTGTGAATTCGTTAATCTTTAAATTAGATATTTTATCTTTAATGTTTTTATTCATTGTATTTTCTTTAACCCAACCAAGTTTACCACCTGATGATGAAGTGTCTGATATACTATGAGTTAAGGCAGCACTTTCAAAACCTTCCATGTTTATAGTTTTTTCTATTTCTGTGAATTTTTTATTTAAATCTTTTAATTTAGAAATTTCAAATAAAATCTCTGAAAAAAAATAAGATTTACTAAAATTATTTTTTAAGATTTCTTTTTTTAAATCTTCTCTATTAATACTTATTTTTGATGAAAATTTTTTATAAATTAATTCATTCCATATTGTTTCAATTTCAATTTTTGTAATATCTTTGAATTTAACATGTTTATATTTTGTTTTTCCTATATCCACAATATAACATTTATTTGTTATTTTCTTGATTTTACCTTCTAATGGATTTCCATTACGTTCAAATTTTACATTTGAACCAATCCCTATCATTTATATATATTAATCCATATTTTTT
>ENA-ORXF01001602-ORXF01001602.1-marine-metagenome-genome-assembly--contig:-NODE-1602-length-14385-cov-3.697861_pt1 | contig 14385 bp, 7 predicted proteins | sample MGYA00237864_ERZ511476 | MGnify/ENA primary metagenome ERZ511476 (study PRJEB26306, sample SAMN06343908) | marine metagenome | isolation source: coastal waters | place: Atlantic Ocean: West Antarctic... | reverse complement strand
TAATTAAGTTAGTATCCTCTGCATATAGTTTTTGTATTGAGCCATGAGCTGGATCCACACTTCTTGTTATGTCTTCACCTACAGAAAATTCATTAGTTTGATTTATACCTGTTCTGGAATTGAATACTCCAGAGTATATCATAGAATTAAATCTATTTTGATTGCTAGGATTATCTTCTACAATATGAGCTTTTACTCCTATGTCTGTTGATGTGTTATTATATCCTCCTCTTATTCTTGATTCTTCAATAAACCAATCAGTTGCATTAACAGGTGTATATGCTTGCGGCACGTTTGCGTAAGGTGCTACAGGCGCTGATGGTGTATCACCAACAACGTTTGTTAATTTCTTCAACCAATATGAGGTAAAATATTTAAGTTCTAAAGTAGCACCCATGTTATATTATTATTACTTGTTTTTTGTTATTATTACGTCCAACCAGTTGCACCAGGAACAGGTCTAAGGCAACTAGTGCCACAAGATCTAGCATATTTATCACTACAAGTAGATGCATCTCCACTTATTTTTATACCAGCTACGTCAAATTTTGCTGATGAATCTATCTGAGTAAAGGGTTCTGAAAGAGTAGTTGAAGTTGAAAATCCAAAAAAGTTAGGATAATCATAAGTTGCACCTTTAGAAGGAGTAGTTAATGTATCGTTTAAATAAAATAAATCTACATACTCAGAATAAGGCATTGGAGCATATTTAGTTGTTCCACCTGTAGCACAACTGTATCCACTTTGATATGAAGAAAATTGATATTGATAACTTTTAGGAGTTTTATTGTCTGTGACATCAAGTCCATTTTCTACAACACAAGTACTATAGTATAAATCATTTGAGTTAACCCATAATCCAGCAGAATCTCCATAACCTCCAGCATATTCACAATATGCATCTTTAGCTATAACGGCATATTCTCCAGTTTGATTAAATGCAAAAGCAGTTGATGAGTATTTGGTAGAATTAAAACTGTTATTTATCATTGATACAATAGCTACTGCATTACTATTGTTAGTATCATCTATTTGAACCCAAGCATCACTAGCTGTTGTCCTATGGTAAACGACCCAGTTAAGTTGTAATGTGGTAAAGTAAGGACCCGAAATTTTGTAATCCTGCTGCATATTACATTGAAAAACAACTGTACCTTGTGTTAGTGCACCTGTTCCTAGCCTGTTTATAAAATTAGAATCACTAGTATTAGCGGAGATAGTTATACCTGATATTGTATTAAAATCTGAAGCAGCAAGTACGCTACCAGCCACATACCAAACTGCAGTTCTTGTATTCAAGCTAGTAGTGGTATTAGGAATTACTGATTGAAACATTGCAGGTATTCCTGCTGTTACTACCGCAACAAGCGTACAAGGAGATTTTATAGCTGAATTTACTGGAACAGCACCTACAGTTATAACTTGTGCTTGAGTTACACTTTTAGTATTAAGCTGTGGAACATTACTTAGTATAGCATCTTCAATTTTTAATTGTAAAGTATAAACACCAAGTGGTACAGTGTTAGCAGTTTTAGTTATTATACCCGTAGTATTATCTGCTATAGAAAAATAACTACCCGGTGATTGTGAAACAATACTATATCTTAAACCAAGATTGTTATTACTTGCTGATCCATTATAACCTTGCCTTGTAACACCTACAGCATCTCCAGCACTTACAATTACTCCAGGTAAAGTAGTTCCGTCGATAAACACAGGAGCTGAATTAGTTAACTCAACTACAAAAGTAATTGTATTCGTATCACCACCAGAGTTTGCCACTGTTGTCCATACAAGAGTATATGTGTATTCTTCTTTAGTACTTTTAGCAACATGACCACCGCTACCATCGTTGTAGCCAGCAGCTGAATAATTAAATGTATTTACAAGAGTTTCTATTCTATAGCCTGTTCCAGATGTTTTAATCTTAAATTGCGCACCAGCATTTTGTGTATCAGTAAATACAGATCCATTATATGTTATATTACCAGCGGCTCTTGTAACACCAGCTCCATCGACTACAGTCATGGCTACTTGAGCTATTTGAGTATTTGCAAAATTACTTCCTTGATTATTTTGTGGATAAAATACACCTGTGACATCAGTGTTAGCAGCCATTGCTTCAGTTTGTGAATAACCTAAAGCAGATAATTGACTTACTCCATCAAAACCTGTATCTATGTCTGCATTTAAATCAGCAATTAATCCAGCTGTTGTTGTTTCATAAAACAATTGTAATAAGCTTTCAACAGGTTCTGTTTCAACTATAGACAAATATGGTTGCATAGTTGCAGCGGTAGTTCCCACTACTGTAGTTCCTGCATTAGACGTAGCTAATCTCGCTATAAATGGATTTGTTTCAAGTTGATAAAAAGGTACGTTTGTTGTTGATATGTCTATTACACTCATAGCTAAATCAAATGCGGTTGAAATAGTATCAGCCGTCATTGATAGAGGTAAAAATTGTGATCCAACTGCTGCAGAGTTTACGGGAAAAAATTGGACATTTGTAGCAGCTGTATTGTTATTAACTCTTCCGTAAAGTCTTACTGAACTTCTAAATTGTTTTTGTTGATCCGATGTCTCGTTTAAATCTCTTGGGACTTTATTTATATTATCATTTAATAAAACAACATTAGCTGATTTATTAGTTTCATTAGTAGGAAATATAGGTGGATCGGTTGCGCCTGTAGTAAGTGGATAGCCATTTAAAAACCCAGGTAAATATACGTTGTAGTAATCTTGCTCTTGTTGCTTAACCACTACTTTATAAGAATACCAACCTAAAGGATTGGGTAAACCATAAGAAAACTTAACGTCAGGATCATTAGAATTAGTACTATAAAGTAGATTGTTAACTTGACCGTCAGTAATTACAGTGTATACGGTGCCAACAGCAGCAGCTCCAGCTGGAGTAACATTAGTGACTTTTACAAAATCTGTAAACTCTCCTCTTAAATAGTCATTAATAATAGGTATTTGAGTTTGACCGGCTGCTAATTTAAAAGTAAACGTAGTACTGTTTATAGTTGTAGTAACTCCGGTTGTATTAAAACCTACACCAGTTCCAGTAGGAACAGCATATAATCCAGGTTGACCGGTTACTGTACTTTTAGTACTTACTATAGTTTCGTTTATAACAACTTTTAAAGCATCACCAAACCATTGATTTAAGTTTTGAGTTGTTGATTTATAAGGATGGTAAAATGTTGATCCTCCAAAAAAGTTACCAGCTAAACTTAAACCAGCATCTACAGAAGAAAGAATCACAGATGATTGTCTACCAAATTTGTCTGACAAAACAAAACCTACTTGATAGTTTCTATTTTGTTTTAATGTGTGATTAGGATATTCCGCCCAATTTGTAAATGAAGTTGTGTTTTTTGCGGCAGCTCCAACATTGTAGTTTAGAGTGGCAGGAGGAGTGTGTTGACTTTGGAAGTTTCCGTATATAACTCTATTCCCTGAAACCTCTTGAGCTTTGGCTTTTACAGGAACTCTGTCATATACACGTACTGTTTGTCTATCAGGTAAAGTTTTGTAAGGTTTTCTTGACTGATAATTATAAACAAGTATGTTTGATTCAGAATTTAAAAGTGTTAAATCTATTGTATCTAAAACTTTTACGGCTAGTCCATCAGATTCTTTATACAGTATGTCTACATCTGTAATCTTATAAGTATCATCATCTATTGTACCAAGGTTTTTTTGTTTATCTGGCAATGGTATTAAAAGCTCTACGTTTTGAACTGCATTTTCCATGAAAGTTAATATAGTACTTCTGTAGGCAGCGTCTTCGTCACCTGCAAGAAAATAACCTTTTTGTTGTGGTATAAAAGCTGGCTGTGTAAAAGGTGCCATTATAGAGTATTCTTCATCATCAAACTTAAACCTATAACTAAACCTTACAAATAAGTCTTGTAAAAAATCTGGATCACCAGGCCAATCACTACCATTGTTAAAATCAAAGGTAATATCCTTACCTGTCATGGTTGTTGTTAGAAAAGTTAAAGTATCTAAATTAGTTACAGCTGCATTAGCATTTACTGTTATTGTGAAAGGAGCAGACGTTGAAAAATCTACTACATAAATATAAGAGTCAGCTGTAATATTAGGACCAATAACGCTCATACCTTTTACTATAGCACTATTTTGTGCTGACAAAGTTATGGTGGTTGCAGCACTTGTAGCACTTGCAACACTAGTAGTTGATTTTAATAATTCTAAAGGCTCGTATGGATTATATTTAGCAACTGATATTTGATTTTCTTTAGTGTAATACAACGGAACAGCTAAGTTATCTCTATTAGCATTGTTAACGTTTATTTTTCTAGGTTGATTTAAGTTGTCTGTCCAAAACAATAAGTTTTCAACTAAGTTAACACCTATTATAGGATTTAATTTATTGAAGTTTAAAAAAGAACCAGTAACTAAAAGAGTATAAACTCCGTTAGAATACTTGTATATGTAATGAAGTATGTTAGTTGTATAAAAAAGATAAAGAAGACTGTTATTATTATCAGCAAAATAACCTATCATTTTTGCATCAGCGCCTAAGTCAGTAGGAAGAGGCGCTATAGTATTTCCTAGTATGTTTTCTAACGCACCTATGTCATCATCTTCTGATTTACCTACAGATATGTTATTTGCGTCTCTATATTCACCGTTAGGAATTAATCTATCATCCAAGTCTTTGTTCATCTTGGACTTTAGAAAGCTATTCTTTATTTCTGCCATATCTAGTATTTAATCCATTTAGATTGTCCTCTCATAACCTGAACAATTTGATCAAGCTTAATGTTAGATAATCTTATTTTAGCATTTCTTAGTTTAGCACTTCTTTCTCTTTTATATCTTTGTACTATATATTCTGGCGTGTTAGCCATAGTAGATAATATACCATGTGCAATATGAGAATACAATGCATCTTCAGCCATTTTAGGTATTCTAGCATCTAAATCATAAGCGTTACCATCAGATATATATTCTATTATAAGAGTTTTAGATTGTAAATCACTACTAAAGCTAAAAACTCCTTCTCTTTCGTTTATAGTAAACCATCCATTGTTTTGGCTTGTCTCAGGATTTAATCCATATCTTTGACCTAGACTTAATTGATATAAACTGTTTTGGTTTGATAGCTCAGGGTTTTCTCCACTATTTTCAAAAGCTCCTGATATTCTTCGTGGGTCATTAGCAGCCCAAGCAGCTTCTGTTTGTGAAGTTCCAGTTAAGTTAGAATCAAAATTATCTTGTGTTGGTACACCTAAGTTATCTTGTACTGGACTTGCGAAAGGATCCGTAGTTAAAGTGTTAGCTGGAAATATAGTACGTTGAACACCAAAAGAATCTGTCCAAGATAATCTTACATAGTTAACGTAGTCTTGAGGTATGATAGCTTTATTAACTTGATTAACTGTTACTTCTTGAGATCTTATACTTCTTAAAGTATCATAGCTAAATTCTTGTAAACCTCTTTTAGCATGAAATATTACATCTGATCTTTTTACGCTAGGTAAAATCTTACCAGCACCAACGTAAGCTATTAAGAAATTATCAATAACATCTGTTAGCCTAGTGTATTCATAATTACCATAATTTTGTTGTAAAGCTGTTTCACTTAATTGAAATTTTATATATGTTGAGGCAGGTAAATAAGAAGCTATAGTCACTATGTTATCTAGCTCTGACCAAGGTTGAGCAGACTTAAATAGTAATGCTGTAGCAGCGGCTGGTATACCTGCGGCTAAAGTGATATTACATGCAAACGTAGTTGTATTTGTTACTGTTGTTACTGTACCATATATAACTGTGCCTGCAGCATTGCTAATAACCATACCAGGTATTACATTAACATTTGCTACTGCTATAATTACATTAGAAGCTCCAGCAGCAGAGCCTGCACCATTAGTTGTTCCTGTGGTTTGTGAGCTTACAGGAGTTAATTCTACCCATGTTAAAGCCGTAGCGCTTGTAAATACTTTAAAATTATTTAAACCAAACTGAGCGTTAGCTGGATCTGAACTTCCAAACACTAAGTCAGTATCAAAAGTACTAGTAAATGTTTGACCACTACCTGCGTTAGCTGAAAAGAATTGTTGAGCTCCGGCGTAATATTGTCTGTTAGTTTCGGTGATTAAACCACCATCAGGTCTTGGCATATATTAACTTTTTTTATTAGTTTCTTCTTGTTGTACTTGTGCCGCTGCTATTTGTATTATTTCAGGGTCTCTAATAACAACTCCTGCGTATAATAATATCTTTAAAACAAGTTTTGTTTGCTCAGATATATGTAGTTCAAAGTTATTAGACGTAGCAGGTGCAAAAACATATTGAGCGTTTCCTGTAAAATTCCATATTGGATCAATAGGCTTTCTTAAATAATTTACTGAAATACCACTTTGTATAGTCGTAGGATAAACATTTAAAAAACTGTTTATGTAAGTGTATACAGGGTAAGTAGTTGTAGGTTTTGTAAGATTAGAACTTAGCAAATGATATAGTTCACTTGTACCAACTCTTTCTAATTCTTGTATAGGCATAGCACCAGCGGTATATATTACTGTTCCTAGTCTATAAAATTGCTTTGCATAAAAATTTACTCTTATTTCAGCATTAACAGCTGGTTGAGCAACTAAAACTAGATTACCTCCTGTTATACTGTATTGAGCAGGGGTTAATTCTACGTCTGCAACAAAGACACTACTTATAGCATTTTGGTTTGCTAGCGTTAAAGCATTTCCTGTTAAGGTATATATTAATTGTAAGTTTACGCCAGCGAATAACTGACTTGCGGAAGAAAGTCCTGTGTATGGCGAAGGTAGAATAAAGCCACTTGTACTATATGTAGAGGTATCGGATGTTTTAAATATAGATAATTTTTCATCTATATTTAATTGTCTATCAGAATAATCTAAATCAACTTGAGACACACGTAATTGCTGATTCATGTCTTCAGCATATTTTTCAAATATTTCTAATTGAACTTGACCTCCTATTTTATTAAACTCAACAGGTGTCATATAACCTCTCTGTTCTTTATTAAGTATTAATAAAACGGTTTGATATACAGTGTTTACGTTTATTGCCATTTTAGTATTTTAGTTAATAATGATGGGCCACGTGAGTGACCCTTCACTATATTATAGTCACACGTTAATGTAACTTTTTCTCAATTGTTTTAAAAACTTCTACACCTTCATCAGTTTTAAACCATGCGGCCATTGCAGCATAAGGATTTTCATCAAATGGTATAGTCATTAGTTTTCTATCGTTAGACCCCCAATGGAACGTTCTTTGATCTTGTGATAATTTTATTATCATTTGTTCCGTAGCTTTAATTGCTACATTTCTTAGTCCAACATTATCATCAGCAGCAATTGCCATAAATCCATTTGGATTTCTTTTAGCCATAAGAAGTAAATCTCTTTTTATTTCTTTTGACGACATTTCTGCTACAGCAGATCCTTTTTCAACTCGAAGTACAGCTTCAGCATGATCAATATCCATTCCTTTAGCAGCTATTAACGCATCTATTTCTTCGTTAATATCTTCTAATTCGTTTGTGGCTATTTCTTTAGTATCATACTCTTTAAATATTATTTCTTTTTTAGGATGAGCTTCTAAAAACTTTTGTAGGTTTTGCATTTCAGGCTGTACACTTAGTGCACCTTCTTCAAATACAACATGACCTAATGTTACTTCTCCTTTTTGTTCATCAACAAATGGAGAGTTTTGGTTAGTTGCATAGCGTAATTCTCTTTGTGTATTAGTTTCTTTATCATAAGATAATAAAGGATACTGAGCACTATGTCTTGTTTGTAATGTGTACGTTAATGGATGTACATCGTTTAATAACACATAAATTCTGTGTTTAATCTCCCATTTAGGGGCTAGTTCTTTTGTTTTTGACATGATATAATATAATATAATTAATAAAAAAAAAGAATATCCCTGCCAATAAGACAGGGATAAACTTTAAAGTAATCTTAAGCTTGGAACAATACGAAATTGTTAGCAGCTTGAGTAACAAGACATCTTTCAGATAAGAAATGAACTTGCATTGCATCTAAAGCAGAGTTGTAAACACCTCCGACAGATCCAGTGATCCATGACTTGTAACGTCTGTCATCAGCTTGTGATGATCTATATCTAACGTGCAAGAATGGTCTTCTAATGTTTGTACCTAACATTTGGTCATAAACAGTTGAAGTTCCAGCAGGTATTAATACTCCATCAATTCCAGCAACTTGAACAGCACCTCTTGTAGAAGCGTCGTTTAAGTATTTCCAGCTAGTTTTGTAGAAGTCATAAGAACCTCTTCTAAAACCAGAAAAACCTAGGTTAAGTGCCATATCCTCAGAGTTTTCAAATAAACCATAAGCAGTACCACCAGCTATACCACCAGAGATTTGAGATAACATATCGTCAAAAGCAAGATCAGTAGTCCTGTTTAAGAATAACATGTTTTCTTCAATAGCTCCTTGAGTATCAAGGTTTTTAAGTATTTGATCGAAATCACTAATACCAGTACCAGCAGAGAATCCAGACATTATGTTTCCTCTTGTTTGGATAGCTTGGAATAAACCTTGCGTTCCATGAGCAGCAGTAGCAGCATTAAATCCAGTAGCTGCAATATTTCCAGCAGCAGCTTGAACGCTAAATCCACCAGCAGCAGCAGCTAATTCACCTTCAATCATTGCCATTTCTAAGTAGTCATCAAATCTTAATCTTGTTTCAGACTCAGATTTTAGATACCATAAGTATCCTGATGTACCATCTTCAGTAGCAACTTCAACCCATCCAATCTGTGCAGTGTCAGAACCATTAATTTGGTATCTGTCTTTTATAATAATTGGTTGGTTATTAAATTGTGTGAATTGTGGTTGAGCAGAAGCAGTCGATTGACCTGTACCTTTTGCAAATACTGAACCGTATACGAATATTTTAAGATTCGCAGCAGCACCTAATATAGCTAAAGAAGGAGCAGTGAAAGTTACAACTGAAATTTGAGTTGCAGGTGCACCAGCAGCAGCTACTACAGGAGCAATTGCTATAACAGCTTTTACAGTAACTCCAGTAACAGTGTTCATTATAACGATAGTATCGTTAAGGTTTAGTACACCAACTGATTGAATAGGTGATGTTTGACCACCACCAGTTACAGGTGATACAGATGCAGTTGTTGGAATTGATATAATACCAACTGTTCCACCAGCACCATTAGCAGTTACACTACATCCAGTATAAGAAATGTGTAATCTATTTTGTTCTGACCAGATAACTTGATCAGATGTCATTGGCATTTCAGCGCCAACCATACGTAAGAAACCGTTTAAAGTTCTGTTTCCGTATCTTTCTACCTCAGCTTCATAAACTTCTGGTAAGAATTGTTGTGCAAAGTCGTTTGCACCTCCAGCACCTTGAGCAAAATTTAAGTAATTGCTGTTAAGGATTTGTTGTTGTTGTGACGGCACTATCGAGCCGAACACAGGATTTATTACACCCATAATTGTTTAATTGTTTAATTGTTAAATTTTCTTGTTTTAATCTTCAGTTTCGAAGAATCAAGACCGCTTATTGACTTAACTTTAAAACCACCCATAGTAACTTCTCCAGGAGCCATAGCTCTTGGACCAGTTGATACATTGTTTGATTTAGCACTTATGTTTCTAATAGCATCGGATTTACCTTGCTCGTAGAAATGCTGTGCAATAGTGTCAGAATTTTCAGCGGCATACATAGCTTTGTGATAACCTTTAACATCTTTTACATTACCTTTATCATCTAAGAACTTCTTAATTGTGTTTGTAATATTTGATTGTTTAGTTCCAACTTCACTTGGATTTTTAACCCCATACCTAAACTTTTTATCTCCTACGTTGATATCAAAACCTTTGAAATCTTCGGAAAAATAATTTTTAGTGTTAGATTTAAAATCTTCATGTTGTTGTTGAGCCGTGTTTTGCTCTTCGTTGTAGCGGTTGAAAAAGTCCATAGCTTTTTGTTGGTCTTGAGTAGTACCAGGTCTCAACTTGATTTCCTCGTAATATTTACTTTTTAGACCTTCTAAATGCTTTGATGCTTTAGCAACCTCTTCTTTATACGCAAGTTTCTTTTTACGAATCTCACGTTCTTCATCTACTTCTTCATCAAAAGAAAAATTGTCTTCAATCATGAAGTTAATTTCTTCTGAATCTAAGTGCGACTTAGCTTGTTTATAATACTCTCTTAATAGAGTATCATTGTCTACATTAGAATAGTCAGCATTTAATCTAACGTAATCCTCTAATGTACCACCTGTTTCTTTCATAAAGTCTACAACTTTTTCAATATTTTCAGGTAGTGTTGATATTTCTCTTACTTCTTGAGGAGTAGGAGCAATAACTTTATCTTCAAGTTTTTCACCTATTTCTTGTATTTCTTCTTCTACTTTTTCTTCAATAGGTTTGGCTTCTTCTTTAATTTCAGAAACCGGGCTGGGCTCTGGTACTCGTTCGTCCACTTCAGCGCTATCTCCGGTTTGTTCGCCCACAACCACTTTCTTTGTTTCTCCGACTGGAATGGCATCTGCTTCTGTTTTAGGTTTTGATAAATCTACTTTTATAGGTTCATCATTTTTTGTTAATTGTTTTGGTTTTTTAAGTTTTACCTTAAAAGTTCCTTCTTGTTTTACTTCTGTTGACATAATAAAATAATATAAAATTAATAAAATTGTTTATTGGGGGCCAAATTGCTCTAACCCAAAACCGCCTAAATTATCATTTCCAGCGGATTCAAAATCTGTAGGCAAAGTATCATTTTGTCTTTGACTAATCATTTGTGATTGTTGACTTGCTTGTATTTTTGTTCTTTTATCTTTACGATCTTCTATTTCAGCTTCCTTTTGCTGTTTAGCTTGGCCTTCCATTTGAGCAAGTTGTAGCTGATATTGGAATTCTTCAGCCATTAATTGTTTTTTAATTAAAGCCTCTTGTTCCATTCTTTGAACTTCAAATTGAGATTTAGCTTGTTCTATTTGTATTTGTGTTTGAGCTAAAGCTTGTTGTTTTTGAACTTCTTGCATTGCAGCAGCTTCTGATGCTTGTATATTAGCTTGCGATTGTGCTTGAATTTGCTGCTGTTGGGCCTGCTGGTCTTGTTGTTGTTTTTTTGTTCTTCTATATTTTAAAACTTGATTAGCTAAAGTTTGATTTTTTATATTTCTAATATCAATAGCATCTTCTAAAAATATTTGATTTTGTTGCAAAGCCATTTGTATGTTTTGTTCAACCATAGCTTTTTCTTCATCATCAGGTTCTAATTCTAAAAAAATACCAAAATCATATAAATGCAAATCTTTAACATCTTCTAAAGTTCCAGTATTAAATCTTCCTAAACTAGATGCTAAAGCATTTTCTGTTAAAGCAAACTCTAGCATATCAGCAGCTCTAAGAGAAATATTTTCACATGTTCTAACAGTTAAATAAAGACTAGCGTCTAAAATGTGTTTAGTTGCTATGTTAGAAGCATTAGCTGCCATTTTTTGTAACCCAACTAAAGCATTCGGATCAGGTTGACTACCATCTCTTGCTTCATTTAAGCCGGTTACATCTCTTATCATTTGTAAGTAATACTGATAAGTATTTATTAAAGCTTGTATTTTAGCGTTACCACTAGACGATTGTAATTCTTGTATAGGTACTTTACCTCTGTTAGGATCACCATCTTGTGTTAAGCTTCTACCAACTATACTACCAGTTTGGAAATACATGTTTAAAGCTTCTTGCGGATTGTAATTGGTTCCATTACCTAAATCAACTTCAGCTAAACCATCAACATCAACAAATACACCATCTGGGACCATTCTTTGTATAACTTGTTGTAGTTTTAACGATGTTAATTGTATCATATCAGCAAAACTAGTACATCTACTCACTAAAGACTCTATACGACCTTGATACAAGTTAGGTGCGCATATTGTATAATTCATATTAACCTTTGTGGTGTCGGCCATAGGTCTAGTCATATTCTCTGCCATTTTCCACTCTAACATTTGTGGAACACCCATTACTTTTGCACCACTAAATAATACCTCTATACTTCGTGACACCCTATTAAAGTTGTCACTTTCAGGTGGATTAAATGTGTCAGGTTTTTCTAAAGTTTTTTCTAAACCTGTATCTGTTCTTTTTATTTTAAATACTTGATCAATAAATGTTTTGTATTCAAAAAATAATATTTGAACTAAATCATTGTCGTAATTAGGATTAGCTATATAACCATCACGACCAGGATATCTTACCATCATTTGCATCTCTTCATCAGTAAGTCCAGGAAATCTTTTTTTGATTTCAGCTAAAGTCATAGATTTTATTTCACCTACGTAATAAATATCTTCAAAGTTTGGATCATTAGTAAATGAATAAACTAAATTAGCTGGATCTACGTAATCTACTACAACACCATTAGCTCTATTAAAAGATGTTTTTGTAGCGCCAATACCAATTGTAGCTATATCTTCAATTATTCTTTTATTAATTAAAGGATATTTATTAAAAGCTAAAACATTATTTATAACTTCTTCTTCTGCAATTTCTATACCTTGTTTGTAACTTAACTGCATGTGAAGTTCTAACTCTTCTTTGTTTCTAGGAAGTTCTTTTGCAGGCATGTTAGATTGAGAAAGATCTTGACCAGTTGTTTCTTTTGCTTGAATTATTAATTCTTGACCGTACATGTCTTCTAATAAGCTTGTAGCGTACTGAGTTCTTTCTTTTAATGATTCTGGATCTTGAGAAAAGGCTTTTATATCATAATCTTTAGCTGCAATACCATTTACAACAATATCTACAAACTTAGGTATAATAGGGATTGGCTTCCAGTCTAAATTTAAATAAGACAAATCACCATTAATAGATAATTCATCTTTATATTTTTGTACATTCTGCTCACCTCTAGCGTATAATCTTAAGTTATGAAAATTTTGATAACCTGTATTCCATCTGCTTCCATTTACTCTACCTCCTCTAAACCATTCGTATTCAATAGCTTGCCCAACCAACAAACCATATTCTTCAGTTTTCTTTTCCCCTTCAGATACCATCTGACTTGGAAACGCACTATTGATACCAGTGTTTAATTTCATCTATTAATTATTTTTGATGCACCACCTTTATTGTCATATTTAGAAAAATTTAAATTGACTGATTGTTTTACAACCTCGGGGATGGGTCTATATTTATTTTTATTACAAGCCATGATTGCAAGTCCCGAACTAATCGAGGCATCATGCTTGGTTCTATCATTTATATTAAAAGCTGCCCAATCTTCTAATGTTCTTTGAAAATACATAGTTCCGTATTGTTCATTGTTAAAACCTATAAAGTTTTCTATATAAGCTTCTATCGCAGCAGCATGGGCTTGTTTTATATCTTGACTTGAATTAGGTATACCACCTATTTCTTTCTCAGTAACAGATAGTTTATGCATTGTTTTATCAGGTCTATTCATAGAGTAACCTCTATAACCTCTTCTTTTAAAATGATATAGTAGTCTTGGTTTGTTGTTTTCCGCAAGTATTGGCATACCGTAAAATACACAAGCCATTAATACATCTTCAAAGAAGATCTCTGCAGTTGGAGGTCTTGATATGTATTCTAAAAATATTAAATTTGCAGGAGCATCTTCCATGCTAAATTTAGTTAAACCGTGTAACGATCCTTTAGAACCTCTCCCATCAACTGTTCCTGATATATCATAACTATCACATCCAAAAGCTCCCATGTGTTCATTACCAGGATGTTTAATGCCGCCCTTTATAAGGACTCTATTTTGTTGATTAATATTTGGCACCCAAGATACGTAAAATCTACCTTGTTTAGATGGTACAAACATAACGATTGTATCTTGCACACCATCCTGCCATTGAAAATTACCTTGAGTTACTACGCCTGAATGTTTTAAATCTTCATTATAATCTATTTGTTCATAGATTTTAGTTAGATTAAATAAAGACTGTTTTGTTTCATCTCTGAAGGCGTGCTTCTCTGTACGTGGAAATTGTCGATATAATTCATTAAGTCCATCAGGGTCTTCCTTAAGGCCATCTACTTCATTCTCCCAATGCTCGATGACTCCAATTTCAATCTTTTGACCATCAACGCCTTTAGTTTTGGATTTTGGAGTTTCAAAGACAGGGTGTCCATAAGAATCAATGTATCCTTCGTAGTTCCATTCCATAGGTATAAACAAGCTATATAATCCTGAGCGAGTCTGTCCATTGCGGTTTCTTTTACTAACGTTTGAGTCATCGTATATTTTTTTGTAATTTCTACCTCCTTTATCTAAAGCATTTGATGTTGATCCCATCATACACTTACCTATAATTCTACTACCTAATCTTAA
>ENA-ORXF01001599-ORXF01001599.1-marine-metagenome-genome-assembly--contig:-NODE-1599-length-14404-cov-6.755217_pt1 | contig 14404 bp, 12 predicted proteins | sample MGYA00237864_ERZ511476 | MGnify/ENA primary metagenome ERZ511476 (study PRJEB26306, sample SAMN06343908) | marine metagenome | isolation source: coastal waters | place: Atlantic Ocean: West Antarctic... | reverse complement strand
TTCGCTGCTTCCTTAGCAAAATAAGTGATAATAATATCTGCTCCTGCTCTTTTCATAGAGAGTAAGCTTTCCATCATTACTTTTTCGCCATCAATCCAACCTTTTTCTGCAGCAGCTTTTACCATTGCATATTCTCCACTTACATTGTAACATGCAATAGGCCTGTCGAAGTTGTTTTTTAAATCTCTGATAATATCTAAATAAGACAGTGCTGGTTTCACCATTAAAATATCGGCTCCTTCTTGGTCGTCAAAAGTTGCTTCTCGCAGTGCTTCATCTCTATTAGAAGCATCCATTTGATACGTTCTTCTGTCTCCAAAACTTGGTGCAGAACCTGCTGCTTCTCTAAAAGGGCCATAAAATGCGGAAGAATATTTTACTGAATATGCCATAATTGGCAAATTCGAAAAACCGGTGTTGTCTAAAGATTCGCGTACCATTGCGATGGTTCCGTCCATCATTCCTGAAGGGGCAACCATATCGACACCAGCTTTTGCATGCGAAACTACTTGTTTTGCAATATTTACTAAAGTAGCATCATTATCAACATCTTTGTCATGTATGATTCCGCAGTGCCCATGAGACGTATATTCACAAAAACAAACGTCTGTAATTACATATAAGCTTGGATAGTTTTTCTTGATAAAACGAATTGCTTGCTGCATGATTCCGTTATCATTCCAAGTTTCTGTTCCTTCGTCATCTTTCTCTGAAGGAATACCAAACAATAAAACTGCAGGAATATTTAAAGAAACTACCTCGTCTAATTCTTTAGAGATTCTGTCCAAAGAAAAACGTTTGATGCCGGGCATCGAAACAATTTCTGTTTCTATATTTTCTCCTTCTTCAATAAAAAGCGGATACACAAAATCATCTACAGAAAGTCGAGTTTCTTTTACCAACCTTCTAATTCCTTCTTGTTTTCTTAATCTACGAGTTCTATTCATAAAGTCTAAAAATTTTGATTACCCGACCATTTCTTTAAGAAAGGTTGGGATTGGAGTAATACATATTTACCAATTCTAAAACACTTTCTACATCTGGCATGTTGGCTACTTCTACTTTATCAAAATGTTTTCTTGCTTCTAATGCGGTAGTTTCTCCGATACAAAATGCAACCCTGTCTGTGGTATTTTGTTCAAGATAGCTGTCAATTCCAGACGGACTATAAAATAAAACACCAGTAACGGCAGCATCTATTTTTATTGGATTTATCATTGTTTTATAAGCTTCAACTTCATTTACAACAATATCATGTGCTTGTAAATAGGTTGGTAAAACGTCTAACCTTACATCACTACAAAAATAAGATACCTCTTTAATTTTTGTTTCTTTTGCTATATATTCTGCAAGTTTTAAAGCATTTTTAGCTACATGTGTAACTTTACCAATTCTGTTTTCTATTAATTTTTTGGTTCTTCTACCAACACAAAAAATATTCTTGAAATTAATTTCTTCTTTTGTAAAAGAGTTTAAGATTGCTTCTACTCCATTCTGACTGGTAATTACCACGTTTTCAAGAGTATGTTTCATCACTTTTGCAGGAATTCTATTGAAACGCATTTTAATAAAATCGCTATCTTCTATGCCAATTGCCGTAGATAAAGTCTCCTTTTGAAGTTCAGACAACTTCTTCGTGGAATACACCGAAGCTATTTTTGTAGCATCTTCCTCATCTTCTTGCATTAAGGCTCTACCACCTCTGTTAATTATATAATCTGCACAATCTTTAGCCAAATAAGTATGGCTACCTAATTTAGCTGTTTTTGCAACTCTAATTTTTTTAGAACCATCTCTATTTAACAAAACAGCTTTAAAATTCACCTCTTCAGTTCTTGCATCAACATAAGCCAAAGCGCCAATTGCCGAAGTACAACCACCTTCTAGCAAGCGTAAGAACTCACGTTCTACACCCACACAAACTTTGGTTTCTTGGTGATTTAATTGTTCACAGGCGTCTATACAAAAGTCATCATTTTCTAAAGCAGCTACCATAATTGCGCCTTGTGCTGGTGCAGAAATCATCCAAGGAAGATCTACTGTATCTTCAGGAGTAATCCCTAGTCTTTCCAGTCCTGCAGCTGCAAAAACAGCTCCATTCCAAGTTTCACTATCTTCTAATTTTTGCAAACGTGTCTGTACGTTTCCTCTTAAATCTACTACTTTATGGGTTGGGTATCTGTTCAACCACATCGCTCTTCTTCTCAAACTGCCAGTAGCAATTAATCCTTTTTCTTCTCCAAAGAATTCTTCATTTCCTTTTAAAACTATCACATCATTATAATTCCCGCGTTTTAAAACTGCAGCCTGCACAATACCTTCCGGTAAAGCTGTAGGTACATCTTTTAAGGAATGTACAGCAATATCAATGTCGCCGTTGAGCATTGCAATGTCTAGGTTTTTCGTAAAAATTCCTGTAACACCTAATTCATACAAAGGTTTATCTAAAATGATATCTCCTGTAGATTTTATAGGGACTAGAACAGATTCATAACCTAATTCTGCTAATTCTGTGCGTACTTTATTCGCTTGCCAAAGTGCCAATTTACTTTCGCGAGTACCAATTCTTATTATTTTTTGCATGGAATTTTAATTATGATTGAAACACTTTCTGAATAACTTCTATACTGTCTGAAACAGAAGTTTGTTCGTCTTTTAAATGCTTAACAAACTGGGTAGTAATCTTTTGAATGAAACGTGAAGTTAATATTTCTGCTTGATTTTCATCGAAATCAACAATTTTCTTTTTCTGAAAATTAATTTCATCTTTTTTAATAATCTCTAAGGATTCTTTTAATGCAGCAATAGCGGGCGTAAATCTTCTGTGATTCAACCAATTATTAAATTCTTCTTTATGAATTTCTATAATTTCTTCTGCAAAAGGTATTTCTTGCTGACGAACCGCAAGGGTTTCATCGGTAATTTTAGAGAGCTCATCTACATTAATTAAAGAAACACCTTTAAAATCAGTTACCTCTTTTGCCACATTTTCTGGCATTGATAAGTCTAAAATTAAAATTTCTTTATTGTTTGCAATGTGTTCTTTGGTAATCGTTGGCTTGTTTGCACCTGTAGAAACAATTAAAACAGCTGCTTTCGCAACCTCATCCTTCAAATCTTCTATAACAGCCTTACGAATAGAAGCATGTTCTTTTACAAATTGAATCGCCTTTTCTTCGGTCCTATTCACTAAACAAACTTGTTTGTTCTGCGTATATTCTGCTAAATTCTTACAAGTATGCTTTCCCATTTTACCCAAACCAAAAACAAGAATATTTTTAGAATTGTAATCCGGTAAGTTTTTGATAATATACTGCACCGCTGCATAGGAAACAGACGTTGTTCCTGAACTTAATTTTGTCTCATTCTTAACGCGCTTGCTTGCCTGTAAAACACAGTTTACCAAACGCTCTACATAAGAATTTGTGGTTTTTAATTGTTTTGCTAATTTAAAAGAGTTTCTTAATTGACCAACAATTTCGTAATCTCCTAAAATCTGACTTTCTAAACCAGTACCAATTTTAAATAAATGACTAATTGCTTCTTGGTCTTTTTGAATATTGCAAACGGTATTGAACTCTTTTACGGTTCCTTCAGAAAAATCGCACAACAGTTCTATTAAAAGACAAGGGCGACTTGCAAAACCAAAAATCTCTGTTCTATTACAAGTAGAGATGATAAAAATAGCGGAAATTCCTTTTTTCTTCGCTGCCATTAGAAGCAATTTCTGGTTTTCTTTAGACACCGAAAATTTACCACGCATTTCTGCATCTGCTTTTTTATAACTAACACCAATATTGTAAAAATGCTCTTTACTTATTTCCTTCATAACTCTTTAAGATGGTACAAAAGTAAAAACTTCATCAAGATAAAAATGTCGCTTAAAGAACTTTTAATACCGTTGTATGTATTTTAACTATTTTATTTTGATAAAACCCTGAAAACCCTTATTTTTGTTATCTATAGAAGCATTTAGATTGTATTTATATAGAATGAATCTAAATAGAAACTAGTTGAAAAATCAAGAAATGTATGTTTAAAAATGTCGGAGAAAGTTCATTAGATGAAATCACTTTAGAAAAAGGGTTTTATGTACTTCATTTTCAGAATGAAAGCGATAAAGTACAGAGCTTTGAAAGAGCTATTGACAGCAGCTTTTTACAAATGCATTTCTGTTTAAGAGGAAATTCTAAATTTTTATTTAACGAGGGTGGTTATATTTTTGATGTTTTAGATAATAGGTCTATTTTATTATACAATCCGCAAAGAACTTTACCCATAAATTTAGAAATTCAACCAAAAACAACCTTGGTTTCTTTATTAATTTCAATTGAAAAATTCCACTCTTTATTTTCTAAAGAATCTGGTTACATTCCTTTTTTAAGTAATGAAAACAGCAATCGAAAATTTTATGACGATACCGAAATAAAGCCAACAGTTGCCGTAGTTTTACATCAAATTATAAACTCTAACATTAACAGTTCTATTAGAGAATTGTATGTAAAAGGAAAAATTTACGAATTGCTAAGTCTTCATTTTCAAAAAGAAGAAAGCACAGATGCCGAATATTGTCCTTTTTTAGTAGATGAGCAAAATGTGTTAAAAATTAGAAAGGCAAAAGACATTATAATTTCTAGAATGTCTGAACCTCCAAGCTTGCAAGAATTAGCTTTGGAAATTGGATTGAATTTAAAGAAGCTAAAAGAAGGCTTTAAACAAATTTATGGAGATACCGTTTATAGTTTTTTATTCGATTATAAGATGGAACATGCACGCAAATTATTAGAAAGCAATCAATTTAACGTAAATGAGGTTGGCTCGCAAGTTGGTTACAGTACTGCCAGTCATTTCATCGCAGCGTTTAAAAAGAAATTTGGTACAACGCCCAAGAAATACGTCATGAGTCTAAATCAATAAACAGTTTTCAGTTGCAGTATTCAGACTTTAAAGCTAAAAAACAAAATAAAGTGGAACAATTAACGCACAAGGACATCGAAAATAAGCAAGAACAATTTCCAATAACAATTGTTTGCGACGCCATTAGAACTCCTGAAAATATTGGAATGTGTTTTCGGATTTCAGAAAGTTTTGGAGTTCAAAAAATATATTTACACGAGAACTCACCTTCCATTGAAAATAAAATTGTTAAGAGAACTGCCAGGAACACAGTAAATCAAATTCAGCACACTTCTTACCATGATTTTGATGCATTAATTGAACAACTAAAGCAGGAAGGAAACACTATCATAGGAATAGAAATTACTGATAAAAGCATCAATATTCAAGATTTTAATTTTAAAAATCATGGGAAAATAGCATTACTTTTGGGAAGCGAAAGAAACGGCATAAAAAACATAGACCTTGTTGATGAAACGGTAGCAATACCAATGTTTGGCAGAAACTCTAGCATGAATGTTATTCATAGTTTGGCAATTACGCTTTATGAAGTAACAAACCAATTAGCAAAAAAAAGTTAATTCTGAAACGAGCTCAGAATAATAAGAATATAAATAGTTACTGAAATAAATTCAGCACACAATGAAAGGAGTTTTATTAGTTAATTTAGGGTCGCCAGCGAGCACATCCACAAAAGATGTTAGAAAATACTTAGACCAGTTTTTAATGGATGAGCGTGTTATTGACGCACCATATTGGCTTCGAACGATACTTGTTCGAGGAATTATTTTAAACACGAGACCAAAAAAATCTGCAAAAGCATATAAAAAAATCTGGTGGGACGAAGGTTCGCCATTAATTGTTTTATCAGAAAGATTACATACCAAAGTACAAGAAAAGACAGAATTACCGGTTGCCTTGTCAATGCGTTATGGCGATCCATCTATGAAAACTGGCTTACAAGAATTGCATGACAAAGGTGTTACAGATGTGCTGATTGTTCCTCTATATCCGCAACATGCAATGGCAACTACCGATACAATTTTGGTATTAGCAGAAGAATTGAGAAAAAAGTTTTTTCCGCAAATGACGTTCACAGATATTCCTGCTTTTTATCATAAGAAAGAGTATATCAAAGTATTAGCAGAAAGCATTAAGACTTCTTTAGAGGGTAAAGAATGGGATAAAATTTTGTTCTCTTATCACGGGATACCAGAAAGACATGTTAGAAAATCTGACATCACAAAAAGCCATTGTAAACCAAATGATAGTGTAAACTTTGAATGTTGTAAAACAGCTTCTCCTGCTCATGAATTTTGTTATAAGCATCAATGCTATGAAACTACAAGGCAAGTTGTAGAATACTTAGGCATAGAGCCGGATCAACACTTTGTTTCATTTCAATCTAGATTAGCTGGTGACCCATGGTTACAGCCTTACACAGATAAAATGCTTGAGAAATACCCAAATGAAGGTGTAAAAAAATTAGCAGTTGTTACGCCAGCATTTGTGTCTGATTGTTTAGAGACTTTAGAAGAAATTGCCATGGAAGGTAAAGAAGAATTTTTAAAAGCTGGTGGTGAAGAATTTTACGCAATTCCGTGTATTAATGATAATGACGATTGGGTAGATGTTTTAGTAAATTGGATTGAAGCGTAAGCTTTTTGTTAGCTGATTCCTGTTAATAAAAATAAAGCAGTTTTATTAGTTTAATACCAAAGTCATTAAAATTTATTACTTTGAAACCAAATTATAAATAAATGGATTACCTATACGTAAAAGCATTACATATTATCTTTGTGGTTACTTGGTTTGCTGGTTTATTTTATATTCCAAGATTATTTATTTATCAAACAGAAGCTGAGGATAAATTAGAACCTGCAAAATCAATTTTACAAACGCAGTTTAAATTAATGAGCAAACGTTTGTGGTATATTATTACTTGGCCATCTGCTGTTCTGGCGAGTATTTTTGGAATTTGGTTGATATATCTAAATCCGGTTTGGTTAGAACAACCTTGGATGCTAGTAAAACTAGCCTTCGTCTTAGCGCTTTATTTTTACCACGGCTTTTGTCAGCATATGTATAACAAGTTACAGCAAGACATTATTAAATATTCTACTTTCAAGCTTCGAGTTTTTAATGAAATCTCTACCATAATTCTCTTTGCAGTTGTATTTTTAGTAACTGTAAAAAGTGCAATTAGTTGGGTTTGGGGTGTTGTGGGTATTCTACTTTTTGGCATCCTCATAATGTTAGGAATTAAACTCTACAAAAGAATTAGAGAAAAAAGAGGCTGGGACAAAGCAGAGAAAGAGGTTTTAGAGAGTGATGAAAATGAAATTTCATAAAATTCCCTAAATTTTAAAAAACATATTTAAAAATCACTTTAAAGCCAAATACTTTACTTTTTTCACCCCCTAATTAACTACAATTAAGTTGGTTATAAAATTGTACTCACCTTATATTTACAAAAAACAGCGAATTTTATTAAAAACTTCAAGGAATTTGTGAATAAGTATGGCTTTTATTTTTTAACGATAGTAACGACCTTTGAAGTATTAGGTTTCGAAGATAGTCTCATTAGCTATTATAGAAAAAGTATTTACAACCTGATGCCAAAAACGGGAGTTAAAAGACTCTATCACTAAATATAGAGAAGTGAAGAATTATAATGTTTCTCATTAAAACAATTATAAAAGCTCAATTTCATTTTTAAAAAAGTCGGTTGTTAGAGCAACCAACTTTTTTTTTAGATAATCAAAACACAAAAATGTATTAATCATGTTAGGAATTAAACTTTACAAAAATATACAAAAAAAAGAAAGTAAATAAATTAATTTTGTTTTACAACTAATTTTTATTAATTTTGGCTACGAATTAATTAAAATTATATAAAATGAAAAAAATTATTTATTTATTTATTGCAATTATGAGTTTAACATCTTGTTCAGACAATGATAAAGGTGATAGTACTTCACCTCCAATTGACCTAATTGTTGGTAAATGGGAACTAGTTTCACAAACAGTGGACGGTGTGGTTGAAACATTTGACTGTGATAATGACATCTTAGAAGTTTTTGAGAATGGAACATATACATTGGATGCATATGATGAAATCTCTCCAGGTAATTGCTTCGAAACAAATTACGAAGGCCTATGGACAAATACAGAAGCAGGTTATTATTTTAATATAACACCTAATGGCTCATTATCAAGTAAAGGGGTTTTCTCCTCAAACAATACTGTTGTGTCTTTCTCTGCTGATGAAACTATTTTTGGAGAAACAACTTCTATTGTTCTTACATTTAATAAAATATAAGTATATCGAAATATTGGTGTTATAAAGGCACCAATATTTTTCATGATTTAATACTTTGCTTAAAGGCAATTCTATTCACAATAAATCGTCCAAGCGCAACCTCATCGGTATATTCTAAGTATCACTCTCAACAATTTTACATGCAATTGTGAAGGCTCTAAACGCTCTCCCTATTACGCTCTACAAAAGCAGAAAAAAGAGGCATTAAATCAAAAATGTAAGCGAGTTTATTTTTAAGATATATTGAAAAATTTCGACTTGGGAAGAATCCTTAAATTTGTCATTTAAATTGAGTAACATAAATTCAATAGCTTATTCGTTTTTGGAGATGTCTTTAGAAAAAAAATCGAGGATAAGTTTAAACCAACAAAAAACAGGAATTGAATTTTATAAACATGGATTTAAAATTATAAATAAGCAAATTACCTAATACCGTGTATAAATGAATCAATTAAATTTGCGTGCAATTAAAAATATTGCCTTTTTGCTAACTTAAAAATTTTCGTTCGAAATTTATCTTTTTCAGAACGTAAATTTAATTTAACTAATAACTTAAAATAAAATATTATGAAAAAATTACTTTACGTATTTATTGCTATTTCTACTTTAATTTCTTGTGGCTCTAATAATGATACGAGTTTAGATCCGATTATAGGAACTTGGTAACTGGTATCTGTATTAGAAAATGGTGTTGAAAGAGCAACAGAATGCGAAAAACAAACCGTCGTTACTTTCCTTGAAAACGGAACGTCAATCACTCAAAATTTTGGTTTTTATGATGGAGATGAGTGTAAAAAGAGTACTGAAACCGATGACTGGTTAAATAAGGGAAATTCTATTTATGGAATCGACAATAATACTGAAAGTATTAAAATAGATTTCTCTGTAAATAATACTATGTTTTCTTTTACAATATCAGAAATTGCTGATAGCGCAACTCTCATGGTTACCCCTAGCTACAAAAAAATATAATTAAAATTAAATAAAAGGCTGGTGCTAATGCTTTCATCAGTCTTTTGTTTACGCTTTTAAAGAATTTGCAAAAGGAATTCTATTCACAATACTTCTGCCTAACGTAACTTCATCTGCATACTCTAATTCATCACCCACAGAAATCCCGCGTGCAATTGTAGAAGTTGTAATCTTAAATTTTTCTATTTGCTTAAAAATATAGAAGTTAGTGGTATCTCCCTCCATTGTAGAACTTAAAGCAAAAATTAATTCTTTAATCTCCCCGTTTCCAACCTTATGCACCAAAGAATCTATTTGTAATTCTTGTGGCCCAATGCCTTCAATAGGAGAAATTTTCCCACCTAAAACATGGTACAACCCTCTAAATTGAGAAGTGCTTTCGATGGCCATTACATCCCTTATATCTTCAACAACACAAACAATTTCTGGATTTCTTCTCGGATTCTGACAAATAGCACACAGTAAAGTGTCTGAAATATTATGACATTTTTCGCAGGTTTTTATATCGTTTCTTACCTGCAGCAAAGCCTCTGACAAATATTTTGTATTATCTGTAGGTTGCTTTAACAAATGCAACACCAAACGCAATGCAGTTCGTTTTCCAATTCCTGGCAAACGCGAAACTTCATTCACCGCATTCTCTAATAATTTTGATGAAAAATCCATATCCGCAAATTTAAGTTATTAAAGAGAAAAGAATCAAGAAAAAAGAGAAAAGACTGCTAAAAAACATATATTCGTGACACCAATAAAACTTAAATGAAGCCAGCATACATTCTCTTATTAATTGTAGTTTATTTCTCTGTTTTAATGTTGATTTCTTATCTCACAGGAAAATCCGCAGACAACAAAACCTTTTTTAAAGCAGACAACTCTTCTCCTTGGTATTTAGTTGCTTTTGGTATGATTGGCGCCTCACTTTCTGGTGTCACTTTTATTTCTGTACCTGGTTGGGTAGAAAGCCAAAATATGAGCTATTTTCAAATGGTTTTAGGATATGTTGTTGGTTATGCAGTTATTGGGCTGGTATTACTACCTCTTTATTATAAATTGAATTTAACTTCAATTTACACCTATCTAGAAGATAGATTTGGAAAATATTCTTACAAAACGGGTGCAAGTTTTTTCTTACTTTCTAGAACTGTTGGCGCAGCGTTTAGATTATTTTTAGTTGCAAATGTGTTGCAAATTATTTTATTTGATGCTTATGGAGTTCCTTTTTGGATGACTGTTTCCATCACTATTTTATTAATTTGGTTATACACTTTCAAAGGAGGAATGAAAACAATTGTTTGGACAGATACCTTGCAAACACTTTTTATGTTGATTGCCGTTGGTGTTTGTATTTATACCATTTCCGATGAAATGGAAATTAGTAATATCTTCGCTTATGTTGCAGATAATGATTTGTCTAAAACTTTCTTTTTTGAGGATGTAAATGCAGGGAATTATTTTTGGAAACGTTTTCTTGCAGGTGCTTTTGTTGCCATCGTAATGACAGGTTTAGATCAAGACATGATGCAAAAAAACTTAACCTGTAGAAATCTAAAAGATGCACAGAAAAACATGTTTTGGTTTACAATTGTCTTAGTAATTGTAAATTTCTTCTTTTTAGCCTTGGGGGTTTTACTAACAGATTATGCGCAACAAAACGGAATTGACGCACACAAAGACCAATTATTTCCAATAATTGCCACCAAAGGAACTCTCGGCTTGGCAACAGCAATTTTCTTTTTATTAGGTTTAATTGCGGCTGCATATTCAAGTGCAGATTCTGCATTGACTTCTTTAACAACTTCTTTTAGTATTGACATTTTAGAAATTGATAAAAAGGAAAACAAAAAAGACCAAGAGAAAACCAGAAAGAAAATTCATGTTCTTTTCTCTTTAATATTGATCGCTACAATTCTTGCTTTTAAATATTTTATTGCAGACCAAAGTGTCATTGCCAAAATATTTACATTTGCCAATTATACCTATGGACCATTACTAGGATTGTATGCTTTTGGTTTATTTACCAAATTAAAAGTGAAAGATAAAATGGTTCCTTTTATTTGTTTAATTTCACCATTCTTAACTTATTTCTTGAATTATGTAGCTTTAGAAACTGTTGGTTTCGATTTTGGATTTTCGCTTTTAATATTAAATGGATGCATCACTTTTGCTGGGTTGTATTTCTTTAAAAGAAAATAACACTAAAAAAAACATAAAAAAAAAAGGAATCAACATCTAAGTAGACGCTAATTCCTCTTTTTAATTGGAAACCTAAATAACTAAAAAATAATTTTTACGCTTCTTATAATTTCATGTCTGTACTTTCGAAGATTTTATCAGCAGAACCTGTAACGAAACCAGAATATAATTCACCATTATCCATCGCATGTCTAAAAGCAAACTCGTAATAGCAAGAAGTTATTTCTTTGGTTTTTTCTTTAAATTCCACCGGAATTCTGTCTGCTAAGGTACTAGATTGCTCCAAAAACTCTGCAGGCGTTCCTTTAATTAGTCCTCCTGAAGTATTCATTTTAAACCCTTTTTCTTGTAAAAATTCATTTACTTCCTGCAAAGATATAAACGTAGCTAATTTATTTACATCTACTGTAAAATGATTGGAACAGAATCCATTTACATACAACCAGGCTGCATACTCTGTCTCTGCTTGTAATTTTTCATACACGTCAAAACTAGGTTTATCCCACAATCTTCCTTTAAAAACTAACTGATCTGCATTTAATTCATGTACAGGAATTCCATCAATCATCTTTTTTACTTCCTCTTGTAATTCACTAGAAAATTCAGCTATTTTTAACTGACTGATAAAAACTCTCGGTAAATTTTTATCGGTAGCATGCTCGTAGTGTTTTGCATACAATTTCTTTGCTTCAAAAGTATAATCTCCGCGTTCTACATAACCAGCTGCAAGAAAAGGCCGTGCTAAAACTTCGATATTTACACGAGGCTCATCAAACGTTCTAAAGGCGACATGGTCGTTAAAAACCTGATTTCCTTCACTAATAAGTAGCTCATTTATTTTTTGTGCTGACGGTGTTCTTTCTGTATACTCCTTCCACAAGGAATCAAAAATTTCGGTTGTAGTCATTTTTTAATTTTATTTAATTCTGCAAAATTACTCCTATTTATTTCATTGACGAATTATATAGAACTAATTTTATAGGATTATAAATCAATTTACATTCAAATATCCCTTCAGCTCTTTTTGAATGAGTTTCTAGGATACATTTCTATAATTACATCCAATCTTACTTTTATAATTAACTACTTTAGCAAAGAATAAAATCTTTTTTGTTTTGGTCTTAAAAGAGCATTAAATCTTTTTTAAAATATCATTATTTAGAAAATAACATGAAAAAAACGATTTCCATTATCGGTGGTGGACCTTCTTCTTTCCTTTTAGCTGCATTTTTAGATACTGAAAAATTTGATATGACTATCTATGAGAAGAATAAAACTGTTGGTAGAAAATTTTTAGTTGCAGGAAAAGGTGGTTTTAATCTTACCCATTCTGAACCTATTTCTGAATTAATTAAAAAGTATACACCAGATAGTGTTTTAAAAAGTTCCTTATCATACTTTACGAATGATGATTTTAGAAACTGGCTGCATTCTATCAAAATTCCAACCTATATTGGAAGCAGTAAGAGGGTGTATCCGAAAGAAGGAATAAAACCAATCACCGTTTTAAACACCATTACAAACCACCTGAAACAGAAGGGAATTATTTTCAAACACGAACACACTTTTTCTGGTTGGGACTCTAAAAACAACCTGATCATAAACAACAAGATTGTTTCGTCTGATTACACTGTTTTTTCCTTGGGTGGGGGAAGTTGGAAAATCACAGGTTCCGATGGAAGTTGGCTAGAAAAATTTCAAAAAAAAGGGATAGACACCATTCCTTTTGAAGCTTCAAACTGCACTTTTAAGGTTGATTGGGATTCAGAGTTCATTCTAAGAAATGAAGGAAGTCCTTTAAAAAATATTACAGTTACTTGTTCAGAAAAAACCCAAAAAGGAGAGGCTGTTATTACTAATTTTGGGTTGGAAGGAAATGCCATTTATGGTTTAAGTCCGCAGATTAGGGCACAATTAAAATCTAAAAATAAAGCGGTTGTAACTATCGATTTTAAACCCACATTAACTTTGGAAACTGTTGTTTCCAAAATAAGAAATTCAAGCTCTAAAAACACCACTCAAGTTTTAAAGAAGGAATTGAAACTTAGCAGCGCACAAATCGATTTATTGAAAACTTATGTACCAAAAGAAAGTTATTTAGATACGCACTTATTGGCGAAGAATGTAAAGGAATTCCCTTTAACCATTAATGATGTAAGCCCTTTAGACGAGGCTATCTCTACAGTTGGGGGAATTGATTTAAATGCTGTAGACACTCATTTTCAATTACATGCCCTTCCAAATCAATTTTGCATTGGAGAAATGTTAAACTGGGACGCCCCCACTGGCGGATATTTATTGCAAGCTTGCGCGAGTAACGGCGTTTCCCTCTCTAATTACCTTAATAAAATTCAATAAAAAGGATGTTTTAGAGCAGCTGTACTCCTAAAATATTCAGTATTTTTACTGTATTCAAAAACATAAAATGTCTAAAGACTTATCCAATTACCGTAAATCTTACGAAAAACAAGAACTACTAGAATCAAATTGCCCAGAAAATCCAATGGAGTTATTCCAGACTTGGTTTGCAAATGCAGACGAATCTGACACTATAGAGGAAACAAACGCAATGAGTATTTCTACCATTGGTAAAGATGGTTTTCCAAAAACTAGAGTTGTTTTATTAAAGAAATTTAATTTAGAAGGTTTCATTTTCTACTCTAACTATAGCTCAGAAAAAGGAAAGGCATTGGAAGAAAATAACCATATTTGTTTGTCTTTCTTTTGGCCTGGTTTAGAGCAACAAATTATCATTAAAGGAAAGGCAGAAAAACAAGCAGAGAGTTTGTCTGATGCTTACTTTGAATCGAGACCAGATGGAAGTAAATTAGGTGCCTGGGCGTCTGACCAAAGCACGGTTGTTGCCTCTAGAAAGGAGTTAGAAGAAAGTTTATTATCCTTTGAAACAGCATTTAAAGGAAAGGATATTAAAAGGCCTAGACACTGGGGTGGTTATATTGTAAAACCAATTTCAGTTGAATTTTGGCAAGGAAGACCAAATAGATTACACGACAGAATTAG
>ENA-ORXF01001595-ORXF01001595.1-marine-metagenome-genome-assembly--contig:-NODE-1595-length-14423-cov-12.206538_pt1 | contig 14423 bp, 14 predicted proteins | sample MGYA00237864_ERZ511476 | MGnify/ENA primary metagenome ERZ511476 (study PRJEB26306, sample SAMN06343908) | marine metagenome | isolation source: coastal waters | place: Atlantic Ocean: West Antarctic... | reverse complement strand
AAACAATATTTTTTTCAAGATCAGGTGATTACGAAAATATGGATGCAAACATTGGCGGTACAATAGCTGATGATGATTCAATCATTTATACAATCGCATCTAACCAAGTTAATGCTATTAGATTTATGACAGCAACTAGAACTTTGATTATAGGTACAGCAGGTGGTGAATTTACTGTATCTGGTGGTGGTACAGATAGTGCAGTTACACCAACTAACATATTAATTAAAAAACAATCTAACCATGGTGCAGCTAATGTAGATGCTATAGCTGTAGGTAACGCCACATTATTTTTACAACGTGCTAAAAGAAAAATTAGAGAACTAGCTTATAACTTTGATGTAGATGGTTACATAGCTCCAGATATGACTATCCTTGCAGAACACGTTACTGAAGGAGGTCTAACACAAATTGCATACCAACAAGAACCTAATCAAATTGTTTATGGTGTAAGAGGAGATGGTGAATTAGTTGGACTTACTTATCAAAGAGAACAACAAGTAACAGCTTGGCACAGACATATTTTTGGTGGTAGATTTGGTATAGCAACAATTACAGTTTCTGATTATGCAAACATTGCAGTTGGCAACAAAATAATTTTAACAAAATCAAATGGTACAACCGCTACTTTTACAAGTCAATCTTCATCTAATGATGCACCTATAGGAACAGATGGATGGAGACCTTTTCAAAGTAATAATACAACAGCTACTAATATTAAAACTGCAATAAATAATCATACTAATTTTACTGCTACAGTATCTGGTGCAGTTGTAACAATTACTGAAACTGCACATGAAACAACAGGATATTTAACAATTAAAACTTTTGATGCTACAAGATTAACTACAACAAACGAAGGTAAGTCAGTTGCAGAAAGTATAGCGGTAATTCCAACTGATGATACAGAATATCAAGTATGGGTTATTGTAAAAAGAACTGTCAATGGTATTACTAAAAGATATGTAGAATACTTAAATGTATTAGATTTTAATGAAACAGATAATACTACATTTAATTTTTTAGATAGTGCATTAAGTTATAGTGGTGTACCAGTAACTACTTTATCTGGTTTAGATCACCTTGAAGGACAAGTGGTTTCTATATTAACAGATGGTGCAACGCACCCAAATAAAACTGTATCTGCTGGAGCAATATCTTTAGATCGTTCTGCAAAAAATGTTAAGGTAGGTTTAGCTTATACATCATTATTAAAAACTATGAGATTAAATGCTGGTTCACAAAATGGTACATCTCAAGGTAAGACTAAAAGAATATATGACATTACAGTTAGAATGTTTGAAACTATAGGAGTAGAGGTAGGATCAAATTTATCTGATCTTGAAAGAATACCTTTTAGATCATCTATTGATCTTATGGATGAAGGTATACCACCATTTACAGGAGATAAAGAAGTAGAGTTTAGAGGTAATTATGAAACTGATGGTTTTATATTTGTTAGACAAACTCAACCTTTACCTTTTACAATTTTATCGCTATACCCTAGATTGGCAACAAATGATGGATAATAAATTACACATAGTTCCCTATACTGCTGAACATGGAAGAATGATTTTATCATCTCAAATGAATCATAAGTTAATGGATAAAGATGCAGAGTTTGAAGGAGATGCAATACATTTGGTAGAAGAAAATTTAGCTTTCACAGGCATTATTAATAACAAAGCTATCTTTGCAGCAGGTATGAAAATGATTTGGGGTAGAGTTGCAGAAGGTTGGGTTATTGCTACTAATGATGTTTGGCAACATCCACTAGCAGTAGCTAAAGCAATTAAAAAAGATTTTGCACGAGTTGCTAAAGAAAATAATATTAAAAGAGTACAAACTGCTGTAAGAGTAGATTTTGATAAAGGTTTGAGATTTGCTAAATGGTTAGGTTTGGAAAATGAGGGTTTAATGAAACACTATGGATTTGATGATTCACATCAATACAGATATGCGAGGATTTTTTAATGAGTTTTGTATTTGATATAGCAGCAGGAAAACAAGCAAATGCTCTTGGTAAATATAATCAAAGTGTTCAAAATAGAAATGCTCTTGTAAGAGAACAAGAAGCTGAAGCAATTGAAAAACAAAATGAATTTGATATTGCTAGATTTGATCAACAATTTGTACAATTGCAAGGACAATCTAAAACCGCAATATATAAATCTGGCGTAACATTAGAAGGATCTGGTTTAAGAGTTTTAAGATATAATGCTGAACAAGCAGAAATACAAAAAACTGTTATGGATTATAATTCTAAAGTTGCACAATCACAAAAAATGGAAGATGCAAATTTTGCAAGAATACAAGGATCAATTGCTAGAAGAGAAGGAAAAATTGCTCAGCTTGGTTATTATGCTTCTGCTGGTCAAAGTTTACTTAGAATAGGTGGTGTTACATAATGAGAGATTATAAATCAGAATATGCTAATTATCATTCTAAAACAAAACAAAAAAAAAATAGAGCTGGTAGAAATGGAGCAAGAAGAATTATGAAAAAAAAATATGGTAATAGTATATTGGGTAGAGATGTAGATCATAAAGATAGAAACCCTACAAACAACAGTACAAGTAATTTAAGATTACAATCTAAATCTGTAAACAGATCAAGGAACAGTTAATATTATGCCAAAAATTCCAACATTTACAACAGAAGCAAGACCTACAGCAGAAGCGGCTAGTGTTGTTTCTAATATAAAAGTAAATGTAAATCAAAGTGTAGCAGCAGCATTAGCTCCATTAGGTAAAGCTGCAGAAGATTATTATGTTAAAGAAAAAGAAATTGAAACTAAAGTAAAAGCTGGAGAGTTAAGTGCTGACGCAACTGTAGAAATTTTTAATGCAGCTGAAGAAGCTGAATTAAAATCTACACCAGAAGATGGAATAACTTATTTTAATCAAAAGTTTAATGATATAAAAAATAAATATAAATCTTTAGCTCCCAATAGAAATGTAGGAAATCTTTTTAGTATAAATTTTTCTCAAAATAAAAGCACTTATGTTAATAATATATTAAATAAAACAAGAACTAATTTAGTTACTACTAGAGTAAGTCAAGTAGAACAAAAGGTTAAATCAAGTATAGCAACTGCTATTTCTGGAAACAAATTTGTTTTTAAAACTTTAGCTACATCTGTTGAACAAGATTATCAAGGATTGGTTAATGATGGAATTATTAGTCAAGAAACTTTTAATATATATAAATCTAAATTACCAGCTCTTATTGAAACAGAGATGGTTAAAAAAACCGCAGTTACAAATGCCTATGGAGCATTATCTTTACTAGATGATAATAAAAATTATCCAAATATTACAGGAGATGCAAGAGAAGATTTAAGAAAAGAATTAAGACAAATAGCAACTTTTCAAGGTAAGGCTGTAGAATTTCAAACTAATAAACAATTATTAGAATCTAAAAAAAAAGTTAAAGCTGCTTTACAAGGTAGTGAAGCAGATAAATTTTTTGGAATAAATCCAGATAGCATTAATGAATACTACACAGGTAATAAAGATTATGATAATCAAATTAACAGTTTAAATAATAAAGTTATTAATAATGAAATAAGTTTAGATAATAATTATTTAGTTAATAATAAAATTATTGATAAAATTTTAAATAATGAAATTAAAAATTCATTTCAAAAATTTAAATTATCAGGCGAAAAAGATGAAAAAAGTATTACTGAAAGAATTGGAAATGGAACTGTTAATTTAAATGATGATAATTTTTTTGATAACATTTTTGAATCACAACAAAATCCAGAATTAAATAAAACTAATAAACAATTTTTTAATTTTATAGATAAGGTAGTTCCTTTAATTGAAGGGTCAACAAGTTCTAAATATTTTGATAAAAATTACAATAATAGATTAAGTTCTTTTAGACAAGATATGTACAGTAAATTTGCTAAAGGATTAAAAGAAAATATACCAGTAACAAAATTATTAGATTCATTATCAGAAGATTATATTGGTAAAGATATTTTAGATTATGCTCCAACTAAATCACAAGTAAGAGATGCTCTTTTAAATTTTGCAAAAGAACAACAACCTACATTAATTAATGATAAATTTAAAAGACTTGAAGGAGAAACAGCAAGTGAGTATGTAGAAAGAATACAAAATTTAAAAAATAAATAGCATGAACTTAAATGAACAGCAAAAATTATTACAAGAAGGTGGATTTAGTCAAGCAGAAATAACAGGATGGAAACAAGATAAAATTAAACTACTTCAGCAAGGTGGTTTTACTACTCAAGAAATTTCTGATGAATTTAAGTTTGAACCAGATACTAAAGTTATTAAAGATTATGTTAATAAAATAACTAAAGATTATTTAGCACAAGATATAGTTATTCCAGAAGATGAAATGCTATACCAATCAAATTTAAATAGAGGTAAGCCAGTTAAACAAGCTGTAAAAGATATTAAAGAAACTGTAGTAGGAAAAGAATTTGATGGAGATTATGTAGCTGAACAAATATTAGGAAATAATTTTTGGAATTTAAGTAAAAGAGTAGCAAAAAATCAAGGTACTCCAGAAGCATTAAAAATGCCAAGACCTGAAGATTATACTTGGACAGAGGAGTTTCTTACAACACTAGGTACACTAGCTGTTGATTCTCCTATTTATGGTCTAAGTGCTATTGCTGGTTCTCCAGCAGGAACACTGGGTGCTGGTTTTACAGGAGCAATGATACCTACTACAACTAGAGCAACTTTATTAAAAGTTCTTGAAAATCAAGATGAGGGAAAACCATCTGATGTTATGAAAATATTATTAGAAGAAACTTTATTAGAAGGAGTAAAAGAAGGTGCAAAATTTTCTGCATCTCTTGCCTTACCAATGTTAAAAATACCCGGTGGTAAAACTTTAGCAGCTAATTATATATCAAGAACTGCAGCTCAAATATTTGGTTATCAAGGAACAGGTTTAATATTAGGTGAAGAGATACCAGACAAGGGAGAGTTTGCTTCTACTTCCCTGTTATTTTCTATATTTAATATTAGATTGCCAAAAGCAAAAGCAGAAAAAAAATCAAAACAAATTTTTGTTGATTATGGAAAAAAACCTACAGATGTAGCTTTAGATTTAGCAAAAAATAGAACAGTAAGAGAAGATATATTATCAGATAATGTAACAGTTAGAGCTTATGAAATAAAAGATTCTAAAAAAATAGAAATACCAAAAGAAGAAATAGAAGTTACAACAAAACCAAGATTTGATGATCCTATTGCAAATAAAGCAGCAGAAAATATTTCTTTTGAAGGAAAACAAATACCAATTACAAAAGAACAAATTGTACAATCTGTAAAAGAAGCAGCCAAAACTACAAAAAGAAAATTTATTATTAAAGCTATAGATAAAAAATATCCTGTATTAGAAGCTCTTAAAGAAGCCAATGTTAAAACTAAAACAGGAATTGAAAAGTTAAATAACTACGAACTATTAAGATTACAAGAAGGTATGCAAGGAAGATCAGCACACTTTATTGAATTTGGAACTCTTGATTTTAATACTCTTGCTGAAAATGGACCATCTCTTATATCTATTGCTAAGCCATTTGTAAAAGACAGTAAAACTGAAACAACTTTATTTAGTACATACCTAATAAACAGACACGCAGTAACTCTTGCTAAAAGAGGTAAAGATACACCTGTTGATATTTCTAATGCAGAAATACTTTTAAAAAAATATACAAATAGAAAAGTTAAAGACCAAGACACAGGAAAAATGGTTAGCTACGAACAAGCTGCTAAAAAAGTAGATGTATATCAAGAAGCTGTTTTAAAATATGCTTATGATGGTGGACTTATAACAAAAGAATCTTTTAACGCATTTAAAGAAATTAATAAAAACTATATGCCAATGGCTGTAGAACTACCTAGACCCGGAGAATCTGGGTTTATTAAAGGAGCAAGTAATCCATTTAAAAGATTAAAAGGTCAAAAAAAATATAAAATTATAGATCCATTAGAAAGTATTCTTAAAAATACAGATTACATTGTTAGAATGACAGAGCTTAATAAAACTAAAAATGATTTTATGAATATAATTTTAGAAGCTCAAAAAAAAGACCCATTAGCTTTTGATTGGATTAAAAAGAAAAAAGGAGAATTAAAACCAATTACAATTCAAAGAAAAGAATTAGAAAAATTTTTTGATAAAGAAACTCTTGATAGACTTTCAGATAAAGGAGTGCAAGAACTTGCCATATTTAGACAAGAAGCTGTTTATCCAGATGCTAATTCTATTTCTTTTAGAAATATAAAAAATGGTAAATATGAAGTGTATGAAGTTGGTGAAGATTTAGTTACAGCTTTTAGAGTTATGGATAATCCTAGTATGGATTTTGTAGCAAAATGGCTAACAGCACCTACTAGACTTTTAAGAACAGGTGCAATTATAACTCCAGATTTTGCTTTGCCAAACTTTTTTAAAGACACAATGAACGCAACTTTTTTATCTAAAGTAGGATGGATTCCTATAGTAGATTCAATTAAAGGAATATTTCATGTTGTCTACAAAGATCCTTTAAAAGCAACAGAAGCATACAAAAGATATGTAAAAGGTGGTGGAGCATTTTCTACATTAAGATCGGTAGATAGAACTGTGTTTGATAAAGATGCTCATACTTTATTAAATAAAGGTGTTATGAGAAATGAATATGAAATTGGATTTAAAAATCCATTAGGACCTTTTAAATATCTTACAGATGTTTCAGAATTATCAACTAGAGTTATGATGAATGAAAAAGTTTATCAAATAGCAAAGAAAAAAGGTTTATCAGAAAGAGATGCTTTACAAAGAGCAGGTTTTGAAAGTAAAGATTTACTTGACTATACAAGACAAGGAACAGTAGCTGGAAGAATTAATAAAGGAGTTCCATTTTTTACAGCAAGAATAAATGGTGCGGTAAAGGCTTATGAAGCAGGTAGAGATAGACCTAAAAAATTTTTTGCTATGATTGGACTTGCTGTAGTTTTACCAACTGTAGGTAATTATATTTCTAATTTAGATGAAAATGGAAAACTTGATAAAGACTATCAAGAACTTCCAGACTATATTAAGAACAATAAATATTATTTTAAAGTAAATGGTAAAGGAAGGTTTTTTCCAAAAGGATTTGAAGTAGGTACTTTTTTTTCTAACCTTACTGAAAAAGTTTTAGATTATTTAAGAACAAATGAAAAACAAGAATTTATGAGTTATGTAAAAGATTTTGCTAAAGAACACGCAAAAGGATATTCTCCAATTCCAACTTTTTTAAAACCTCATATGGAAAATTTATTTGACTATAGTATGTTCAGAGAAGCTCCAATATTACCACCATCAGCTCCAAAAGATATGCTTAATTCAGAATACTCAACAGAGTATACAAATCCAACTATAAAAGCATTAGCAGAAAATTTAACAATTATTGTTGGAGCAGATAACTATTTTGCAAATCCAATATATTTAGAAAATATATATGATTCTTATACTGGTGGGGTGGGTAGAATGGCTAAAGATGCCATTAATACTATAGCAATTAAAGGTGGTATTATAGATGATCCTATTAGACCTTCTGATCCACTAACAAAAATACCCGGTATTAGAGTATTTCAAGCTAAAGATGTTTATGGTTATTCTAAATCAATACAAGAATATTATAATAAAACAAAAGATTATAAAACTATAATGAATACAGTAGATTATTTACTTAAAATTGGAGATACAAAAAGATATTTAGAGTTAGCAACAGAAGTTGATTTTGACATAAAAGCAGTTATAGAGATAGAAGATAAAATGAAAAGTGTATCAAAAGATATAAAAACTATATATAATGTTAAAATGAAAGATGATGGTACATTGTTTACTCCAGAAGAAAAAAGAGATTTAATAGATGATCTTTATAAGGTAAGAATTGGTTTAGCTCAAAAGGCTTTAAAAATTATTAAAGATTTTGAAAAAGAAAAAAAATAGTATATAGGTAAGATAATATGACAGTATCAAGCACAACAGTAAAAAGCACAGCATCAGGTGATGGTAGTACAACAAATTTTACTTATTCATTTAAGATTTTTGCGGAAACAGATTTAAAAGTAATTATTAGATCGTCAACAGGAACTGAAACTATCAAAATATTAGCTACTCATTATACAGTATCTGGTGTTGGAGATGCTAGTGGAGGTTCAATTACTTTCACGTCTGGCAATGTTCCAACAAATACTCAAACAGTAGTTATTAAAAGAGAAGTTCCGCAAACTCAAGCGATAGATTATATCGCTAATGATCCATTCCCTGCGGAATCACACGAAGAGGGTTTGGATCGTGCAACTATGACTATCCAACAGATGCAAGAGGCACTAGACAGATCATTTAAAGTATCTGCAACTAACCAAATTGATACACCAGAATTTACAGATAATGCTGCTACAAGAGCATCTAAAACTTTAGGATTTGACAGTACAGGTCAAAAATTAACAACAGTTGCAGACTTTCTACCGGCAGGTGGAGATAGTGCAATGTTTCAATACTCAACAACAACAGGAGACGCAGATCCCGGAGCAGGAAAATTTAGATTAAACAACGCAACAATTTCTAGTGTAACAGCAATGTTTATTGATGATTTAGAATTTAATGGCACAGATGTTTCAGCATGGATTCAATCATGGGATGATGTTGTAGGTAACGATACTAACAGAGGAAGAATAAGAATTTCAAAAGCAAATACATTAGATACTTGGATGGTATTTAAAGTTACTGGTGCAATTACAGATGCTAATGGTTATTCAAAAATTACTTTAGTTTATATTGATAGTGCTGGTACTTTTGCTAACAACGATAAAACATTTGTTTCTTTTGTAGCATCTGGAGAAGATGGTTCAATACCCGGATATTTTTATAAGTTTGATACATCTACAACTACTGGAGACCCCGGTGCTGGAGAAATAAGATTTAACAATGGTACATATGCTTCTGCTACAGAAATTTATATAGATGATGCTGACGCAAATGGTGTAACTGTTTCTACAGATATTTTAACTTGGGATGATTCAACATCTACTATTAGAGGTTATCTAATGATCTACGATATTAACGATAGATCAACTTATGCAAGGTTTAAAATTACAGGTGCCTCTACCGCTTCTAGTGGTTTTGTAAAATTAGCAGTAGCTCATTTAGCATCTAATAATACTTTTAGTGCAGCTGATGAACTATCTATTACTTTTGTAAGAAATGGTGATACTGGAAATACTGGTTCACAAGGTACTCAAGGTAATACAGGAAATACAGGTTCTACTGGAGCTGCTGGTACAAACTCACAACTTTCAATGACTTGGAACAGCTCAACTTCTGATGCTGATCCGGGAGCAGGTAAAGTAGCTTTTAACAATGGAACTGTAAGTTCAGTTTCTATTTTATATGTAGATGATGCAGAAGATGGTGGAGCTGATATATCTTCTTTTGTTCAAAGTTGGGATGATGTATCTAATGGAGCTGCAAGAGGAATTTTAACTATTACTAAAGAAGGTACACCAGCTACTTTTGCTTTATTTAAAGTAACAGGAGCTGTAACAGATGCAAATGGATATACTAAAGTTCCAGTAACTCATGTAGTTTCAAATGGAACATTCTCAAATACAAATGGTATTGGAGTACATTTTAGTTATTCTGGTGTTGATGGATCTGGTAATGTTTCAACAGATGGAACACAAACTTTAACAAATAAAACTTTAACTTCTCCTAAAATTGGAACAAAAATTTTAGATACTGCAGGAAATGAATTATTAAATCTTACTGCAACAAGTTCGGCAGTTAATGAACTTACATTAGCAAATGCCGCTACAGGAAACAAACCAACACTTACTGCATCTGGGGGTGATACTAATATTAGTGTAGCAATACTACCTAAAGGTAGTGGTCAAATAATAATAGATAATTTAACTTTTCCAGCAGCAGATGGATCAGCTAATCAAATTTTACAAACTAATGGTTCTGGTGCTTTATCTTTTGTAGATAACTCTGGTGGAACTTCTTGGATAGCAGCAGTTAAAACTGCAAACTTTACAGCAGCAGCTGGAGAAGGTTATTTTATAAATACAGCTGGTGGTGCTTTTGAAGTTGATTTACCCGGTTCTCCAAGTGTAGGAGATGAAATAGAGTTTGTTGATTTTTCAAGAAATTTTGCTACAGCTGCACTTACATTAGATCAAGGTTCAAATAAATTTCAAGGTTTTACATCTCCAAAAGCTATTTATAACACAAGTGGTGAAAATATTAAAATAGTTTATTCTGGGTCAACGCAAGGTTGGATTCCAGTTAGAGATGATGATGTAAGTTTTAAAGTAGCTCAATCTTATGCAGTAGATTTTTTATGTATCGCTGGTGGCGGTGGCGGTGGTGCTGATAGAGGTGGTGGAGGTGGAGCAGGAGGATATAGAAATTCTTTTGCAAGTGAAACTTCTGGTGGTGGTGGTTCATCTGAAACAGCTTTACAATTAGTTCCGGGAAATCAATACACAGTAACTGTAGGTGGTGTAGGTGCTGGTGCTGGTGTACCTAATCAAAAAGGAACGAGTGGAGTGAACAGTTCAGTAGCTGGTACAGGTATTACTACTTTAACTTCTGTTGGAGGAGGTGGTGGTGGTTCTGGATTTTCTGCACCTTTAACAACAGGTATATCTGGTGGTTCTGGTGGTGGTGGTGCTGGTAATGCTGCACCGGGTTCTGGTACATCTAATCAAGGTTTTAATGCAGAAGCTGCAAATCCAACTGGCTCAGGTGCTGGTGGTGCTGGAGAAGCTGGTGGAACTGATGGAAATGCTCATGCTGGAGATGGTTTAGCATCTGCGATCACTGGTTCTTCTGTTCTTAGAGGTGGTGGCGGTGGTGCAAATAGAGATGGTACTGATGGAGGAGATGGTGGAACTGGTGGTGGTGGAAAAGGTGGACAAACTAATCCCGGTGGAAATGCTTTATCTGGTTCGACTAATACTGGTGGTGGCGGTGGCGGTGGTGGTGGAAACTCTCCACAAAGAAATGGTGGTAATGGCGGAACAGGAGTAGTTATTTTATCTATGGCTGACGCAGATTACACAGGAACAGTATCTGGAAGTCCAACAGTAGCTACTGGAGTTAGTGGCAAAACAGTTTTAACATTTAACGCATCTGGGAGTTACACAGCATAATGGCACATTTTTGTAAATTAGGAATTGGAAACATAGTTGAACAAGTAGTTGTAGTATCAAACGATATTGCTACAAGTGAACAAGCTGGAGTAGATTTTTTAAATGATCTTTACAAAACTCCTTATGATATTTGGAAACAAACATCTTATAATACTAGAGGTAATGTTCATGCTTTAGGTGGAACACCTTTTAGAAAAAATTATGGTGCTGTGGGTTATTATTATGATCAAACAAAAGACGCATTTATGGAAAAAAAACCTTTTTCATCTTGGGTATTAAATGAAACAACTTGTCAATGGAATGCACCAGTTGCCTATCCAGATGATGATAAAGAGCATGATTGGAATGAACAAAATTTAAGTTGGGATTTGCGAGAATAAATATATACTATCTGTGTGGTGGATAGAAAAAAACAATCAAATAGTTTAAAAGACTATATATTACATTTAAATAATTGGATTCCCAAAAACATTTTAAATAAAACTATTAATGAATTATCTAAAGATAAAACTTGGGAACAACATACTTTTACAAATCAAAGAACATTAAAAAATCTTCCTTTAAATGGAAACAAAGAACTTGATGTTTCTAATGGTAATAATTTAACACACCTACAAGATTTACATGATTTAACATGGAAAGCATTAGAGAAATATATTCTTATTGATAAGTTAGGTGGTAAAGCATTTGATGGCTGGAATGGATTTAGTCAAATTAGATTTAATAGATATAACAAAAATCAAATTATGTCTAAACATTGTGATCATATTGTAAGTTTATTTACAGGAGATAGGAGAGGAATACCAGTTTTAAGTATTGTTGCTGTTTTAAATGAAGATTATAAAGGTGGTGAGTTCATAATGTTTGATGATTATGAAATAAAATTTAAAGCTGGAGATTTAATAATATTTCCATCTATATTTTTATATCCACATCTTGTTAAACCAGTTTTAAAAGGAACAAGGTATTCGTTTGTTTCTTGGTGTTATTAAATGAAAGAATCCTCAATACAAAACATATTTCCAACTCCAGTTTATATGACAAATATAGACAAAGAGTTTACAAAAAAAGAATTAGATTTTGTTTATAGTCAAAAAAAACATACTGTTAATAATGATGGTAATACAAGCACCATTGATAACTATATATTAAATAGAAAAGAACTAAAAAATATTAAAAAACTTATTAATATAGCTTGTCAGGATTATTTAGATAAAATTATATGTCCATCAAATGATTTACAACTTTATGTAACTCAATCTTGGTTAAATTTTACAGAACCTAATCAATTTCATCATAGACATGAACACCCTAATTCAGTAATTTCTGGAGTATTGTACTTAGATACTGATAAAAATAATGATACTATTAAATTTTTTAATCCAATTAAATATCAACAATTATTACCCGAAGTTAATAGTGATAAATATAACTTTTACAATTCTAGTTCTTGGTGGTTTCCTGTAGAAATTGGTCAGCTAATAATGTTTCCATCTTCAACAACTCATCAAGTAGATAATAAAAAAGGTTCTAACACTAGAATAAGTTTAGCTTTTAATACTTTTTACAAAGGTTCATTAGGAGTTAATAGAGAATTAACTGAATTAAAGTTATGAAATTTTTTGATTTAAAATCTTTTTATATTTTAACCGATATAAAAGAACACCAACAAAACAAAAATAAATTATTATCTTTAATAAATAAAATGAAATTATCTACCATAAATAATGGTAATGATGTTGTTTCAAAAACAGATTGGAATTTACCCAAAGAAACCAAAAGAGAATATATAAATTTTTTTTACAAAATGGTTACACCTTATATGAATGATATGGCTGTTAAATTAAAATGTAAATCTTGGGATATTTCAAATGCTTGGTATCAAGTTTATAAAGAACAAGACACTCATGGTTGGCATATCCACGAAAACAATAATTACACAAATGTTTATTATATAAATTTACCAGAAAAAAATATTAAAACCGAATTATATGATGTTAAAGATAATAAAGTTATAGATGAAATACAGATAGAAGAAGGTCAGTTATTTACTTTTCCAGCACATATTATTCATAGATCACCACCTAATACATCTAATAAAATAAAAACTATAATTTCTTTTAATTCTAATTTTACACAAATAAATTTAACATAAACACTATTGATACTATCATTTAAAATGATATAAACTTTCTGCAAGTGAGTATTTCCACACACACCAATATTCACTTGCTTAACTATGTATTAATATTATGAAATTTATTCTTATGCTTTCAGTATGTTCATTTGTTACAGGGGAATGTAAAGACCCAGTAAAGTACCAAGAAACTTTTGACACTTGGAAGGAATGTGCGATAGTAGCTTTAGATACAAGTATACAATATTTAGAACTTATGGATAAAGATACAGTAAATAAATTTAAATTATCAACGCAATACACTTGCACACAAGATAAAACAATCTAATGCCTAAAAATTCTGCAATAGATAGAATAGAATCACACGAAAAACTTTGTCGTATCATGCAGAAACAAACTCACGATAGAATGAAACAACTAGAAAATCAAATTACAAGAATAGAAAGACATATGTACTATGCTATGACAGCATTAATAGGTGGTATGTTTACAATTATAGTTATATTATTTCAAAAACTTTAACTCTTAGGTCTTTATGGCTAATAGAAAAACAAATATAGCTGGTTTAACACAAGAATTAAAAGTGCAGTTGCGTCTAGCTGATGATCCAAATATGATTGTATTTACACCTTTAGGTGGTAATGGACCAGTAGATATAGTAACATTAAACCTTACAACTGGAGAGTATCAAGGGTATGATGTTAAGTCTAAAAATTATAGAAAAAGAGATTACATGGCAAGTGATGGTTATGAAAGAAAAAGAATAGGCAGCCTTATACATAGAGCCACAACCCCAGAACAAAAAAAATTAAAAGTCAAAATTATATATGAATAACGATAACTCAGTAGACATTCTAAATGAATACAAAGATCAAGTTAGAATATTAAAAGGACAAATTAATGAACTTGAAGATGCAGGTAAATCAAAAGATGCTGCTAATAAAAGATGTTTGCAAAAATTAGAGTTTTGTACTAAAGACTTAGATGATGCTTTATCTAAAATAGAAAAATTAGAGGAGAAGAAAAAAGATGTGGATTAGTGCAATCAAATTAGCAGTTAATGCTGGTAGTCACATATATAAAAAGAAACAAGAAACTCGTATGAA
>ENA-ORXF01001592-ORXF01001592.1-marine-metagenome-genome-assembly--contig:-NODE-1592-length-14468-cov-9.963797_pt1 | contig 14468 bp, 9 predicted proteins | sample MGYA00237864_ERZ511476 | MGnify/ENA primary metagenome ERZ511476 (study PRJEB26306, sample SAMN06343908) | marine metagenome | isolation source: coastal waters | place: Atlantic Ocean: West Antarctic... | reverse complement strand
CCTAGTGAATTAAGAGTCGTTGCAATTCACCCGCAAATAACTATAAAAACAAAAGATGCTAGAGCCGTTTTACCAAAGAAAATTGCACTAAAAGATGCCGTTACACAATGGGCAAATGTGGCTGGATTAATTAGCGGCTTGTACACAGATAATTACAATCTAATCAGTAATTCTTTAGTTGATATTATCGCAGAACCTGCCCGTAAACCCTTAATTCCGTTTTTTGATGAAGTAAAAAATAGCGCGCTAAAAGCAGGAGCTTTAGGTGCTGGAATTAGTGGTTCTGGCCCAACAATTTTTGCGCTCTGTAAAAGTGACGAAGTTGCTAAAAAAGTGTATAATGGCATCGAAGAGAGTTACAAAAATACAGGAATTGATTTTGAAATGTTTATTTCAAAAGTAAACCAAGAAGGCATAAGGATATTAAAATAGTTGTTAGTTTTAAGTACTTAATAATCAGTTTCTATTAAACACTTAAAACTCAAAATTAAAAACTTTAAAAAATGAACTATTACAGTTTACATCATAAATCTCCCATATCAAATTTTAAAAATGCTGTGATACAGGGACTTGCAAAAGATAGAGGCATTTATTTTCCAGCGAACATCACACCACTTTCAAAAGATTTTATTGCCAATATTACAAAGTATACACATCACGAAATTGCCTACGAAGTAATTAAGCAATTTGTAGGTGATGAAATTCCTACAGAAAAATTAAAAGAAATTATTGCAGAAACGGTTTCATTTGATTTTCCTTTGGTAAAAGTAGCCGATAATATTGCTTCTTTAGAGCTGTTTCATGGCCCAACAATGGCTTTTAAAGACGTTGGTGCAAAATTTATGGCACAGTGTTTAGCCTATTTCAATAAAGGAAATAAAGAAGAAATTACGGTCTTAGTAGCTACTTCTGGAGATACTGGTGGCGCAGTAGCTAATGGATTTTTGGGTGCTAAAGGGGTAAATGTAGTTATTTTATATCCTTCAGGAAAAGTAAGCGATGTGCAAGAAAAACAATTGACTACTTTAGGTCAGAATATTACCGCTTTAGAAGTAGATGGTGTTTTTGACGATTGCCAAGAAATGGTAAAAACAGCTTTTTTAGATGAAGATATTACAAGAACATTAACCTCTGCAAACTCTATAAATGTAGCGCGTTGGTTGCCACAAATGTTCTATTTCTTCTTTGCTTATAAAGAATTACAAGAAAAGAAGAAAGACTTGGTTTTTTCTGTGCCAAGCGGAAATTTTGGTAATATTTGTGCAGGAATTATGGCACAAAAATTAGGCCTACCTGTCAAACACTTTGTAGCTTCTACCAATATAAATGATACCGTTCCTAATTATTTAGTTGCTGGTATTTACACGCCTAAACCTTCCAAAGCAACCATTTCTAATGCAATGGATGTTGGAAATCCGAGTAATTTTATACGCATTCGAGAATTGTTTAACAACGATTTAGAAATGCTTAAAAATGCTTTTTCTTCGTATAGTTTCACAGATACTGAAACGCGTGAAGCAATGAAAAAAATCTATAACAATTCAGGGTATGTTACAGATCCGCACGGAGCTATTGGTTATTTGGGTTTAAAAAAATACGGATTATCAGCAAACGAATTTGGCGTTTTTCTAGAAACAGCACATCCGGTTAAGTTTTTAGATGTTGTAGAAGATACATTGCCTGTTAAAGTAGCCATTCCAGCTCAGATTCAAAAAGTGATTAATAATAAAAAAGTAGCCTTAAAAGCTTCTAACTATGAAGATTTAAAAGCTTTTTTACTACAATAATAAAAAAGGGCTTGCATGAAAATGAAAAGTCTTAACCATTTAAAACGTTAAGACTTTTTTACTGCTGTAAAAGTTAATAAACTGTTTAAAAAAACGGCTAAAAACCTTCTCCAGCTTTTGGAGGTGTTACAACTGATGTTGCCTGCGCACTTCGTGGACTTAAGATAAAGAACGCTCCAAGTAACATAAAGCTTTATATTTGTCATAATTAACTGTTTTTTTCGCTTCCTTTCTTGAATTCGCTGAAATACTCTGTTTTATATCTTGTGCACTATTTATTGATTTTCCTTCTCTAGTTTGCAGTTGCAAAAGATAAACACCAGCCGATAGACTTTGTATAGAAATCTCCCTTTCCCCAAATCCTTTAAAAAGTGGTTTTAAAATTTTGTTTTCCTAAAAGCAAGTACAATTTTAATTTTATTTGTCCGCCTGTCAAAGCAAAAACAGCTAAAGTAGGCACATCTTTTACATGGCGCATTACATTGTTTAATCCGGACACATTATTAGTACTTAATACCGTTGTGACCTTATGAATATAAAACCTTCCAACATCGTTCATATCACTATCAATATTTAAAGTATTTGATAAAGTCTCATTTAATGCTGTAAATACACTTAAGACGCTATCTCTATAAAAAAAATAAAATCAGTTCATAAATCAACTTACTTCGCAGTAAATGTAGGCTCGGTTCCCAAATCTATTTTAATACATAAAAGAATAACCATGCCTTCAAAACCTGTTTTTAATAAAGATTGTATCATCTAATTTACAGCATTTCCATCTTCTAATAAGTGTGTAAAAACACCTTAAGAAGCAGCATTAAAATCATCAATATCATATCTAAGATCTAAACCGTTGTGATAATATCAAAATATTTGATGCTTATTTTTGATGCACTTTTGGCGCTAGCTATTGCTGTTGTTTGGGTAAAAACTGTTAGGCTGCATAAATTAATAGCAGAAAAATAAATCTCTTCATAATATTCTTGGTTATATAAATATTTCTTGTGGGACTCAGTAATAAATGTTTGCTATCTTTTTGGGGTATTTGGGGTATTTGAAGTATTTGGAGTATTTGGAGTATTTGGAGTAATCTAATAAAAAACTAGAATCAATCGCAGATTCATGCTTTTAATGTGCCTTTTAAAAGATATTAAAGAAAGAAGCTATAAAAAAATTGTCCAGATCAAAATTTATTTCGAGCTAAAAAAGTAGGGGAATTTTTTTACAACTTCTCTTTTATAGCGGTTAAATCTAATAAAAAAATATGATATACATAAATTATATGTTAATTATTTATATAATTAATATTATTGTTTATATTTTTAGTTAAAAAGTTAAACAATTACGGTAATTATTTAGATAAACAACTAACTAAATAGTCAAAACATTAAACACGTACCAACCACTTTTTCCAAAAATAATTCTTCTGAATCAATAAATTAAAAAAGGTGTGTGAATCTAAAATGACGTAAAACATAAAAGAACCTGATGAGGTTCTTTTATGTTTTAAATAATTAAATTACTACGCTAACTGCTGTGTAAAAAAAAATCCTTTCAAACACTAATGTTTAAAAGGACTTAAGAACTAACTTGTTGGCCTACAAGGACTCGAACCTTGAATGTCGGTACCAAAAACCGGTGTGTTACCAATTACACCATAGGCCAATACTGCTTAGCGGATGCAAATTTAATCTATTCTTTTAATCTTACAAACATTTTTAAATATTTTTTTTATTTAACATCTTTTTGTGCCATTTTATCTCGGTAATTCAAGGGTTTAACAAGCTATTTATTCATATTTATTGTTAAATTCGCACACACAATATACTGTAATTCTTATGACAACTGCAAAATTTAAAAAATGGAACATCATTTTAGGATGGCTCACATTTCTAATTGCTCTAATAACGTATTCTTTAACTATAGAGCCAACGGTTAGTGCTTGGGATGTTGGAGAATATATTGCAACCTCAGTAAAACTTGAAGTTGGGCATCCACCAGGAGCTCCTTTATTTCAAATGTTAGGTGCATTTTTTGCAATGTTTACCTCTAATGTTGCAGAAATTGGTAAAATGGTAAACTTTATGTCTGCTTTGGCAAGTGCATTTACCATTTTATTTATGTTTTGGACCATTACAAATTTAGCTGAGAAATTATCCTTAAAAACGGGTAAAATTACTGATGGAAGTTACATTGCTATTTTAGGAAGCAGTATTGTTGGTTCTTTAGCCTATACGTTTTCAGATAGCTTCTGGTTTAGCGCTGTAGAAGGCGAAGTATATGCGATGTCTTCTTTTTTAATGGCCATTTTATTTTGGCTTGGTTTAAAATGGGAAAGTGAATTACATACTTCTAGGGGAAATAAATGGTTGATATTAATCAGTTTTGTAGTTGGGCTGTCTTTCGGTGTTCACATACTTTCTTTGTTGGTAATTCCTGCAATTGTACTATTGTACTTCTTTAAAACATATAAAAAAGTCAATTTAAAAACAACCAGTATTGCAACCATTTTAGCTGTTTTAGTATTGGCTTTTGTATTTAAGTTTTTATTTCCTTTTACCTTAAAGTTCTTTAGTGCCTCAGAATTATTTTTTATCAATACCGTTGGTTTACCTTTTAACTCCGGAAGTATTATTGCGGCACTAATTTTAGTAGCGCTTTTCTTCTTCGGATTAAAATACACTCGAAAAAACAATAAAGTACATACAAACACCTTAATTTTATCGATTCTTTTTATTATGATTGGTTTTTCTTCTTGGATGATGTTGCCAATTAGAGCCAATGCCAATACTACTATTAATGAAAATAACCCTTCGAGTGCAAGAGAGTTATTAGCATATTATGAGCGTGAACAATATGGAGATGCCAATGTTTTTTATGACACTTATTATTCAAATACTTTTCAGAGAGCGCAAGATGAAAGCAAACCGTTTAAAGACGATAAGCCTAAATATGAGCAGAAAAACGGGAAATACATTATTGTAAATAAATACAAAAATGTGGTTCCTAATTATGCAGATAAGCACAAGGGATTTATACCAAGAATGGTAAATCCAGCCTCAGAAAAAATGTATAAAAGCATTGCCGGTATTCCTTTAAATAGTAAAAGAAGGCCCACTTTTGGCGAAAATCTACAATTTATGTTTAGCTATCAATTTGGTTATATGTATGGTCGTTATTTTATGTGGAATTTTACGGGAAGACAAAATGATGTTCAAGGAAGGTTAGATATTTTTAATGGAAATTGGATTAGCGGAATTGACGCAATAGATGAAGCGAGACTCGGTTCTCAAAAGCAACTACCCACACAAGTTTTAGAAAATAAAGGACGAAATAAATACTACTTTTTACCACTAATTTTAGGACTTGTTGGTTTATTTTTTCAGATTAAATGGGATAAAAACAACTTCTTCACGCTCTTATTATTCTTTGTGTTTACAGGTTTTGCAATTATTTTTTACACAAATCCGAGGCCTTTTGAGCCAAGAGAAAGAGATTATGCAGTGGTAGGTAGTTTCTACATTTTTGCCATCTGGATTGGTTTTGGAGTCTTAGCACTCTATGAGTATTTGAAGAATATTGCCAATAAAAAAACAATTGCCATTGCTGTTTCTGCTGTTTCTTTACTAGCAGTTCCAGCGCTTATGGCTTCTCAAAATTGGGATGATCATGACCGATCTGGTAGATATACTACACGTTTAAATGCACAAGCATATTTAGAAAGTGCAGACCAAAATGCAATTATGTTTACGATTGGAGATAATGACACCTTTCCACTTTGGTACATGCAAGAGGTGGAAGGCATTAGAACCGATTTAAAACTGGTAAACACCAGTTTATTTGCAACAGATTGGTATATCGATCAAATGAAGCGAGCAACCTATGACGCTCCTCCTATTCCGTCTCAATTAAAACACGACCAATATAAATACGGAAGTTTAGACATTGCATACCACATAGAACATCCAAGATACAAAGATTCTGTGATTGCAATTAAAGACTTTATGCGCTGGATTTCTTCCGATAGTGATGCCACATACTATATTGACGAAGAAAACGATATTAGAGAGAAATTTTATCCAACAAATCGCATTCGAATTCCAGTTAACAAAGAAAATGTTTTAAAAAATGGAATAGTTGCTCAAAAAGATGCAGCTAAAATTGTAGATTTTATAGACATTACTATTGATGATCGAGGGATTACAAAAAACCGGATTTTAATGCTCGATATTCTAGCAAATAATGACTGGGAACGTCCTATTTACTTTACAGGTGGTGCCAATGCAGATGAAGAATATATTTGGTTAAAAGACTACTTGCAATTAGATGGCCTGGCTTTTAAATTAGTACCTATAAAAACACCCACAAAATACATTGATGAAGGCGGAAGAGCGCGAGAATTAACAATGCTTGATATTGGAAGAATAGATACTGAGAAGATGTATGCGAACATTCAAAAATTAGAATGGAAAAATATAAATAGTGGTGAAATTTACTTAGATGAACAAACGAAAAGAAATGCCATTTCTTTAAGAAATAGCTTATTGCGTTTGTCTGATGCCTTTGCAGAAGAGGGCGATACCATAAAAGCTATTGAAGTCTTAGATTTATCTTTGAACAAGTTACCAATAGAAAAATTTGACCATTATAGCTTGTCTATAGGCTATCCTGAAATGTATTTTAATTTAGGTGAAAACGAGAAAGCAGAACAAACTGCAGCTACTTTAGTTCGTTTAATTGAAGAGAAATTAGCTTGGCTAAGTACTTTTAATAAAACGGACAGCGATCTTATTTTTGATGAAATTGACACTTCTTTATACATGTTTAAAAACGTAATAGACCAAGTTGAACGAGGTAGCAAAGACAAAGAGTATGTTTCTAAAGTTCAAACAAAATTTATGGATACTGTAAAGCTATTTGAATATTTAATAGAAGATGAGTAACCCACAAAATTAGAAACGATAGTGAAATTTTATTTTCCTAAAACGCCAAGTATTGTGATGCGATTTTTTGCTACATATATTTGGCGTTTTTCTTTGGATGCAAAAGAGATTTACCTCACTTTTGACGACGGTCCAACTCCAGAAATAACTGATTTTGTCTTAGAGGAATTAAAAAAATACGATGCAAAAGCTAGCTTTTTTTGTATTGGAAAAAACATTCAAAAACATCCTGATATTTTTAAAAGAATTCTTCTTGACAAACACACTATTGGGAATCATACGCAACAGCATTTGAATGGTTGGAAGACAAAAAAAATACCTTATATTCATAATATCTTAGCATGTGAGCATACTATTTTAGATACTTTAGAAAAAGTGCAAGAAGCGGGGATGAAGACGCAAGGTGCAAAATTATTTCGTCCTCCTTATGGTAAAATTAAGCGCTCTCAAGCAAAAGAATTGGATAGAAAAGGATATCGCATAATTATGTGGGATGTTTTATCTGCAGATTTTGATACGGATATTTCTAATGAAAAATGTTTGCAAAATGTTTTAAAAAACACAAAAAACGGAAGTATTATTGTGCTTCACGACAGTGTAAAAGCTTCTAAGAAAATAAGGTTTGTGTTGCCTAAAATTTTAAAAGAGTTCTCTAAAAAAGGGTTTGTTTTTAAAGCGATTTCGTTTGATTCAATTAGCAATGCACAGGCAAGTATCTTAAAAAACAGCTAGCAAACACCAATAGCGCTGATTGAAACGGCATCCTTTTTAATTGTTAGTTTGAATACCACGCTTTTTTGCGTGCTACATCGAGAATAAAAATTAAAAAGATAAATTCCAAGCAGGAAATAGCTTCAAAAAAAATTAAATATATTCTTTTACCAAACCAACCAAAGTAGTGGCCTCTTGAAAACCTGTTTGGCGCCATTGCATTTCGCCATTTTTATAAATCATAAAAGTTGGATTTCCTTTGACACGGAGGGCATCTGCAAGAATTTCATTTTTATTAATATCAATCTTAATTACCTTGGCTGTATCACCCAAAGAGGCTGCAACACTTCTCAGTATTTCTATCATATTTTCTGAATCATCAAGAACAGTATAGAAATTTATAAGAACTGGCTTTTCAAAGCTAATTAATTCACCAAATTTTGCCATAATATAAAGTTTTTTAGGGGAGAAAAACGCGTAAACAACTATTTAAGCAACTACAAATATAATTATAAAAACATTTAAACAGACTGATTATCAGGCTTTTTTAAGTTCTATAACTGTAATTTCTGGCCAAATACCAACTCTACCAGGAAATGCATGATAGCCAAAACCTCTGTTTACATTTATAAACCTACCCGCTTCTTCATACAAACCTGCCCATTGTTTGTATACATATTTTGAGGGGCTCCACTTGAACCAACCCGGAATTTCGATACCCATTTGCAAACCATGTGTATGTCCGCTTAAAGTAAGTTGATAATTAAAAGGATCTTTCTTCACTTTCTCTTCCCAATGGCTTGGATCATGCGACATTAAAATTTTAAAATCTTCTTGATGAACGCCGGCAGCAGCTCTTTGTAAATCTCCTGCTTGATTGAATCCTTTTCCCCAATTTTCTACGCCCAGAAGTGCAATTTTTTGTCCGTCTTTTTCTAAATATCTATGTTCATCTAACAATAAATCGAACCCAATTTTTTGATGAATATCTTTTACTTTTTGAAAATTATCTTTTTTATCTTGCGCATTGTCCCAATCCATATAATCGCCATAATCATGATTCCCAAGAATAGAATACTTGCCTTCTTTTGCCTCTAGTTTATCGAAAACATCCATCCAGTTATCCATTTCATCTGCCTTATTATTTACAATATCTCCTGTAAATAACATAATGTCAGATTTTTGCTGATTGATAAGATCAACGCCATATTTAATTTTTTCTTTGTTGGTAAAACTTCCAGAGTGAATGTCTGAGATTTGCGTAATTGTAAAACCATCAAAAGCGGCTGGTAAATCTTTAAAAGTCAGTTGATATTTTAAAACTTTGTAATTGTATTTTCCTTGAACAATACCGTAAATAAGCGATACAAAAGGAATTGCTGCCAAACCCAATGCTATTTGAGAAATAAATTTTCTCCTGCCTACTAAAGATTTTGTTTCTCCAGATGAAATTGCAGAAATTAATTTCAAGACTCCTCGGTACATATCTTCACCAAAAAGGATGAATATAACTACTAATTTAGGAATAGAAACTGTTAATAATGCACCCATTGCCATTTGAAATTGTGGCGTTTGTCCATTACTTCTGTCGTAGGTAAAAATAGTTACAATGGCATACAAATAGGCAACCATACTAATGCCTAAAAATAAAAACCGAACTAATTTATTTTTAGAAATAGTCTTAAATGCTTGAAATGTGTACATTTCTATAAGAACTATAACTAACGTTACAATGATTAAAGGGAAAATCCAACGTGGCATAAAAAATGTTTTCGCAAATTTAATTCTTTAAAAGTGTTCTCCTATAATTTTTAGAATAGTTTAACAAAAAACTCCCAAGTTTTGAGAGTTTTAGGTCTTAATATTGATGCTAAGGTATCTAGTTTATATGTTCATAGAGTTCATTGGCTTCTTTTTCTTTAAGTTCTTTCACCAAATTAAGTGCATCTGGAATTACATCGCTACTTAACACAATTAATGCGCCTTTTTTTGCATTTTTAACGGCATATAAAATAGCTTCTCTTTCCGATGGAATTACTGTTACTTTCTTGTTTAGATCTTCCTTTGCAATACCATCTTTCAGCATTTTAATGAGCTCTTCTTCTGTTTTACCTCTTAATTGCTTGTCTTGACGTATAATAATTTCATCGAACATTTCTGCAGCAATGCTGCCCATTTCGTTATTATCTTCTTCTCTTCTATCTCCAATTCCTGCAATAATACCCACTTTCACACTCGCTTCTAAATTATTTACAAACTGCTTTAAAGCCCTCATTCCTGAAGGATTGTGTGCATAATCTACCAAGATCTGAAAGTTTTTAAATTTGAATAAATTCAATCTTCCTGGCGTTTGTGTTGCAGACGGAATAAACGTTTCTAAAGACATTTTCATATCTTCTATAGAAAATCCTTTTATGTATGCAGCGATAACTGCTGGCAGCACATTTTGTATCATAAAAGTTGCTTTTCCTCCGAATGTTAGAGGGACATTCACAGCTTTTATTACTCTAATTTTCCATTCACCTCTGCAAATTGTGATGTATCCGTTTTCGTAAATTGCAGAGATTCCTCCTCGTTTTTGCATCGCTTTTATGTGAGGATTATTTTCATCCAAAGAAAACAACGCTACGTTGCATTCAACATTTTTACGCATTGCATATACCAAATCGTCATCCGCATTTAAAATAGCTGTTCCCTCTGATGAAACTGTTTCTGGAATCACTGCTTTTACTTTTGCTAATTGTTCTATTGTATGAATTCCTTTTAAACCTAAATGGTCTGCTGAAACATTTGTTACAATTCCAATATCGCATTTTTTAAAACCTAAACCGGCTCTTAGTAAACCACCTCTCGCAGATTCTAAAACTGCAAAATTTACGGTTGGATCTCTTAATACAAATTCTGCACTTGCAGGACCCGTGCAATCTCCTTCCATTAATAAACGGTTTTGAATATACACACCATCACTTGTTGTATACCCAACTTTATATCCTTTCATTTTTGCCATGTGGGCAATTAAACGTGTAGTTGTTGTTTTTCCATTGGTACCAGAAATAGCAATAATTGGAATTCTTGAAGTTGCTCCTGGAGGAAATAATTTATCGATCACAGGTGCTGCAACATTTCTTGGCAAGCCGTCTGTGGGTGCTAAGTGCATTCTAAATCCTGGACCCGCATTTACTTCTAAAACGGCGCCTCCAGTTTCTGAAAGCGTTTTAGAAATATCTGTTGACATCACATCGATTCCGCAAATATCTAAATCAATAATCTTAGAAATACGCTCTGCCATGGCAATGTTTGCAGGATGTACGATATCGGTTACGTCCTCTGCAGTGCCTCCTGTACTTAAATTAGCAGTATCTTTCAAAATAAGCATTTTCCCTTTTTCAAGAATAGACGTTACTGTATAGCCCGCATCTTTAAGAATGGTTTTTGTTAAGTCGTTCACCGTAATTTTTGTCAAGACATTTTCATGACCAAAACCTCTTCTTGGATCTTTATTTACTGCTTCTATTAAAGTTTCTACAGATGATTTTCCGTCGCCAATAACATGCGCTGGCGTTCTTTTTGCCGCAGCAACCAACACATTATTAATTACTAATAATCGATAATCTTCGCCGATAATAAATTTTTCGACAATAATTGCACCACTTTTAGAGCTATTTTTTGCGTGTGCAAAGGCGGCTAGAGCGTCTTCGTAATTTTGAATATCTACTGTAATTCCGCGTCCATGATTTCCATCTACAGGTTTTATTACTAAAGGATACCCAACATAGCTGCAAGCGTCTTCTAAACTGCTTTCTCTTCGGATAATATCTCCTTTTGGCACCGCTACTTCTGCTTGCTCTAATAAGTATTTTGTATCTTCTTTATCGCAGGCTAACTCTACACCAATACTACTTGTTTCACTGGTAACAGTAGCTTGTATTCTTTTTTGATTGGCGCCGTACCCTAATTGACACAACGAATATTTATTTAAACGAAACCAAGGAATTCCTCTTGCTTCTGCTTCTGCTACTATAGAGCCTGTGCTTGGTCCTAAACGCGAGCTTTCTCTTAATTCTCGCATTTCTTGAATATCATCTGTCAAATCATAAGCCTCTCCTACAATTAAAGCCTCGCAAATTTTAACTGCTGCTTTTGCCGCATATCTACCAACATTTTCTTCGATATAAGAAAAAACAACGCTGTAAACTCCTTCTTCACCATAACCTCTGGTTCTACCAAAACCAGTATCCATATCTGCCAAAGTCTGAATTTCTAATGCAATGTGTTCTATAATATGTCCCATCCAAGTTCCATCATCAACTCGCATGAAAAAACCACCTGCACAACCTTCTGAACATCTGTGAGAATACATTGTTGGAAACATCGCTTTTAAACGTTCTGAAAATCCTGCTATTTTATTAGACGGACGTTCTTCCATTTCTCCAAGGTCTAAAACCATCACAATTAATTTGTGTCGACGGACTGACCAATAATTTGGACCCCGCATTGCATTTATTTCTCTAATCTTCATCTTTTAGTAATTTTTATTTAGTTGAACCCTTACGAAAGCTCTAAATATATAACAATATGAGAGATTTAGTGCGAAAAATTATATTATATTTAATGTAGAATTAGACGGGTTTTTAATTTTACTTTTGCAGTACTGTTTGGTTTGTTTAAATTTAAAAATGCAAAAATGATAAAAGGCACATTAATTCCTATTGGAGGAAATGAGGATAAAGGAGTTGAAGAAAATGAGCAATATACCCAAGAATTTATTAGTGAAGGTATTTTATTTCATGTGGTAGAAGAGGCTGGTGGAATTGATGCAAATATTGTTGTAATTCCTACTGCTTCTAGAGTTCCTTTAGAGGTTGGAGAAAATTACATGAATGCTTTTACAACTTTAGGCTGTAAAAACGTAACTGTTCTTGATATTAGAAGTACAACAGATTCAGAAAAAGAAGCTTCTATTAAAATAATTAAAGAGGCAAATTGTGTTATGTTTTCTGGCGGAGATCAATCTAAAATTACCAATAAAATTGGTGGAACAACGATTCATGAAATTTTAACAGATCGGTATAAAAATGAAGAGAATTTTGTTATTGCTGGCACCAGTGCGGGTGCAATGGCAATGGCAAATGAAATGATTGCTGGTGGAAGTGCTTCTGAGGCTTTTATTAAAGGTGCTGTTTCTATGTACAAGGGGTTAAATTTAATTCCTGAATTAATTATTGATACTCATTTTATTAGACGCGGTCGTTTTGGGAGACAATCTGAAGCCGTAGCAAAACACCCTAATTTAATCGGAATTGGATTGGCAGAAGATACGGGAATGATTATTAAAAACGGATGTGACTGCACCGTAATTGGTTCTGGAATGGTCATTGTTTTTGACGGAAGTAAACTGACACACAATAACGAAAAAATATTAGAAGAAGGCACACCCATGAGTATGGCAAACCTTACAATCCATGTACTTTCTAACAATGATAAGTACTCTATTAAAAATAGAAAAGTGAGCGTTCTAGCGATTGATGCTCCTTTTATCTAAAAAGAAATAAAGAGTCTCTTCAATAAAAAATCATTTTTTAACCAAAAGATTCTTCGATCATTGGCTATGCCAAGTACTTTCAATCAAAATGCATTTTGATTTCAGTAATCTCTGAATGAAATGTGGCATGTAATAAAGCATCCGAATGTCATTCAGAACGCAGTGAAGAATCTATAGTATGTCAAATTTATATTTTCAACTTTAAGATTTTTCGGTCATTGGCTACGTCAGGTACTTTCAATCAAAATGCATTTTGATTGAAAGTAATCTCTGAATGACAAACTACTTATAAATAGAAATTTCTTCATTTCCATTCGAAGATTTGCTTGCTCTATACATTCCTTCTGTATTAAAAGGCATGGCAATATTTCCTTTTGAGTCTATTGCAATTAAACCACCATCTCCGCCAAGTTCTAAGATTCTTTTATGAATTACCTCTTCTGATGCTTTTTTTAAAGACATTCCTTTGTGCTCCATTAAACAAGCAACGTCATAGGCCACAACACCACGGATAAAAAACTCGCCACTTCCTGTGCAAGAAATTGCACATGTTTTATTATTGGCATAATTTCCCGCACCAATCATTGGCGAATCTCCTACTCTACCAAACTTTTTATTGGTCATTCCTCCGGTAGATGTTGCTGCAGCAATGTTTCCACTTTTATCACAAGCAACAGCGCCTACTGTGCCAAATTTTGAATCTTTCTTCCTGCTGAGCGAAGTCGAAGTAGCGTGATCTAACTGAAAACTATCAGTGTCTTTTATTTCTAACCACTGTTGATGGCGTAATTCATCATAAAAATAAGTTTTATCTTCAATTTTATAATCGTTCGCTTTTGCAAATTGCATGGCACCTTCACCCGCTAAAAAAACATGCTCGCTTTTCATCATGACCTCTTTTGCCAAAGAAACAGGATTTTTAATTCCTGTAATTAATGAAACTGCGCCTGCGTTTAAGGTTTTCCCATCCATAATAGAAGCATCCATTTCATGGGTTTCATCCGCAGTAAAAACAGCTCCTTTCCCTGCATTAAATAAATGCGAATCTTCTAAAATAGTTACTGCTTTTGCTACAGCATCAATAGAAGTTCCCTCGTTTTCTAATATCGCATATCCGGCCTCTAAAGCTTCTTTTAAAACGGATTTATAGTTTGCTTCTAATTCCGGAGTCATCATTCCTTTTACTAAAGTTCCTGCGCCACCGTGAATGGCAATTGAAAAATTATGCATCTTATAAATTTTTGAGTAAAAATACGTTCTTTTCTATTTAATTTTATGTTCTTTTTGAAAGATATTGTAATTTGCGTTGCCCGTTCGAGTGCAGTCGAGAACTTGTTATAAAGTTCTGTTTTATACAGACCTGTCGACTGCCCTCAAAGAGACAATTTTAAAACGATAACGTACTTATGTCAGATCAAAAAAGAGTTTTTTTAGTAGATGCTTTTGCATTAATTTTTAGAGGGTATTATGCGTTTATTAAAA
>ENA-ORXF01001591-ORXF01001591.1-marine-metagenome-genome-assembly--contig:-NODE-1591-length-14475-cov-4.951035_pt1 | contig 14475 bp, 20 predicted proteins | sample MGYA00237864_ERZ511476 | MGnify/ENA primary metagenome ERZ511476 (study PRJEB26306, sample SAMN06343908) | marine metagenome | isolation source: coastal waters | place: Atlantic Ocean: West Antarctic... | reverse complement strand
ATACTGATAACATACCAGATAGAATTAAAGATCAACTTGATATTAGGCTTGATTTATTCGGAAATGAATTTGTTTCTGATACAAGGCCAGTAGCAGGCAAGTCCGCTGCTAGATCTGGTAAAATATTTGAGGATATCACTGAGGCAATTCTGTGCGGTAAGGGTCGTACTATTACCAAACGCCCAAAATTCAAATGTCATTTTGGTTTAGATAGACAAGGAGACTTTGAGATTGTTACTAGTGAAAGAACAATTCATGTTGAATGTAAACAATTAGGTAATGTTGAATCACATTTTGACAAATTATCCCATGTCTGCTACAACTTGATACGAGGATGCTATGGCAAAGAAATGTGGTTAGTATATGATTATAACTCTAACGTGAATATGGGTGGCCATATGAAGATAGAAGCATTAATTAAAGAATGTGCTGATACTAAGAAACAGGTTGCACTACAAGGTATCACATTTGAATTAGTGTTGATTGATGACCTTAAAGAAAAAATGATGGATTTTTCTAATGATATTAAATAAACAAGACGCATTGTATGCAGCTAACGTGTTCGTAGAATACTTTTCTTCTTTTGGAAGAATAGATGACTATCTACGAAAAGTGAAGCTTGAACGTATGAAGAATTACCCAGCAGCGTTGCCTAACATGGGCCCAGAAGATGATTTTTTTAATGATTCCACGATGCATCCGAATGATATGGAGTTTGAGTGTCGAGAGGTGACCAATGAGATATTCGTCAACTACCTAGAGATTGTGACCTCTCATGCGGTAGAGGTGAGTGTGCCAGGAAAATCTATCAAGTGGGTAGTGTATGAGAAGAATACCAATAAAATTATTGGTTTCATAAGATTGGGTTCGCCTACCATCAACTCAAAACCTCGTAATAATTTTCTAGGCAAACCACTGGACACTCGCAGTGCAGAAGTCATGAAACGATTCAATGATTCAACCATCATGGGATTTACTATAGTGCCTGTTCAACCTTTTGGATTTAATGTCTTAGGTGGTAAGTTACTAGCAGGTATCTGTTGTTCTCATCTCACTAAGAATGCGTTAGACAAGAAATATGGCGGCCCTTTTTGTATGTTTGAAACCACCTCATTGTATGGTACAACTAAGAGTGTATCACAGTATGATGGAATGAAACCATTCCTGAGACATAAGGGTGAGACAGTATCAGACTTTGCACCACTGATCAATGATGACAACTTTCATAAACTCAAGAGATGGTTTGAGGATAAGAATGATGGTGTGTCGTTAGTGGCTAAAGATGCGTCATCACGGAAACTCAAGACACAAACCAAGATGATCAGCATCATCAAGGGTTCTCTCAAGAACGTAGATGAGGATGCATACAATAAGTTTTGTAAGACATTCCTTGATGCAAAAGGATTGACAGAACAGAAACGTGCGTATATGAGTGACTATGGATACTCCAATGTCAAAGAGTATATGAACATGGAAACGGACACACTGATAAAGAAAGACAACTATGACCGATACAGCTTCGAAGGCGTGACAGAATGGTGGCGTAAGAAAGCATCTAATCGGTTTGAAACTCTTCGAAGTGAAGAAAGACTACGAACAACACTAGAAACTTGGAACATAAACGCAGAGGATATAGACATAATAAGATGAGAGCAGGTATATACATTCTAAATGAAGATGATGCTAAAGAGTTAAGTTCAATTGAACTCAGTGATAAGGTCAAGGAGGTATTCAATAATGCATATTGTGATGATCGTCAATCTAATAGAGAATGGAGTGACATAATAAGAACTTCAGATGCAGATTACAGCCTGAGTGGTATGAATTATCCATCAAACGGTAAAGGTATCAGGGGTAGATAATGTTTAAATGGCACTTGTTATTGATAGGATTGGTCGTGTTTAGCGTCTATTCATCGGTACGTGCAGATTACTATACCGAAATAAAGGTTGGAGTCGAGGACTTTGCGACAAAATCAGATGGTATGACTAAATTTGGTATAGACATTGGTAAGAGAGTATATAACAATTTGGATATAGAACTGACAAGTCGAACTAAATTCAATCACTCAGGTGGCCATGGAGCAAAGATAGGAATCCGATTTATAACCCATTACAAACCATTGTATGCGAAGGTTGCAGTAGGAAAGAAATATACCAATAACAATCTTGGATACTATTCAATAGAGGGAGGAGTAGAGTATAAGATTGCTGATAGATGGAAAACAAACACTGGAATCAGATTCCGTAATGCATTCGATACAAAATACAATCAAAAGACTCATACATTCAAAACAGGAATAGGATATAGGATAACAGATGCAATGGGCATAGGAGTATCATATGATATGGAACGTGGAGACAGTAATGAGGACAGTTACGGGCTAGGACTAAGGTTTAAGTTTTGAGCATTGACCTTTCACAACACCCTGACGCAGAAGCAATCCAAAGACTAAAACTCGCAGAGATTGAAAGCAAACGCAAACAAGGTGAGTATTTGTTACAGCATGTATCAGATAAAGCGTTAAAGAAAGAGTATAAACGAAGGGGTTTATAATGAGTAACCACAAACATCACATAATACCCATATACAAATGTATAGAACTAGGATTAACAACAAGCTATAAGGTTGATGGTATAGAGTTCTATTTCAAAGAAAACGTACTACGAGATACAGCAAGAATAGTCCATGCAGACATTCATTGGGGATATTACTGTGGAGACTTATCAACATTGCTAGAACAATGCAATCCACCACAATGGGTCATAGATATGATACCACTAGGGGATAATAGAGATATGTGGGCCGCACAGTTACTTGCAGAAGGAGAGATAGATGGTATAGACACATCTGGTGAGAATAGTCCAAGCTGGATAGATGGTAGATTTGTAAATGATCCAGTGGCATATCATAAGAAATATGATGCTGAACGTAATGCAACACCAGAACGTAAGGCATCTGTAAAGGCATATCAACAAACACCAGAATACAAGGCAACTGTAAAGGCATATCAACAAACACCAAAGTATAAGGCATATTATAAGGCATATGATAAGAAACGTAATGCAACACCAGAGTATAAGGCATATCATAAGAAATATGATGCTGAACGGTATGCTAGAAAGAAGACAGAGACACAGGGAGTGGGTACATTAAAGGGGTTTATATAGTATTGCGGAAGGAAAGTGGGAAATAGTGGTAAATAGTGGTATTCTTTTAAATGCTGAAATAAATGCCTAAAGGTGCTGTGGAGTATGGGTTAAAGTCTACGGCGCAACGGGATTTCTATTCCACACACACGGAGATACTATCGAGTATACCACAGCTTTGGCCAAATGTCAAGGCTTTTATTTAGCATTTATTTGGCGAATGGGCCTTGACAGGGGCTGAATTCTGTGGTATACTAGCTATGTTGAATGGAACTAAGGAACAAATGAAACAAAGATTATTTATAAATGACCGCGTATCCAGTAAGTACGGAATGGCTCGCATTACATCTATTAACCTATATGAAGTACATGCACCCGTAGGTGATTCTATTACGCTCAAGTCTGTATGGAGTAATCTCCGAGATCGTTGTGTATTTGATTTAGACAATGGACACTGGGTCTACGGATACCAGCTAGAGGACTTATGATATTGTCGGCACTACTTATCCTCTTAGCAGGTTGGTGCGCTTACAGACTGCTCACGACCCCTCTAAAGGCACTATTATTCATAGCTAAGACAGCTGCGATTGTGGCGTTAGGGTTCATGGTATGGGCAAGTTTATTTTGGTTAGTATTGCCTTGACATTACTTGGCTCGTCTGGTATACTTGCTATATAATAATCAATAAGGAGTTATATGCAAGAAAGAATTAAAGAAGGTGATATGGTTGTCGATCAAGGCATCTCATACGTTGTTGAAAAATATGAAGACGGCGCCCTGTACGGTGTATCTAATGATGGAGAAGAAGTTGAAATAGATGAGTACTTCGAACCTGATGCAGTACTACCTCTAAAGGAGATAGCTGAATGGCTGCAGTAAAAGAATGGATGATGCGATTACAAGAAGCAGATGAAGAATCATTAGCTGTAGTGATGAATAGACTACACAAGAACGGCGCTCTATGGGCTCCACGTTTATGTGAGAGTAACCCAGAGATAGTAATGAGTGAGAGTTTCTATCCTGACCCAATTTATTCGTAATGATGCCTTGACAAAGGTTGGCTCACATAGTATAATGGTAACATAAGATGAAAAAAGAGAGAGACTTCTGGAGTGGTAATCCCACTAGGTCATTTGACACTGCTTATCTCTCTCGCTTAGGAGAACACAAGTCTATATGACTTAAACAGTTTGAGAAGAAGCCATTAAGGTTGGTTGGCCCACAGTGAAAGTTCCAGCTATATTATGGTGTGGGGGTAAGTTGGTTTCCTCTCAATTTGAACTCGGAGAAGCAGCTGTTACAGGTGACTATGCCTGAAGACGACCCTGCTTCTGCCGATACTCTCTCACTCAGGAGAACGGGCCGACTGACGAGTTGACGGTCTCTGGTATGGGTGAGAGGGGAGCTTATTAAATAAAAAAGAGAAAGGGGGCTTAGAAACTGGAATGGCTTTAGTAAACTATAAATGCAATAAGGTGTCTAAGCATTATTTCCCAGCGCTACCAAAGTGGCCACCCCCTAAAACTGAGCGCTATTCGATTGCACTACCCTGTATAAATACTAAGGATATATGATGAAAGTACTGAAAGAAATAACCGAGTGGGATTCTCCCAATCAGCCTAACCATACTTACATTCTTAATGATAAGTCACGATTGATTGGGTACATACCGTCCTCTGCATCCCCACAACCATTCTGGTTCAAACAACCGATGAGTTTCTACAAGTCTCGCAGACAATTCGTAGAACAACCTCATCTCGAAAGGGCGTTATCATGAGCAACCCTCAACTAAGTTCTTTTGATACCAATATGTTAAACGCAATTCGTGGAGAGATACATCACCTAGAAAGAAGGATGGTGATTCTCAGAGAAGATTCTAATGACCGCCCTAAAGAGCTCAGAAATTACCCGATAGTATTAGAGTACCTTGAACTAAGAGTCCTTGAGATAGAGTCTCATGGACGAACGAGGCCGTTCTGATGTATACATGGGTAACACGCAAAGGGGATAAACAAGCATCTCTACGCTTATCGGAGGGTAAGTATAAAGGTGTTGTTTATCAATACGGCAAAGTTGCATTACCACAAGAGGATGAATTAAATTCCAAAGGGGACTTGCAATTTCGGTTTGAGTATACTATACTGGATAATGCAGATATTGATAGAGAAGAATTCGGAGAAGAGTTCTTTAATATCATTGGTGATATACTAGTAGAGATCATCGATGAACACACAGAGGAAGAAAATCTTGAGTATAGATCAGACGATTGAACGAACAACACTTTCAGAGCTTGTCGGAAACGAACAGTATGCTCGTAAAGTATTACCATTCATAAAGGGTGAATACTTTGCAGATAGAACAGAACGAATAGTATTCGAAGAAATACAAAAGTTTGTAGAAAGATATAACGCACTACCCACCAAGTCTACTCTGGAGATAGAGATAGACACACGCAGAGATTTAAACGAGAGTGATATTTCCAGCATACTGAATACAGTCAAGTCGTTGAAAGCAGACAAAGAAGTAAACTATGAATGGTTAGTCGAAACCACAGAGAAGTGGTGCAAAGATCGTGCGGTCTATAACGCAATCGTTGAGGGTATCTCAATCATAGACGGAAAGGATAAGGCGCGCAGCGCGGATTCCATTCCGAGTATACTCACAGATGCTCTCGCGGTAGGATTCGATAATCATGTAGGTCATGATTACTTAGAGGATAGTGAAAGTCGATTTGACTACTACCATACCGTAGAGGAAAAAATCCCGTTTGACTTGGAGTTTTTTAATCGAATAACCAAAGGTGGATTACCTCCGAAAACCCTAAACATCGCGTTAGCAGGAACAGGTGTCGGTAAGTCTTTGTTTATGTGCCATGTAGCTGCTAACTGTATGTCTCAAGGAAAGAATGTATTGTATATAACTCTGGAGATGGCAGAGGAACGTATCGCAGAACGCATTGATGCAAACCTAATGAACATCTCTATGGAAGACTTGCATGATCTACCCAAGCAGATGTTTGAAAGTAAAATCAATAAGATTATTAAGTCTACCTCTGGCAAGTTGATTGTCAAAGAGTATCCCACAGCAAGCGCACACTCTGGACACTTTCGTGGATTGATTAAAGAGTTGGCTATCAAGAAAACATTCAAGCCAGATATTATCTTTATTGATTATCTGAATATCTGTTCGTCATCACGATTCAAGGGAAACGCAAATGTGGGTTCGTACTTCTATATCAAATCAATCGCAGAAGAACTGCGAGGACTTGCAGTAGAGACTAACGTACCTATCATGAGTGCCACTCAGACCACTCGTAGTGGATTCTCTAATAGTGATGTAGGTCTGGAAGATACCAGTGAGAGTTTTGGTTTGCCTGCGACTGCTGACCTTATGTTTGCGCTTATCAGTAATGAAGAACTAGATGAGCTCAATCAGATTGCAGTCAAGCAATTAAAGAATCGATACAACGACCCGTCAGTCAATAAACGATTTGTGATTGGTATTGATCGTGCGAAGATGAAACTGTATGACATTGACATATCTGAACAACACACTCTTGCAGATGCAAATCAGACTAAGGGCAAAGAGGATGACTTTGATACACCTGTTTTTGACAAGTCTAGATTTGGAAGCTCGCGTGGTGACTTAGGTGGATTTAAAATATAATGAACTCGTATATTACAGTGTATGATAAAGTTCTCTCTGATGATCAGTGTGATTACTTTATTGACAAATTTGAAAGGGATACTTCTGCACAAGAGGTTCAGAACAATTCTCATTTTTCAGAGGAAGGTGTAAGAAACGCAACACTCACTCAGATTAATATGCTTCATTCTCCTGAGTCTATATGGAAAGAGGATGTTAATTTTCTGATGCACACTATCGGCAGATGTGTTGAGTCCTATAAAATGGAACATGACATCACACCCTATCAATGGCCTGACAAGTATTCGTTAGAACCCCCTAAGATGAAAAGGTATTTGGCAAATACGTCTGATGAGTTTCCACCACATGTTGATGTATTGAATTATGAAACCGCAAGACGATTTCTAGTTATCTTTATGTATCTTAACAACAACATGGGTGGGCATACTTATTTTCCAAGTATGGATGTAGAGGTTGAATGTAAAAAGGGTTCGTGTGTTATGTTTCCGCCTTTATGGACACACATACACGCAGGAGCTCGTCCAATAATTGCACCCAAATATATTATTGGGAGTTACCTTCAATATGTGTAAGATTTGCCTTGACAATTTGGTATGTAAGTGGTATAATATAGTTTAATGAATGGAGATATATAAAATATGACTAATAATAATTTTTTAAAGAGTATCATCAAAGATGTGGGTAATGAATACGCAAATTTGGTGAGTGACGGAGTGGAGGCTGGTGATGTTGATTCCTTTATTGACACAGGCAGTCATGTATTCAATGCGTTGCTGAGTGGAAGTATCTATGGTGGTCTTGCATCGAATAAGATTACTGCGATTGCTGGAGAGTCAGCAACAGGCAAGACATTCTTTCTGATGGGTATTGTCAAGAACTTTCTAGATTTAAATCCAAACGCAGGAGTGATATACTTTGAGAGTGAATCTGCAATTACTAAGCAGATGGTAGTTGATAGAGGTATTGATCCAGAACGTATGGTGATGATGCCTGTGACTACGGTGCAAGAATTTAGAACTCAATCCCTAAAGGTGTTGGACTCTTATCTATTGCAACCCGAATCACAACGTCAACCACTCTTCCTTTGCCTAGACTCTCTTGGTATGTTGAGTACTACGAAAGAAGTTGAGGATACCGCAGATGGTAAAGAGACAAGAGACATGACAAGAGCGCAAGTTCTCAAAGCTGCGTTTCGTGTTCTCACTCTGAAACTTGGTAGAGCAAAAGTTCCAATGGTAGTTACCAATCACACATATGATGTGGTAGGTTCTATGTTTCCGCAAAAAGAAATGGGTGGTGGTTCTGGACTCAAGTACGCAGCTAGTTCTATCATCTATTTGAGTAAGAAGAAAGAGAAAGATGGCACTGAAGTTATCGGTAACATCATTCACTGTAAGAACCACAAGTCTCGTTTGACTAAAGAGAATAAGATGGTTGATGTTCGACTTACTTATGATAAGGGACTTGACAAATACTACGGACTGTTAGAGTTGGCTGAGAAGTATGGTATCTTCAAAAAGGTATCAACACGATTTGAACTTCCAGACGGAAGCAAACAGTTTGGTAAAACTATTCTATCTTCACCTGATACTTATTTCACTGATGAAGTTATGAAACAATTAGATGAGGCTGCAAACAAGGAGTTTAAATATGCTACGAGTGATTGAAAATTGTTGTGATTTACAATACTTGGAAATGATGAAAGGTGTTGCAGAGAAAAGTGAGACTTGGAATCTGAAACATCCTCTTGGGTTTCCGTTTGAGGACAAACATTTGAAGTTGGATGTTATTGAAAATGAACCAGTACATGATTTGCTTGCAGGTATGGCAATGGGTTTACTCATACAGATTTACAATGGTAAAACTGAGGGCGGATGTTTTGCATCAGATTTCTTTTTGCCTGAGGTATCGTATTGTGCAATATCCGTAAAGGACGAATACCGACAAGACAACCCACACACAGACCACGAAAAAGATTTTGACTATGTGAAGATACTTGGATTGCTTAATTCTAATTGGCAACCCAAAGACGGTGGTGAGTTTATTCATGGGGATCAATCTGTATTCATGAAACCAACAAGCTTTGTAGTATTCGATCCGCGAGTTACGCATTGTGCATCACCAATCAAATCTCATGAAAAAAGATTTGGAATTGATTTTACTGTAAAGGCAAAAAGAAAATGAGTGAGTTAGAAAGATATCAAGAAGCATATCAAGTGCTTATGGATTATTGGGATGAGCTTTCAGATGAAAGCAAAAAAGAATTAGATGTAAAACTAAAAAAGGTTGACTTATAAAATGAACATGATTAATATTGGTGACAAGATTTCGTACTTAAATATATACAAAGAGAAACGAGTTGGTAAAATTTTAGAGGTGTGTTCTGATATGGACTCGTATGAGGAAATGCGATTGAAAGATGGCGTTCCTTATTACTACTCTAAGAAGCTTACTAAGTTTGTTCCTGTTAAACCAAAGAACATGAGCTCAATATACTTAATACTTAAAACTGCTTTGGGCAGGACTGACTATATATTATTTGAGGATAATTTTGTAAGTGAGGAGTAAAGTTTGAATTTTATTGAGATAGTTGATGACACCACACCACTGTGGGTAAAACGTAGAACATATGGCGAACTTAGCTCATGTAAAAGTATTATAGAGTATTTTGAAAGTGTTCCAAACAAAAGTAAAGGTGGACTTCCTTTCTTTAATAAGAAACGACAAAAGGTTTGTGTAACAAAATCATTTAACTTTGGTGATGACAATCCTATCAACTCAAGCATCTATACTTTTGTAAATAACTCGTTATCTAGATACTGCAATAAGTATGACTATCTTAATAAATTAAATACAAGCTCCTATTGGAGATTGTGTCCTGTATACAATCTACAAAAGTATGAAGAAGGGGAAGGATTCTTTTCTTTACACAACGAACAATCTGGTTCTTATCCCTATCGCTTACTTGCATGGATGATTTATCTTAATGATGCAAAGTCAGGCACAGAGTTTCCGTATCAAGAAATGATAGTAACACCCAAAGAAGGCAGAACAGTCATCTGGCCCGCAGGGTGGACACACCCACACAAAGGCGTAACACCAAACGAAGGTACTAAGTATATTGCGACAGGGTGGTTTTATACATTGCCCGCAGGTGAACCTAAGTTTGATGGCAGACATCCAGACGAAGAAAAGATAACGGAGATATTAGTATGAGTGCATTGTCTAAGTTAGTTGGCAAACCTAAGCCATGGGATTGGTTTAGTGCGAAGTATCCTGTTAAAGTAAAGCAGATGAATTATCCCACAGGAAGAACCCAACAAATTAAAAATGATATTCTTGAAGCAGGCGATGCGTTACAAGGACGAACCGCTGCTAAGTGTTTAATGACCAAATGGAATATGCATGAGGACTATAATACATTTCGTGTTGTTGGTGGAGCTGCAATAGAAGTTGCAAACTCATGTCCAGTTGCAAAACGAACTAAACCTGATGGAAGTCCAGATGATGTTCCTCTTTACATAAAAGAAAGTTGGGGATTGATGTACGGCAAAGGTCACACTTGTGAAGAACATAATCATTGGCCTTCTCTTTGGTCTTATACCTATTGTGTGGAAGCATGTAAAGAATGTGCGCCATTAATATTTAACGATAGTGATGATGAGGGTACTCCACTTCACATATTTCCAGAAACAGGACAACTGATTGTTTTTCCAGCATGGTTAAATCATTCTGTTCCAAAACAAGAATGTGAACACACAGGAAGAAAACCACGAATTATGATTGCGGGTAATTTAAATATCCGAGAAACTATTGGCTCAAAGCTTTTCGTTACGGAAGGTAATTTTCGTGTTAGGTAATTTTGTCAGAGGATTTGAGAACGCACTAACAGACAAAGAATGTGATAACCTTATAGAATGGTTTGAGCGTGATGACCATATGGGCAAAACTAAAACTGTCAATCGCGCAACACGCAAAGATAAACAAATGTGGATGCACGAAGAAGACTCTCTCTATTCATCTATTCAAAAAGTAAAGATGGATATGTTACGAGAATATCTTTTAGACTTTCCTATTGTATATCGTGGAGCGCAAAGTCTTTTATCACCAGAAACTAAAGTGCAAAGAACAATGCCTATGGGTGGTGGGTTTCATAATTTTCACGCAGAAAATTCTCACTGTGCAGATGCAAACAGAGCTCTTGTATGGACAATCTATTTGAATGACTTACCAGCTGGTGAAGGTGAAACAGAGTTCCTATATGAAAAAATAAGAATCCAACCAAAGAAAGGAATGGGTGTTATATTTCCTTCTGCGTGGATGTATCAACATCGTGGGAATCCCGTACACACCCACGATAAGTATATAACTACTGGTTGGTATTGGTATCCACAGGAAAAAGCAATACTATGAGTTTATTAAAATCGCTTGCAAATAGTCTAGATGAAGAAAAAAAAGTAGAGGAACAAAAGCAACGACAGCTTGCTACTAATCCAGCTTCTATTTCATTTACTTCTAATCTTCCTATTATAAAATCAGATGTTCCAGAATCAAATGCAACAAAGGAACTAATAAATCTTTGTTATGATTTTGAGGATATACAAAAAAGAAAAACTAATGTACAGGCAACTATGAGTTCGTGGTTTATGCATGAACACAATTCAGAGTTTATGAAACTCTGCGACTACGCAGTACACCTTGCAACAGAGAACTCACCCAACAAAGTATTTCTTATGCCGTACGATTGTTGGACTGCAAGTTATACAAAGGGTGATTGGACAAAACCTCATGACCATTGGCCATCTATTTGGAGTTGGGTATACAATGTTGATTGTTGTGATTCGTGTGCGCCGTTAGTGTTTCCAAATGCTATGCAAGCGGTTATTCCTAAGAAAAATACAATGGTTATGTTTCCAGGCTGGGTAAAACATTCTGTACCCAAACATCAATGTGATCATAAAAGAATTATCATTGCTGGTAATCTAGGACTCAATCCTTATTGGATGACTAGTCGTTTGAAAGTTGGTCGTGAAGAAGTTGCAAAGAAATACGAACTGATTGGAAATGTTGGTTATTCTGAAATGACAAAACTACAAACCAAAGGCCCAGTATAATCTTTTCCATACAATCCTTATAAATAGTAAAAACTGTTACTAAAGGATTATTATGGTGGAAAAAAGTTACTTCATGGGCCAAGATGGATTTGTCTGGTTCGTAGGTGTTGTAGAAGATAGGAATGACCCAGACCAACTTGGTAGGGTTAGAGTTCGTTGTTTAGGATTTCACTCAGAAAGTATACTTGATGTTCCAACAATAGACTTGCCGTGGGCTCACGTTATGCACCCTGTCACAGATGCAGCGATGCATGGTCTTGGCAACTCTCCGTCTTTTCTCGTTGAAGGTAGTTGGGTAATTGGTTTCTTCAGAGATGCTATAGAAAAACAACAACCAGTAATTATAGGTTCTTTGCCCGGCACACCTCAAGCACCTGCTGACCCCCAACTTGGATTTAATGATCCTCGCTCCCCCGAAAGTCCACAAGAAGAATATCTTGGACATCCTCTCTATGGTTCGTATCCTGTTGATGGAGAATTTTATACTACTAAGTCTGGTCACGAAGTAGGTGAACCAGACACAAGCAGATTAGGTAGAGGTAGAGCATCAGAGTCACACAACTCTTTAGCATCACGAAGACGTAATCGTTTACGTGGCGACCCAGCAATTGTTGACCCCACAGTTGGAGTTGATGATGACAGTGAAGAAACAGATCAAAAGGGAACAGGTGTTCCTACTGCAACACAACCATATCTTTTAGCTACATCTGATTTTGCGGTTCAAGAGACTCGTGGTTTCTGGGACGAACCACAACCCAAGTCAGTTCAAAAAGATGAGAACCCATACATCTCTGCTGCTTATCCACACAACCATGTCTTTGAAAGTGAAGCTGGACACATAAAAGAAATAGATGATAGCCCAGGCGCTGAACGATTGTTTACACAACACAGCGCAGGCACGTTTGAAGAAATACATCCAGACGGTTCAAAGGTTGTAAAAATTGTTGGCGACAACTATGAGATTGTTGTTGGAAAGTCTCAGATACTTATACAAGGTGATGTTAATATTACAACACTTGGAACAGTACGAGAACTTATAAAGGGAGACTACCACCTTGAGGTAGAAGGCAATTACACACAGAAGATACACAAGAACCATAGAGTTAAAGTTGGAGCTGGAACAGGTGGTGGTAATCGTGAAGAAGAAATTAACGGCAACCATTCTTTTCAGATAATGAACAACGTCAAAGGCAGAGTCAAAGAAGATGTGGATATTGTCATTGATAAAAATGAAACTAGAATTGTTAACGGAACAAGTACTCTTAACATTATTGATGACTACGCAATAACATCTCTTAAAAGTATAGACTTAATAGCATCAGACCATTTATCAGCAACTACTGTTTCTGGAATTATGTCTTATAAGTCTGGTGGAAAATTAAATATGAAGTCAGCAAATGTTATGACAATTAATTCTGAAAACAATTATAATCTTAAAGTTGCAAATATTGCTAATGTTGATTACAATGGGGATGCACACATTAGATATGATGATGACTATTATAAACATATTGGTGAAGATACTTTTGTATTCGAGGCTACTGGTAAAGTTAATCATACTAATGCGGTATCTGCAACAAGAACTAGTAGTGCTGATACCACTTCAACAACAGTTAATAATCAGTAGGGGATAGGCGTGGCAGATTTTAAAACACCAAGTTTAGCAGGCGCAAGTTCAGAATTTAATGAAGTTCTCGGTAAGTTTGATTCTATAAAGGGTGAAGTTGTTGCTGGACTTGAACTAGATGCGTCTGCTCTTGCAGCTACATTGAACACTTCTGTTTTAGGAGATTTAACATCTAAACTTAAAAATTTAGTTCCCGAACTTCCAGAGTTACCAAATGTAAATTTGCAATCAGAGATGTCCTCGCTTCTTGATATCGATCAAGGAACTTTAGCAGGACAATTAGAGTTTGCAACAAAGCAAGCAGAATTAAAAACAAAGTTTGGAGAAGGACTTACTGCTGGTGGTTTTGATTTGGACACTTTGGTTACTAGTGCTGAATCAGCACAAACAGCTGCATTAACTGCAACTTCAAATCTTACCTCTGCAACTTCAGCATTAGCTAGTGCAAAAGAAACCGCAACCTCTTCTTTGGATACTGCGTTTGATGCTTCTTTAAAATACGATAGAAGTAATATTCCAAACCCAACAGCAATAGTTAATGATTTGACTAATGCATCCAGTAGTGCAATTTCTGCTATATCAGCTGAAGGTGTTGCAACTAGTGCTCTTGCAGATGCAAAAGGAGTTGCAACAAGAATTCAAGATGTTGTTCCAAACTTTGAATTGCCTGCAGCTGGTGGAGTTGCATTTGAAAAAGCATCTGCGGTTTTACAACCAACTGTGGATACTGTGAAAGAAGATGCATCTAAAGTAGAGTTAAACAAAAAACTTGAAGAAGCAAATGTAGAACTAGGGAAAGCTTTGGAGCAGTTTGTAAGAGATGCACCTAAAGTTCTTCCAACAGAAAATAAAGGAGCGTATGCGGTTGCAACTAAATCTAAAGAAATTACTATCACGCACGTTCCAGAAGAAGGTGAAA
>ENA-ORXF01001590-ORXF01001590.1-marine-metagenome-genome-assembly--contig:-NODE-1590-length-14477-cov-3.581528_pt1 | contig 14477 bp, 13 predicted proteins | sample MGYA00237864_ERZ511476 | MGnify/ENA primary metagenome ERZ511476 (study PRJEB26306, sample SAMN06343908) | marine metagenome | isolation source: coastal waters | place: Atlantic Ocean: West Antarctic... | reverse complement strand
AGACAGACAAGGAAGAGTTTAATGCCAAGCCGCACAACACCAAGGCGGCAGTAGTAAAACGCCTTGATGATTTTGCAAAGCATATGAAGGATGAAAAAAACAAGACGTTTACCTATGAATTATACAAGGGCAACGTAAGGGAGACACTTAATAGTAGCTATGTTAAGAATGTAGACTTTGCTTTAATAGGTAGTGGTAATAGCGAGCAGACGGTTAAGCATGAATATACTATATTAAAAGAAGTCCCGGTAGTAATCGGCGACCACTTCTTTACAAAGGATGACGATGATGGTATCCCTCCTGAAGAATACCAAGGAATTAAAAAGGTATTTAATGAGGTTCAAACAAAGAAGGTAGATGCCCAAGAAACAACAGAAGATGGTTGGACAAATTTCGATGAGAAGTCGGCCACTCGAAAATATATATTACCATCCAGCGACCGGGTGCTTGGAGGAGGGCACACCCATCTGACAGTCTTTCTACATAGCTCCGACTTGGATGAGCTTCCCGAAGAGCTAAAGCGTGTGCCTATTGTTGTGCATCCCAGAGATTGTGTCTCCAAGGACTACATCAAAAATAATATTAAAACTAATATGGATCTTATCGATCCCAAGAGGTGGATTTCCAAACACTCCCCCCATAGAGAAAAAGGTATCATAGTATCGGCTGGTCCTTATCTAGATTATAAAGAACTGAAAAAGTTTATCAAAGAAAATCCAGACTCTAAGGTAGTGACAGTTAAACATGCATATCCCCACCTTCTTAAAAATAAAATAAATCCGTGGGGATGTATTGTTCTGGACCCTAGGGCAATAACAGGAAAAAGCACCCACAACATTGTTCGAAAAGATCTGTTCAAAACAATTGATCCCAACACAAACTTCTTTGTTGCCTCAATGACAGACCCCTCTGTAACTAATTTTCTTCGGGATAACAATGCCCGTATCTGGGGATGGCATGCCTTTACAGACTCTCTCCGAGAGGAAGAGGAACAAGGAGCTGTTATCCAGAACCAACAAGTAAAATTAAATGAGGAGTTGGGAATACCCCAAGGAGCTACTCTGATTACAGGTGGGACATGTGCCGCAATGCGAGCCATTGGAATGCTGCACACAATGGGCTTCCGGGAGATACATCTCTTTGGCTTTGATTGTTGCAGGGCCGAACCTACCAAGGAAGAGATGACAGAGACTGTAGGGGACATTGAAGGTGGAGAGACTCCAAAGCCAAAATACATTCAGGTGAATGTTAAGGATAAGACATATTGGACAACCGGCGAACTTCTGGCAATGGCCCAAGACTGCGAGAAAGTATTCTCGGATACTGCGCTGGATGGTATTCTTTCCCTTCATGGGAAGGACACAATGGTAGCAGACCTTTGGGATCTCAGGGAAGAGCAAGAATCTCGACCGAACTTTAGAGAATATTATGATAACTAGAGATATTTCCCCAAGAGAACATTTCAGTCGAGCCGAGCCTTCCCAGAGATATCTCTCTCTTCTGGAAGAATACAAGGCTATGCACAACATTTCAGATGGAATGTTTAATGGAAGAAGCTTATTAAAATTTGTAGATATTATTAAGTCTTACTTGAAGAAAAATAAATGTACCTCCGTTCTGGACTATGGCTCTGGGAAAGGAATATTATATACAAAAGATTTTAATGTACTAACAAAAGAAATAACTGAACCTCTTCCTGAATATTGGGAGCTTGATTCATATTACTTATATGATCCAGCCTATGAACAGCACTCAAATCTTCCTGATGATAAGTTTGATGCTGTCATTTGCACAGATGTTCTGGAACACGTACCGGAGGATGATCTGGGGTGGGTTCTTGAGGAGATGTTTTCCAGGGCCGAGAAGATGGTATTCCTTAATGTCGCTTGTTTCCCAGCCCTTAAGAAACTGAAGGATGGTTCCAATGCACACGTATCTATTTTCTCTACAGAAAATTGGATACAGTTTGTAGCTACAAAGAGTGTAGCCTACAAAGATCTGAATATATATTTATTTACAGACAATATAGATCCAGACAATGAGGAGTTTACCGTTCGAGGTTTTAAAATAGAAAGTAAACCACACGTAACAGAATTACAAGGAGAACCTAAATAATGTTTGGAATAGCAGAATCAATCATAGGAGTAGCGGGAAAAGTTCTTGACAAGTTCGTGGAAGATAAGGATCTGAAGACCAAGCTTGCTGCTGAACTGAAGACACAACTAATTTCTCTGGACTTGTCTCAAGCAGAAACAAATCTTGAACAAGCCAAGCATCCATCTATTTTTGTGGCGGGAGCTAGGCCCAGTATCATGTGGATATGTGCCTTTGCTCTGGCTTGGCAGTTCATTGGTGCCCCCATTGCGTCTTGGGTTGTGGTGATGTGGTATCCTACTGTTATATTACCCGTGCTGGAAACCAGTGAACTTACTGGACTGGTGCTTGCTCTGCTTGGTCTGGGTACTATGCGTACTGCCGAGAAGTGGAAGGGAGTTGCCCGAAATAATATGAAGCATTAGGAGAATATTTAAAATGAATTGGTACGAGAGGGCAAACTATGCTCTGCGTACTTTTTTAAGCGAGCTATTAAACAATGAATGATAAACAAGAAAAGTTTTCCCAAGCTTATGTGCTGCATCGAAATGCAACAGAAGCAGCCAGAGCTGCTGGGTATTCTGCCCGGTCATCTGCCAATCAGGGTTACAGACTCTTACAAATTCAAGAGGTAGTAGATCGGATACACGAACTGGAGCAACAGCTTGAAACAAATGTTAATGTTATAGAGGAAATAGAAAGTCAATATGCCTTTGCCAAAGTAAGCGGACACACGAATAGTGCTATCAAAGCTTTGGAACTATTATCCAGGATTAGGGGAGCCAACTCCAATACAGCCCGATCTATGGATAAGGAAACACTGGAGACAGCCATCGTGGGATGTCTAAATGTATTAGGAGAGGAAAAAGTTGTTCAGCTTTTATCGAAGTGTGACTTCTCTGAGGAAATTCTTGAAGAGGGCGCTGAAGAAAATGAAGGAGGGTCAGGTACAGATGGCCAAGAGGAAGAATCTCTGGTGAATGGCTAGAAACCATAAAAAAAACGCCCTGAGGTGAGGCGTGAGGGGTCTTGAAGGGTAGCTCTGGTGGGGTAACCCCCGAAAATACCTAATTGCTCTGTGTGAAGCTTAAAACGCTATACAGAGGATTTAGCTATTTTACTTATCATATCCATTGTAAATTTTACTATTAAGCTTTTGAACCTGTATTTCAAGCTGCCCTATCTTAAGATCCTGCCGAACATCGGAAGGTAGACTACCACTTCCCCATTTACCAGCGGGCCATAGCTCCACAAATCTGGAGTTCTTTTCCACATCTCTGGTTACCATCTGGATTTGGAAATCATTATGCTGGACACTTGCACTTAATCCCGCTAACCACCAGACCACCCCGGCGGCTTGAATGAACAAGCCAACACCCAGAGTAATTAGAAATTTATGATCCATTACTTATTCCTCACCTTACCAAATCCTCGTAAGGAACTCCCAACTCCAACCGGACCACCTTTTCTTTTTTTATGTATACGTAGTTTTCTACTTCTGTCTTCCGATGCTTTTTTAGCATCCTTATAATCCCCTTTAATAATCTTTATTTCAGAAGGCTTCAACTGTCCTTGCTCGTAGAATCTTTTGACTTCATCTTCAGTGTATTGCACACCGTGATAGATACTGGGTGCGTTCAACCAACGAGTTTTCTTCTTATTGAGAGGAATGCTTATGCCTTTTTCGGATACATATTCTCTCTTAGGAGTTATATATACATTACGACCTGCTCTAGTTTTCTCTTTTGTTTTTTTACCTACCAGTTCTGGAATGGTAACCATTACTTATAACTCCAGATCCAAGGGCGAGGATGCTTATCACTATTATCCATTGTGTCCAGATGTAGAAAACGCTTATCAAAGTTTCCTCGCTGAGATACGCCTATCCCTTGGAAGCCATGTACAATAGCCAGACGAAGCAATCTATAAGCTTCTTCTCCCCCCACCACTATATCGACAGCCCTGCCGTATGTGTGGGCAGAGTCAGGAGATCCTCCCACTGCTGTATTATAAGATATATCTCTGTAACCAGAAGAAACTATCATGGGCTTACCATAGTTTTCCCGAAGCTGGACTAGTTTCTTCATGAAACTTGCATCCATAAAGCAATCCTCAGTTCCCCTGCAACGCAACTCATTCTCACTGAAGTATAACCAATCAGGCATTGAAATTTATTTCCTCATTAATAGGGTATCAATTTTTTCTTCCAGCTTATCGAACCTATCCATAATCTTTTTCAGGTCTCTTTCCACATCGATTTTGGTAGCATAGGTCTTGGCAACCTCTTCTCTGGTATCCGCCAGCCTTCTACGAATATCTGAAACCTGCATACTTATAGTTCTCATCCACCAGATAAAAGAACCACAAGCCAAACTTAATATAGCATTCCAAATCATTGTCGTATCTGCTGGCATTATCGTTCTCCTACTTTCGCCCCGTGGAATTGGCGATAAATTTTCATGATATCTTTAAAAGCTTCTTTTATCGGTGGTCTTGCTTTTGTTCGCCTCTCTGTGGAAATTGCCCACTTTTCCATATCTACAAATTTAGGTGGAGCAGGTATAAATCTTCCCTTCCTTACTAGATTTATAAGCATTTTCCTATCTAATCTATTTGAAAATAGACCATCGTCAGTTACTGTTCTAAAAATCTGTTCATTAGAAAGACCAAGACTTTTCGCCTTGGTAAATAGATCATACATTTCCTTGGCTTTTTTATATTCTCTTTCCATTGCTTCTGAATATGCATCAGTTAATTCAGTAGTTGTGGTAGGAGTTCTTTGTTGATAAGCTCTTTTGAAAACTTTTCCTGCATCTGCCATACTTCGTTTAATATCATTAACCTTAAAACCAAGAACATCTTTTATATCAAACGTCTCTGGCCTAACTCCAACTAAAGCCATCCACTGGTCACCGGCTTCTCGTTCTCTACCACTGGGAGTTGTTCCAACAGCCGTAGTGTATGACCCCCAATCAGCCAGCATTTCAGGAAGATATTTTCGTGGAATTACTTCACGCCTTCTTTCTTTATCATATCCTAGATTATAAGATTCTTTTATATTACCAATTTGTTGGAAAATACCCGGCTCATAGGCTTGCCACATAGCTCCGACACCCGCCCAAAGCTTCTTACCGAGCTTGTCGTCATCTTCCCATAACTTATTACCATACGAATTTTGATTACTTAAAATATTTACGACCCCTTCTGCTACCATAGACAAACCAAATACTTCTGTTAATGGTTGCCATATAGAATCTTTTACAACATTATCAATTGTTCCATCGACATCTGAATCTGTAGTCAAAGCTCTTATCCCAGCTCGAACTGGATCTTGCCAATTAGCCCACGGATTTAGATAACTTATATTTGTTCTGCGGACTGTGCCATCTTTTTCTTCACCAAGATAAAGAAAATTAGCACCCTTTTCCCAATGTTTATCGAAAGTCCGAATAGCTTCTCGTTTGGTATATGGTAATACCTGTTTTGTATCCTTATCAATAACTGGCTCATCCATGCCCATTATACGGGCGGAAGCATAAGCTAAAGCAGGGGCAGCAGACTGTGCAGCTATGATAGATCCCAATCTAATCACACCAGATTTTCGTTGTGCTTGTCCAGCTAATTGACCGGGAATAACTTTAGATTTAGGATTAAGAACTTTATTACCATTAGCATCTATTACATATTTAAGTGCAGTTCTTGCTGGTTCATCAGTTTTCATCAACGCACTACCTTCTTTTATATCTCGTAAGGCAGTCTTAACAATATTCGTTTGTGTTCGCAACATCTCTGTGGTAAATGCCAGATAGTCAGCCGCTGGAAAAAGCCGTGCCTTTCGCACAAACTGAGGAACACCTGCATAGTTTTGCATATGCTTCGCTACTTGGTTTGCCGCCTCTACATCAAGGTTGGTGATCTCTACTTTAAGCCCATCTCCTGTTAGAAAAGATTTTGATTCAATTGCTTTATCTGGATCAATGCCCCGGTCAAGTAAAACCTGTCTATAGTTTTTCTTTTCATTTATAAAACCAAATGTTTTCCATACATCATCCATTGACTGATATAATTTAACAGCACTTGTATTTAGCTGTTTTGCCTTCTTAACCAAACCTGCTTTCGATATCATCTCAGGCTTTGATAAATCAAAGAAGGAAGGATCAGCCGCATCTTTTAACGCTCCCCTGAACGATCCAATATCCGTACCACTTTGTAAGAATCCCAGAGCCATTCCTTTTTCAATCTCTTTATTGAGAGCCTCATTACCATAAGAACCCAAACCCCTTGCCACATGTGTCATTTCCTTTATGGCACCGGGTCGCATATAGCCAGCCCCCACGGCCATCCAACCAGCACCCAAGAAGTTACGTGCCAGAGCCGTAGCACTATAAACAACCTTAGATGCTCTGGCGTGAGCTTGTGAGGATAGGTAGAATCGAACAGCACGAGAACCAATCAAACGATTACTAAATTCATTTCCGTTGAAGATTGCATCAGCAATTTCATCGTAAGCATACATACCAGTTAAAGGACTTTTCATATCCTCCAAGACTGGTGTTTTTGCTAATGGATCAACTAAACTTTGTTGTTTACCAAACTGAGATTCTAATAGTTTCATATCTGGAAGATGTTCTTTTGATACTCCTTTGATCAGACCCTTACTTCCAAGATCAGCAATTAATTGTTCATACTTAGCTTGCTCCACAGTTTGAGCTAATCTCATGACAGTCTTCGCATAGTTTGTGTATGGATCTTCGTACTCACCTAGTAATTTTCGTATTGGTTCTGGAATATCTTGTCGATGTTTTAGTATTTTTAATGGGGCTGTCTTTGACAGACTGGGAGAAGCAAAAGCTGTATGTAAGGCATCTTCTCCATTAACCTCAATAAGTTTAGTTATTGTATTTTGTATTGTACCATTCGGACCCATATAAGCATTGTATAATTTTAGTTCCGTTTCATTCAAAATCTCTTCAGGAGGAGTACCCTTTCCACGCTTAACTTTCTGGTATACTTTCCCAAATTCTTTAGAATTATTTTTAGCATTCCCCACAAGCCACTGCTCGGCATCGTCTTTTACTTTGGTACTGACAGTCTTATTCCAATTGGGATTATCAAAAACTTCAAAGGAACGTGTAACATAAAGTTCTGGAGAACCATCTTTAGATGCTACGATCTTAGCTCTTAGCTCCGAACCCTTCTTAATCTTACCAGTGGCTATAAGTCTGTCTTGTAAATCTTGAATACCCTGTCTCATTCCACCCATATCGGTAGCATCTTTAGGGTCAGGCACATGACTAATTTCTTTAAGAACACTAGTTTTTCCAGCTGCCCTTAATGCTTCTGCGGCATTCCCATCTCCACGAAAAGCTTTATCCATTAAAGAAACATCGTCTGGGCCGATCTCATGCAGATTCTTTGTACCATAATCCTTCCGTAAGGCATTATCAAACCGCTTCTTTCTAGTGGCAATGTTACGCTGCATAGCAGTTTGTACAGAATCAACAGCTCTTCGTGCTGTAGCAATCTCACCAGTTATTTCTTTAGTTGTTCCTTCGACCGGATTAGAATAAATTCCACGTTTAACTTTTCCTATAATTTCTTCTAACCATGTTCTTCCTCCCGGTCTATCGGCAGGTCTTAAAGGCTCACTTGTTGTTATCTTCTTTGTTTGATAGACACCATTCTTAACTTTTTCTAGTTCAGAAAAACCTTCATTTGCAAACTCTCTATTAATATCTTTCAGCTTAGTCTTGGTAAAGTTCTTACCTTCCCCAATATTTATTGTAAGAACACCATCTTCAATCAAATCTTTTTGTGCTTCTTGTGCGAACCTTCCTGCCTCTGCTGGTCCAATAGTTCTTAGCATTTCTATTTGAGTTTCTGGAAGAAGCTCTTTGGCCTCATCTGCTGCAATTTTATTTTGCCTTAGATATTTTTTCCGGCCAAGTTTTGATGCTCCTAAACTTGGTAAACCAAGCAGGGCCGCACCTGCTACTCCTCCCGTCAATGCAGCAACGGCTGTCTGCATATAGTCAATATCATCGATATTTTCATCAACATCAGACATAAAGGATTGCATTAAGACATCATCACTTGCCGACCATGCGGCCCCAGATAAAGCTCCTTGACCTGCACGATTAATGGCAAGATTTTTAGCAGCTTCTCGGTGCGCCTCTTTTAAAATAGCTTCGTCTACAGCGCCAGCCCTTCCCTTTTTCTTGACAATCTGTTCCGCTATTTCTTCAGGAACCTTTTGCTTTAGAAGAGCTTTTTTAAGTTGTCCTTTAAAGGCAAATTTAGCAGCAAGAGCAGCACCTCTACCTCCAAACATTCTGGGTAAAAGGCCCGTTCCAAAAGTTGCTAATCCAGTAGCAATTGTTATTGGATCACTAATTGTATGATATACGGCATTCATAATAGAACCTACAGTAGGATCTGTCTCATCCCACGTCTCCAGAGAATCTACCCATGCCTTCTTGACTTCATCAGACATACTACCCGTATCGGCAGCAGTAAGTCCTAGATTGGTAAGATCATGTGCAAATTTAGAATGTCTATTACGTAACCAAGATCCCAATTCTTTATCTGTGCCCTTGAAATCTTCACCCTGTTCGTGCTTATATATAACACGAGAATTCTTCAGCCAGTTAGTATTGGAATCCAGAGACTCCATTGTTATTTCGTCATCTTTAAATGGATTAAAATCTACAGGCACAGGCTCCCCGGTTGAGGGAGAAGGCGCTTCATCTGCAAAAGGATTGAAGTCTACCGGAACAGGTTCCGTAGCCCCCTCATTAACTGGAAGAGAAGGAGGAGGCGTAGCTGTCTCGAAAGGATTAAAATCTACTGGAATTGGCTCTGCCATTACTTATCCTTATTTAGGTGAAGGTACTCTCGCCCATCCCTTGGGATTATTAGGATCTCGTATATACCACTTATCATCTGGTGCTTTTTTTGCATTTGGATATTCTGGATGAGTTTGAGGTTCAGTTCCACCTTTTCTTTTAGCCCTTGTTTCCTCAACCTTTTTAAAAGCGTGTCGGCTTGCCAAAACTTGAGTCCTATATGACTCATCTCCAGCTTCCGCTAAAAATTTTAAAAATTCTGTGTTAGCTATCTTCAGATCTTCTTGATAATCTATATATCCCTTAGACTTTGTGTCGAGGAATTGATCTGGCTTTACTTTAATTGTTCCGTGTTCATCTAATGCATATCCATATTTAGAAGCAATAGAACTTTTCACTTCTTTCCATGTACCGGTGAAAGCCTTTCCTTTTCCAATACCAGCCTTTGCTCGTGCAGCCTTTAGTAAGGCTTCTGCCTTTTCTTGTGCCGCAAGGAGAGCAAGTTCTGATGTTAACTGTTTATCCAGAAGCTTTGCCTTCTCTTCCGCTGCCTTTACTCCTTTCTGTTTCACAGCCTCCCCTTCCGCAGCGAAAGCTCCTGCGATTGCATGTAGTGGGGATTTGCGTGGATCTGCCCCTGCAAATACTTTTTGAAGCGTTGCCCAATCAATTCCAGTTCTGCGCCCCGCCCCCGCTTCTCTAGCCTCCTCCCTTTTTCTAAAGAGTGCTTTACGTTGTTCTGAAGGAGTTAGAGGTTTTTCTGCTGGCGGTGGCGCTGAACGTGCCGCTGATGGGGGTGGTGAGGTAATCCTAAGTGGTATAGCTCCACGATCATCGTTGTCCCTTTCAGGGGCATTTGTGTACGTCATACGAGAACCGTTCTGTCTAGCTACAACCGGAAGAGAAGCGATACCCCCTCCTTCGGCACCTGTGCCAAATAATTGAGGTATATTGAAACCTTTCTCCGTACCGCCGCCACCTCTACCCCACATATTAAAGGCTCCAGATCCCAGACTCATTAGATCTGTTCCCGTAGTAGACGGCATCTTCGGAGTTATGGTTGTTACATCACGTTGTGCCATTAATGGATTACCATAAACAAATTTTGAATAGTCTGCCAGCTGTTGCTGGGGGTAGTCCTGCTCTTCCTTAAATCTAGCGTAAGCTTGATCCAAAGCTCGTTGCCCCAGAGCTTGCTCTTCTCCACCTATCGTTTTCAATAAACCTTGCTCACTTAAACCCGAAGCAAACCTTTTGGGAGCCGCTCCAGCTATATCTGTAGCTGCTAATCTTTTTCTAGCTTGCCCCTCTTTATATAAATTCTGTGCATCCCTGTACGCACTTTGCAAGCCTCTTGCTTCAATATCTCCCTGTTGCTGCATGTAGGCTTCCTGAAGTTGTCCAGCCCCAATACCAGCTCTAGTACCTAAGCCAGACATACCGCCCGCATCGGCGGCTCTCTTCTCAAAGCGTGGCATAATGTCGCTTGTAAAGACATCTTGGGCTTTCCGCTTCTCTATGTCCGTAACGGAACGCTGATATGGAGACATATAAGTTTCAAGATCGGCGGGAGAAAGATCTACAAACTCCTCTGTACCACCTCTATATAGCCCTAGAGCTTCATCTTGAAGGGGTCTAGATGTACCAACAAGCCCCCTCAGACCTGCTTGAGATGCTAATTGATCTGGTGTCAGGGGCGCTATTCTTGGGGCATCATAAACTGGAACCCCTGCCGCCAACCTCTCCCGATATAATTTCTGAGCGTCCTGTAAAAGATCCGTTGCATAAGGAGAGATTTCCTCAGGAATACGTGATCTTTGAATTGTTTCCCGTGTACTCTCATCCTCATCGCCGCCACCTGTTAGAAAATCAAAAAATCCCATCGCTAAACCCTTTCTATTAATGGTTCAAGAGCAGCCAGTCCATTCATTTCCCTGGGCTGCTTATCTGAACCATAAGCCTTTTCTCTAATTTGTTTTACGGTTGTATCCATTATGTCAGCTCCTCTATCTGCATTACCATTACCCAGAGCCGCCATTGTATGACTATCCACTACGTACTCCGAAGGACTTACAGCAAGTGTTGCAACTTGTTTATTATTTTCTTTGATTGGCATACGGACATTGTCCTCCATTCCATGCCCCTTTCCTGGAACTCTTCCTGAAAACTCTCCCCCCGCTGCCAGACCAATTAGTCCTCCATATTCCATAGCTACTTCAGGATTTAAAGCCTGTTCTCTTAAATTTGCTATAACTGGATTATCCTGTATTCCTCTTTGTAGCAGCGTAGATATTTTCTTTTCTTTTCTTTTGTTTTCTACTTCTTGTATTATTTCGGGACTAATCGCATTCTTGGCGAATGTTTCCATAAGTGGTGGAACTATCTTTTTTAGGTAGGTATTTAAAGTAGCTGGCTTCCTTGGTTCTTCAGGAATAAAAACAGGCATGTTATTAACCTGAGGTGGAGCCATCTGTGGAACTTCTGGGAGCATCCCAGGAAGATTCCCTCGCACCATACTTGGAGGAAGACTTGGAGGAAGATTCCCCTGTACTCCACTTGGAGGAAGATTCCCTTGCATCATACTTGGCGGAAGATTCCCTTGTACCCTACTTGGAGGACGCCCTCCTTGTACCATAGATAACCTTTCCATACTTGAAGGAAGAGGTTCAGTACCATCCAGAAACTCTCTTGCTTTTAACATGTCAGCTAAAGCCATTACTTTAATCTTCCATAATTAGACTGAAGAGCAGTCTGATCTGCTATAAAATTACTACTATTATTTCCTATCTTTTTTGATTTCGCAAATTGCTCCCGCTTCGTATCAATTCTTCGATGAAAAGGATCAATAGCTTGTCCAGTATTGTAGTTACCCAGAAGAGTACTCTCATTTATTATCTTAAAATGTTCACGATTTGTTTTCATTAGTTTAAATCCTGCCATGATGTTTCGGCTCCAAGACTCACATACCCCTTAAACTTTCCCGTACTTGCAGAATATGCTATGTCTCCTTTTCTTGGCCTACCAATACTTGTAACTGTCACAACCCTATAAATATTAGTTGTGGGAGTCCCATTAACTTCAAGGTCACGACTATCTAATTCGTTAGTAAGTACTGAACTCCATCTTTGAATCTTCTGGTATATTTGTTGAAGACTGTCGTTCCCAATTACAAAAGGTAGTGTAGGATATCTTGCCATTATCTGCCCCCATCACCTTGCAGCCCAAGCCTAATTGATCCCCATCTCCAGCTTGCGTTATTGGACTCACAAGACACCCTTACTTTTGCTTGCCTTCCTCTAGCTCTAAAATTTACCTTTTGCGTTGTATTAAAAATATCAAATTCTTTTGTTACACTGTCTGTACTTTCGGGGTATTGCTTCGTGATGATTTTCATTTTAATTTTTCCACTGGATAAATCATAATCTGGAATAATTCTATTCATAAACATAACAGCATTACCATCCGCCACATCAAAATCACCAGACTCTATATATGATACAAGAGTTTCCCCACTTCCTGTAAATACAGATACAGGTTCATTATTATAAATATTATTACCTGAGGCCGTAACTCCGGTGGTAATTGTATTCCCAAATATTTCCTTATCCGCAAACGTAGTGAAGAACATCTCTCCATATACCCAGTAATCTTCTTCAGGATTAAAAATTACATACTTATCACATTCAGTTTTAGTTCCTGAAGGATACAACCATATAATCTCTCTAAACTCAGAATTAATACCAGCATATACCTTGTCGTAATAAGAAGCATTAATATCATTAAAAATATATCTACGTACTGTACATGGAATTATTTCTACCTGACCTGTATTCCTATAAAAATTATCATAGCCCATCCAGTAAGTAACACCATTATAATCAATCCCGGCATGAGGACCAATAAGACCACAGTTAGTTCCAGATTGTTGAAAACTAAATGTAAAGGGTGGTCCGACAAACTGCATCAACCATAATGCATTATCTGTCCACACATTAATACCATTTTTTGCTCGAACACCTCCAATAATTTTAGTACCATCTGTTAGAACTACTTCACCAGATGTAGAACTTACAGAAGGAACCCAATTAGTTCTATCGTCTTGGTCAGACCAACGAACCAACATCGGATTAAATGTACCACTTACTGTAGCAGTGGCCGAATATTCATTAGCACCCAGTGCAATTAAGTGTCTATCGTTGGGAGAGACAACAATAGAATTTACACTAACTGGAGATGTGGTAACTGATGTAGCTCGGGAAGGATCACCAGTCTCGGGAGTATCAAAATAAAATATATTACTTCCTTTTCGATTAGCTATTACATCTTCACCCCAGTTATCTAAACTCCATTGTGTAATATTAAAAATAAGCCCAGAGGCGCTGAGTGAAGCAGGTTGGTTCCATGCCCTTGTATCTGAAGCACATACTGTTGCTTGATACCTTGCAGCACTATAGCCCAGACCAGCAGCGGCAACCGAATATCCTGTAGGTATATAGTAATTAAAGGTTGCTCCCCCCGTATCTGCTTCCGTACTATCGGCATTTCCTGTTACACTAATTGTAAATACATTTGTACTTACAACAGAAACAACGGGATATACATTTAAACTTAAACTAACATTACTGCTACCAATGGCTGCAGTAGATGTAAAATAAACATAATCACCAACCTTTGCATTGTGACTACTATCGGAACAACACACCCTGGTTGATCCAGAAGAGGTTCCGAAACAATTTGTTAATGTTACTGCTGTTGTTATTGGAGTAATATCGTATATTTGATCTCCATTGTGTTCATATAGTTTATCAGGAGTTCCAAAAATTGCTCGACCTACATTATCAACATCGGACCATACCAGAAGATCTCGGGCAGAGCCATCAAAGGTAGTCCCCTCTGCTCTGGTTTCATACCCTCGCATATTCTCAGGACGAGAGGCTCTAAACCGAACACGATTACCATCATACCAGCTTTGCCCTTCAGCATACTGAGTAGTTTCTCTGTTGAAACCAGACTTAAAATCAAATTTTGCTAGTTGTGTAGTCATATTAAAGCTTAATAATAAATTGCACAATTAATGCAGGAGGTATATTACTATGTGCACCAGCACCACCAGCAACACTGGTATCTAATACACAAACAGCTGCCCCACTATCGAAAGAAGGTGAAAAGAAATTATCACCGGCGTTAACCCCTCCTGTACCAGTATATCCATTGTACTTGTGATCATGAGAAGCAAGTTGAGCCTCTGTTAAAGTTACAGCTTGTACACCACCAGTATTGCCTATAGTAGTTCCAACAATCATTCCAGCTGTCACACTGGTTAATCCAGAACCAATACCTGCCATGAATTTACCAGCAAGATCAGGAACATTAAATGTAGTTGATCCATTACCAGCACCATATAAAGTTCCAATAACAGTAAACAGAGCAGAAGTTGAAGTCCCAGTACGAGTGTGAGCAGAACCGTCGCATAGTTTATATCCGGTTGGTGCCGCAGTAACACCATAAGGTAATATAACTCCCGAGGGAAGAAGCCCG
>ENA-ORXF01001589-ORXF01001589.1-marine-metagenome-genome-assembly--contig:-NODE-1589-length-14488-cov-7.107696_pt1 | contig 14488 bp, 12 predicted proteins | sample MGYA00237864_ERZ511476 | MGnify/ENA primary metagenome ERZ511476 (study PRJEB26306, sample SAMN06343908) | marine metagenome | isolation source: coastal waters | place: Atlantic Ocean: West Antarctic... | reverse complement strand
TCAGACAATCGGTTTAAATATTTTAAGACATCACTGTTTATAGCTTCTTGGTCATTTAATTCTACAGATAAGCGTTCCGCGCGTCTACACACACACCTTGCAACGTGACAGAATGACACTGCTTGATGACCTCCAGGTAGTATAAAATGAGTCATTTGAGGAAGTTCTGTATCCATCTTGTCAATTTCATTTTCTAAGAAAAGGATTGATCCTTCATCAATTTTAGGAATATTTAAACGCTCTTTCCCGGACTTTAAAGTTTCCTTTTCTGGAGGAGTTGCTAACATAGCTCCTAGGGTGAATAGCTCATTTTGAACTTTTAAGAGCGATTCTTTTATAGAAGCAGCTATTTCTTGATCTTTGATTAAACCAATATATGAGTTTAATTCGTCAACTGTGCCATAACTTTCGATACGTAAATTATATTTTTTTACTCTTGTTCCTCCAAAAAGGGCAGTAGTCCCTCCGTCGCCAGTCTTTGTATATATTTTCATTTAAAATAAGATCTAAAATTTATAAAACCAAAGTTACAAAGTTTAAAGGTTTTAGCATTTATTATCAACACTATTTAACTGTTAAATAATTATGCTTTTATATCCTTATTTTAAAATGTTCTTTTGTTTGTTCTTTTCTGAAGAAAACAATTCCGAAGTAAAAAACATCTATCGTTACCGTAACCTTAGGATGCTTTTTTATAGTTAACCAAGCCTCTTGCATTTCTTCAGTCCAATAAATAGCATCAAAAATAAAAAAAGATCTATTATGAATTGTGTTTAAACATTCTTCAAAATAATTTAAAGTAGCCTGTTTTGTCTGATTTCTACCAAAAAAAACACAATCAAATTGTTTATTTTGAGTATATTTTAATAATGTCTTTGAAGAATCGCCACTTAGTATTTTAATAGCATTAAAATTATTTTTTTCAAATAGTTCTTGTTTGACTAAACTCGTTTTTGGACAACTTTCTAAAGTCGTTATTGTAATATTCTCACTTCCTGTTTTGATTGCTGTACTTTCCAAGTCTAAAGAGGTTCCGATTTCTAAAATATTTTTAGGTTTAAAGTAACTAATAGTTTTAATTAGTATTTTTGCCTTTTTATTAGATATTCCCGCAACTTTCATAGCTTTAGAAACTTGGCGTTCATTATTTTTTAAAATTTTAAATCTCACATCAAAATCGCTGACTTTATTTTTCTTTTGTTGATTGAATACGTCTTGTTTTGCGTTCAGATATTTTCTCCATAGATTTTTAGGTGTTTTTTTATAAAAACACTTCGTAATAAGTTGGTAAACAAAAGGAGAGTGCACGCCATATTGATTGTTAGCTTTTAATAAAAATCGAAGGTATTTTCTTTGTTGATATAACATGTTATAAAACGAAAATTGATAAATAAAAATAAAAGACGAAAATAAAATAAATTGATATCTTAATGCCTATAAAAAAATATTTATTTGCCTATTTTGAATGAATAAACAGTTTGTTTTATTCACTTAAATAAGTTTTCAAATAATGTAGCAGCAAAATCTAGTCTTTAAGAAACTTGAGGTATTAATTATTAATTAGCACTATATAAAATAGTTAATTTAAAAAAGATGTTACCATAAAAAAGTAAAATTATTGGAAAATTAGATTTCTATCTTTTGAAAATTATATTCGGTTAATGTCATTGTTTAAAGATTGGTAAGCAACCTTAAGAGATGTCTATTTAAATAAAGTTAAAAAAGTACACTTATTATAAGTACAACAGTTAAAGGCAACGTTTTTAATTGAGTATCAAACTTCAAATGGAGGGACATAAAATAAATGACACTAAATTGTTCAATTTTTAGTTTTCTAAATGGTACTTTGCAAAGTCTCGACAAATGATACAGAAAAAAGTATTTTGAGACAGCATGGATAAAGTTTTTTTAAGATTAATATGCCTTTTAAAACCAAAAAAAATATTTATTTTTTATGATATTAAAAACAGAATATGCTCCTTATTTTGAGCAATACATAAAATTAGTATACTCAGAAGTCACAACTATTTCAGAAAGTTTAGAGCGCTCTCAAAAAGAGTTTGAAAGTTTGTTGAGAAATGTGCCTAGAGAAAAACAGGGTTTCTCTTATGCGCAAGGAAAGTGGACGCTAAAAGAAGTAATACAACATATTATAGATACAGAAAGAGTTTTCTGTTATAGAGCTTTATGTTTTGCTAGAAACGATAAAACTTCTTTACCAGATTATGATCAGGATCTTTTTGTTACCAATGACAGCGCCAATAATAGAGATTACAATGATTTATTAGAGGAAATGGAGGTATTAAGAAAATCAACAATTCACTTGTATAAAAGCTTTTCTGAGGAAGCTTTGTTAAGAATTGGAGTTGCTTCTGACGAAAGGATGTCGGTTAGAGCTTTAGGTTATTTGTTCTCTGGTCACCAAAAACATCATTTAAATGTCGTGAAAGAACGGTATTTATAAATAATACGAACTATATAAAAAATCCGAAGTTTTAATTTCGGATTTTTCTATATTTAATATTCAGTTTTGTCTTGCTTTTCGGACCACTTATGGAAGGGTTCTAGCGCTATATCTCTTCCTACTTGTTCAAAAGGAATACTTCTTTTTTCATAAGGTAAAGGAATTTCTTTATAAATAAATGCATCATCAAAACCAATGTTTGCTGCATCTTGTTGATTGCTTCCATAATAGACTTTATCAGGCCTTGCCCAATAAATAGCGCCAAGACACATAGGACAAGGTTCACAAGAGGTATACACAATACAGCCATCTAATTGAAAAGAGCCTAAATTCTTACAAGCATCTCTAATTGCTGTAACTTCTGCATGCGCTGTTGGATCATTTGTAGAAGTCACTTTATTATTTCCACGACCAACAATGTTTCCATCTTTAACAACAATACAACCAAAAGGTCCGCCTTCGTTGTTGCCCATTCCTTTCAAAGCAGCTTTCACCGCTTCACTCATAAATTCTTCGTGATTCGTCATTTGATAAATTTTAATACAAAAAAGCTGTAAAATAAATTACAGCTTTTAAAATTCTATAATTTTTAATTTATTTTAATCCTCCGGTCATTGCTGCTGGTTTTACCCATTCGTCATATTGTTCTGGAGTTACATATCCTAAACGAACCGCTTCTTCTTTTAAAGTGGTTCCGTTTTCATGCGCTGTATTTGCAATTTCGGCAGCTTTATAATAACCAATTTTGGTATTTAAAGCAGTTACTAACATTAAAGAATTATTAACCAACTCTGTAATTCTTGAATGATTAGGTTCAATACCAGCAGCACAATTTAGATCAAAAGATACACATGCATCACCAATTAGTTGAGCAGACTGTAGTACGTTTGCTGCCATCATTGGTTTGAAAACATTCAATTCATAATGTCCCTGTGTCCCTCCAACGGTTACTGCAACATCATTCCCCATAACTTGTGCACAAACCATGGTAATTGCCTCTGCTTGCGTAGGGTTTACTTTTCCGGGCATAATAGAACTCCCTGGTTCATTTGCAGGAATGATTAATTCTCCAATTCCAGATCTTGGCCCAGAAGCCATCATACGAATATCATTTGCAATTTTATTTAAAGAAACAGCTATTTGTTTTAAAGCACCGTGCGTTTCTACTAGAGCATCATGCGCTGCTAAAGCTTCAAATTTATTTTCTGCAGTTATAAATGGTAAGTCAGTAAATTGGGCAATATATTTAGCAACTAAAACATCATAACCTGCAGGTGTATTCAACCCCGTTCCTACGGCAGTTCCTCCTAAAGCGAGTTGACCTAAGTGTTCTAATGTATTATTTAAAGCTTTTAAACCGAAGTTTAATTGGGCAACGTAACCAGAAAATTCTTGACCCAAAGTAAGTGGAGTGGCATCCATTAAATGCGTACGACCAATTTTTACAACATCTTTAAATGCTTCTGATTTTGATTTTAAGGTATCTCTTAATTGCTCAATTCCAGGAACCGTGTTTTCTATTATCTTTTTGTAGGCCGCAATGTGCATTCCTGTTGGAAAAGTATCATTAGACGATTGCGATTTATTCACATCATCATTTGGTTGAATGGTTTTTTCTCCTTCACCAATTACTTTTCCGGCAATTTCGTGCGCTCTGTTTGCAATAACTTCGTTCACATTCATGTTTGATTGCGTACCAGAGCCTGTTTGCCAGATAACCAACGGAAACTGATCATCTAATTTTCCTGCTAAAATTTCATCACACACTTGTGCAATTAAATCTCTTTTTTCTATTGTTAAAACACCTAATTCTGCGTTTGTATAGGCAGCAGCCTTTTTTAAGTAAGCAAAACCATATACAATTTCTAAAGGCATAGAAGCAGGTGCACCGATTTTAAAGTTGTTACGAGAGCGTTCTGTTTGTGCGCCCCAATATTTATCTGCAGGAACTTCTACATTTCCCATGGTGTCTTTTTCAATTCTATATTTCATGTGTTTATTTTTATTCTTTTCAAACGGTTACACGCTGCTTATTATAAAATATTCTTACTAATGATGAAAGTTTAAACAGCTGCATTCCATCACAAAGAGTTCGTAATTTTAAGATGCGTAAATTTACACAAAACTATGTAAAATAGAGATGAACAAGTAATATTAAATACTAATGAGAAATTTTAGATTTAGAGAGTGAAGTTTGAAAATATGTCTTATTTTTGTGGTAATAATTAATTAAAGATTTTAAAATGTTAGATTTTTCTCAATTTTCAGGATTGGTATTATTCATGTTTGTATTCACAGCAGGTTTTTGGTTGTTGATATTTTTACTAACTTTTGTAGTTCCTTATTGGATTGGTGGAACTCTTTGGGAAAATTTTAAATTAAAACAAGAAGCTAAGAAAGCTGCTGAAGGAAAGTAGTCTTCTGAAAATATATACTATTAAAAAAAACTCGTTCAATTTCTTGAACGAGTTTTTTTATGGATTGAATTGCGTTATGCATTGAAACGACATCCCTTTTATAGGTTTATTCATAATTGCCATTGCAAGTTTACGAAGCAATCTATTTCTAATGAAAGATTGCGATAATGCAAAAAAAAAGGAAACTTTGCAAAGACAAATAAAAAGATATAGTGGTAAACTCGTTTAAACTCCCAAAATATTATCCTTCATATCCTTCTCCACCATTTGTATCTCTTCCCTTTCTTTCTCTTTTCTTTTTTTGATTGAAACGATATACAAAACTTAATCTAATCTGGGGATCTCTCCATTGAAATTCTGAGTATTGTTCTAAAAAGTCGGGAAGTATGGTATTCCTTTGACTGATTCTGCTATTAAAAACATCACTAAAATTTAAACTTAAAGAGGCTCTTTCATTAAATAAATCTTTACTAGCAGCCAAGTTCATACTAAAAACACCTTCGCTTTTTGTTTGTGCATTTTGCGATGGACCCCGATAATTTGTATTGATTTGTAGATCTATTTTACTTGGCAAGGTAATCTTTTGATTTAATCTAATGAAAAAGGAGGTGTTTTCAAAATCGAAATTTTGAGTAAAATTTGTAGTAGGGTTTGTGTAATCTCCTGTACTTGTAACCTTAAATAAATTGAAATCACTATTAATATTCCAAGTTTTTATAGGTCTATAGTTTAGCGTAAACTCCAAACCAACTCTTTCTTCCGTTGATAAGTTTATAGGAAACCTTCTTGTAATAGGGTCTCCATTATCTGTTAGCATTCCTGTATCTTCTTGTATTCTTTCCCAATTATCATCACTAATATTATAATAAAGAGATGTGCTGAGTGTAAACTTATCCCAACGTTTTAAATATCCAAGATCTACCGCATCCGTAATTACAGGATTTAAAGCTACGTTACCACTATATATGTTGCTTTCACTAGAACGACTTGGAAATGGGTTTAAACTTCTGCCTCTTGGTCTTCTTATTCTTCTATTATAGCCTAAAGTAATGTTTTCTCCATCTTGCAATTCAAAACCAAGATTTACTGTAGGAAATAAGTTTCCATAGCTTCTTTTGTCTTTTGTTGTTGCTGTTTGTTGCTCAATTTCAATGGAAGTGTATTCATAACGCACACCTGCTAAAAGAGATATTTTGTTAAATTTCTGACCAAATTGAAAATAGGCAGCATTTACAAATTCTTCGTAATTGAAAGAATTATTTAAACCTACATCTGGAATTAAAGGGCCAGCATTTTCAAAATCTTGTCTTTCTGCCAAGTAGAAACTATTAAAAATATCTCTGTAATTCCCTCTATAACCAGCTTCATATTGAATATTTTCTCCTACAGGATGCACATAGTCAACTTGGAATAAACCACGATTTTCATCTTGATTTTCAATAACTTGCTCTAAATCGTTTAAAAGGTTTACCGATGTATCAACCTCTGTAATATTATTTAAAATATCTTCAATCTCTGTAGAATATTGGGTGTTTATGGATAATTTTCTCCCACTTTTATCAAAATTATTTACATAATCTACCGTATACTGGATTCTTTTTTCATCTTCACCTTCGCTTTCAGTTCTAAAAGTTGCTTCGTTTATAGTGCCTTCGGAGTTGAATCTTTTGATATCATTTGTATTTTCATCGTCATCATTACCGCTGTTAAAAACAATATTTCCAATAACACTAGCGTTTGGAGTAAGGTAATATTCTGCACCAAAACTTGTAAATAAAGACCTGCTTAACCTTCCGAATTTTCTGCTTTCAAGAACTCTTGCATTTTGTGCAGTGGAAGATAGGAAATCAGAATCACTAAAAGCGTTCCCAGGAGTGGCGTTGTATCTGAAACCTGTATTGGTGAAAAAATTCCATTTTTCAGTTCTCCAATTTGCATTAAAAGCAGTTCCTACTCTTTCAGGAATTCCTAAATCTAATTGCAAAGAACCATTAAATCCTACTAGTTTGTTTTTTCTTAAAATAATATTTAAAATACCAGCAGTACCTTCTGCATCATACCTTGCCGAAGGAGAAGTAATAACTTCTACTTTCTCAATAGCTTCAGCAGGAATTTGTCTCAATGCGTCTGCACCATTCATTCCCACTAATGCACTTGGTCTGCCATCGATTAATATGGTTACATTTCCATTTCCTCTTAAGCTCACATTCCCCTCAACATCCACTTGAACAGAGGGTACATTTCCTAAAACATCACTAGCATTTCCTCCTCTAATTGATAAATCTTTACCAATATTAAATATTTTTTTATCCAAACGAATGTCAACAGTTGTTTTTTCTGCTACAATCACTATTTCATTTAAACCATTTGTGTTTTCTGCTAATTTTATGACTCCTAAATCTTTGTTTGAAGTAATTTTTTCTTTTGGAAATTTTGCGGATTCAAAAGAAATAAAGGCAATACTAATTTGATAGGTTGCTTTTGGTATTTCTATTGAAAAGTTACCATTTAAGTCGGTAATTCCCCCAGAGACCTTTTGAGTTTCTGTGTTTTCTATAATAATAGTAGCGTATTCTAAAGGTTGATTGGTTCTATTGTCTTTAACGGTGCCAGAAATCTTGATAGTATTTGAATTCCTTTGTTTTTGAGAAAATAATGAAGATGTAATAAACAAACAACAAATAAAAAGTGTAATTTTTTGCATCAAAATTTAAGTGTTTTTTTAGATTTAGACTGCAAATTTGATTTTTAGTTTAATCACTTTGAGTTAAAGAAAAGTTAAAGCGGTCAAAGCAAAATGATTCTAAATAATAGTATTGATGTTTTCTGGAGGTCTTCCAATAACTGCTTTTTCTTTATTGATAACAATTGGACGCTCTATTAACTTTGGATGCGCTATTATTGCTTCGATAATATCAGTGTCTGACATCTTTTTTCCTTTGTAATTTTCTTTCCAAATTTTCTCGGTTTTCCGAACTAATTGGATAGGAGTGATGTCTAATAAGTGAATTATTTCTGTCAATTCTTTTAAGGAAGGAATTGTTTCTAAATATTTTATTACTTCAAATTCTTTTCCAGAATTTTCTAAAATAGTTAAACCTTCTCTAGATTTTCTGCAACGCGGATTATGGTATATTTTTATCATTTCTTTATTTTTAAAGTGACAAATTTTCTGGGTTTGTCAGTTCGAGTAATTTTCGATTTTGTGAGAAAATTATACAGAGAATTCTTCTGTTTTTAGTTCGGATTACGAATCACTTTTTTTCTGTCCATTCTTCATTAAATATGCCTTTAAAAAAGGATTAATATTCCCGTCCATCACAGCATCTACATTTCCTGTTTCGTGCCCTGTTCTCACATCTTTCACTAACTTATAAGGATGCATTACATAATTCCGGATCTGACTTCCCCATTCGTTTTTCAATTTACCAGATTCAATTTTGTCTCTTGCAGCTTGTTGTTTTTGGAGTTCAATTTCATACAATTGAGATTTCAACATTTTCATGGCAGTCGCTCTATTATCGTGTTGAGAGCGAGAATTAGAACAAGAAATCTGAATTCCTGAAGGTTTATGTGTCAACTGAACTTTTGTTTCTACTTTATTTACATTTTGTCCGCCTGCGCCACTTGAACGCGCGGTTACAATTTCCACGTCTGCAGGATTTATTTCTATTTCTATAGAATCGTCAGCTACTGGAAAAACATATACAGCGCCAAAAGTAGTATGACGTTTCCCGTTAGAATCAAAAGGTGAAATCCGCACCAAACGATGCACACCGTTTTCTCCTTTCAACCAACCAAAAGCGTAATCGCCCTCAATTTCTATAGTAATTGTTTTAACTCCTGCAACATCACCTGCCTGATAATTAAGTGTTTTTAATTTAAAACCTTGTTTTTCCGCCCACATGGTGTACATTCTTGCCAACATCTCTACCCAATCGCAACTTTCTGTTCCGCCGGCACCTGCATTTATCTGTATCGTTGCAGAAAGTGCATCTCCCTCCTCAGAAAGCATATTTTTGAATTCTAAATCTTGTAAAAAAGTATTGGTTTTTTCAAATTGCGCAATGACTTCTATTTCATCTACTTCTCCTTCCTTGTAAAACTCATACAATACATGCACATCTTCATTTAAAGTAATGGTTTTGTGATAATCTTCTACCCATTTTTGTTTTAAACGTAACTCTTTCATCAAAACTTCAGCAGCTTTTGGGTCGTTCCAAAAATCAGGAGCTACCGTCTTTTCTTCTTCGTTCTCGATCTCTATGAGCTTTTTATCAATCTCTAAATAAGATTTTAGTTTTTGAATTCTTTCGGTAATATCTTTAAGTTGGTCTTGTGTAATCATAAGTTGAACAAAAATAAATGAAATTTTAAGATTTCTCGTTTTAAAAGCTGATAGTTATTGTATAGATTTATAGAAAATATATTAACCATGAAAAAAGTACTACTTATTCTGTTTTTTAGTTCCATTTCTTTTAATGGATTTTCGCAGTTTTTTTTACAAAAGACAGTAAACAAACTCCAAAAAGGAATCACTAAATACGAAGGTTATTTTACGTTTTATTATGATGACAATTCTGATAAAATATTTCTTCAAATTGATGAAATAGATACAGAGTTTTTATATGTTCGATCTCTTTCAGAAGGAATTGGCTCTAACGATATAGGACTAGACAGAGGGCAATTGGGAGATGGAGTTGTCGTTCATTTTAAAAAGGCAGGTAATAAATTAATGCTCATTCAGCCAAATCAAGATTACAGAGCAATTACCGAAAATATGGAAGAAAAAAAATCGGTAAAGCAAGCTTTTGCTAAATCGATTTTACACGGTTTTGTTGTCAAGGAAGAAAAAAACGGTGCTTTCTTAGTAGATGCTACCGACTTTTTTATGAGAGATGCACACGGAGTTGCAAATCGTTTGAAAAGTAGTAAACAAGGCAGTTACAGTTTAGATAAGAGTAAATCGGCTTTTAATATAGACCGTACAAAAGCATTTCCTAAAAATGTTGAATTTGATTTGATGTTAACTTTTAAAGGAGCTCCGAAAGGATACAATATCAGAAGTGTAACCCCAGACGCTAGTTTAATAACGGTACATCAGCATCATTCTTTTGTAGAATTACCGGATAATAATTACAAAACAAGAAAATTTGATCCACGTTCTGGTGCAAATTTAATGTCTTATTTAGATTATGCAACACCTGTAAATCAGTCCATTAAAAAACGATTTATTCGAAGACATCGACTGGAAAAGAAAAACCCAGATGCTGAAATTTCGGAAGCAAAAGAACCTATAATTTATTATTTAGATAGAGGTACACCAGAACCAGTTCGTTCTGCTTTGTTAGATGGCGGACGTTGGTGGAATCAAGCCTTTGAAGCAGCAGGTTATAAAGATGCATTTCAAATGAAAATGCTACCAGAAGGCGCAGACCCTTTAGATGTGCGTTATAATATGGTACAATGGGTGCATCGTTCTACAAGAGGTTGGAGCTATGGTGCAAGTATTTCAGATCCAAGAACTGGCGAAATTATCAAAGGACATGTCAGTTTAGGCTCGCTAAGAATTAGGCAAGATTTTTTAATTGCACAAGCTTTGCAAGCTCCTTACGCAAATAATAATTCGGCAGATGATTTTGCACTTCAAATGGCAATTGCTCGAATTAGACAATTGTCGGCGCATGAAATTGGACACACTTTAGGTTTTGCGCATAATTTTGCAGCAAGTACAAATAATAGGGCTTCGGTGATGGATTATCCGCACCCTAAATTCACTCTAATAGACGGAAAAATTGATTTTTCAGATGCCTATGATACCAAGATTGGTGCATGGGACAAGGTAATTGTTGCGTATGCATATCAAGATTTTCCAAAAAATAAAAATGAGGATTTGGAATTGAATATACTTTTGGAAAATGCTTTTGCAAGCGGATTAAAATATTTATCAGATTCAGATGCAAGATCACAAGGAAGTGCAAATAGTGCTGCTCATTTGTGGGATAACGGAGGCAATATTTATGATGAACTGTACAATGTATTAAAAATAAGAAAAACAGCGATTGCTAATTTTTCTGTAGATAATATAAAAACAAATCAGCCTTATTCGGTTTTAGAAGATGTGTTTGTGCCCTTGTATTTTTTCCATAGATTTCAAACAGAAGCAACGGTAAAATTAATTGGAGGTTTAAATTATAGTTATGCCGTAAAAGGTGGAAATCAAAAAGTGGTAGAGCGCATTTCTGGCACTACGGAAAGAATTGCTCTACAAGCGGTTTTAAAAACAATAGCTGTAGACGAAATTGCAATTCCTAAAGAAAAGTTAGATCTTTTTCCGCCAAGAGCAATTGGTTTTGGTAGGAGTAGAGAATCTTTTAAAAGTAATTTAGGAGTAGAGTTTGATGCTTTTGGAGCAGTGGAAACAGCAAGTGAAATGACGTTAAATTTATTATTAAATCCACAAAGAGCTTCTCGGTTAATTGCACATAAAAGTTTAAACAATAGACAATTAGGTTTGCAAGAGCTATTAGATGAATTAATTGTAAAAACTATAAGTAAAAGTCACAAAGATGCTTACCAACAAGAATTACAAAATGTAATAAATAGTGTTGTTTTAGAGCAATTGTTTTATTTGGCAGCGAACAGAAATCAATACGAACAAGTAAATGCAATTGTATTGTTTAAGTTAGATGAAATCAAATCAATTTTACAAAAGAAAGAGGCGGTAGGGATTCAAAAAATATATGATATTGCAATGATAAAAAGGATTGATGGTTTTGTTAAAACCCCAACTTTATATGATAAAACGAATGCGTTGCAAATTCCAGATGGTTCGCCAATTGGAAGTAATATGCATGAATAGCAAATAATTGTTTAGCGGAAATCCGTAAACTAAGCGGAATATTTTGAAACAATCACAATATAAATATATGATTATAGATCTAATTTCAGATACAGTAACAAGACCAACTAAAAGAATGTTGGAAGTAATGATGCATGCAAAAGTTGGTGATGATGTTTTTAAAATGGATCCAACAGTAAATGAGTTGCAGGAAAAGGCAGCTAGCATGTTTGGAATGGAAGATGCTTTATTTTTTCCTTCCGGAACCATGGCAAATCAAACAGCAATAAAATTACATACCCAACCGGGAGACCAATTAATTTGCGACAAATATGCGCATGTTTTTAATTATGAAGGTGGAGGTGCAGCTTTTAACTCTGGTGTAACCTGCAAGTTAATTGATGGAAATAGAGGGATGTTTACTGCGGAACAATTACAAGAAGCAGTTGCGGGCAGAGCAGACATTCATGTTCCCTATTCTCGTTTGGTTTGTGTAGAAAATACAACAAACAAAGGAGGTGGAGCTTGCTGGGACTTTACTGAATTGGAGAAAGTTCAAAAAGTTGCCAAGGAAAATAATTTGGCTTTTCATTTAGACGGAGCACGCTTATTCAATGCCTTGGTTGCTAAAAATGAAACTCCAGAGCAATATGGACAGTTGTTTGACACTATTTCAATTTGTCTTTCTAAAGGTCTAGGAGCACCTATTGGTTCTATATTGTTAGGATCTAAAGCGAGTATTGCAAAAGCATTAAGAATTCGGAAATTGTTTGGTGGTGCAATGAGGCAAGGTGGTTTTCTAGCTTCTGCAGGAATTTATGCCTTAGATAATCATATAGCACGTTTGGCTGAAGATCATCAAAAAGCAAAAGAAATAGGTGCTGTTTTAGCGGCTGCAGCGTATGTAACAAAATTAGAGACTATAGAAACTAATATTGTTATTTTTTATGTGGACGAAAAAATAGGTGCCAACAATTTTATTCAAAAGATGAAAGACAAAGATATTTTGCTAACACCAATGGGAGAGGGCAGAATTAGAATTGTTACACATTTAGATTATACAAATGAAATGCATGAAATCTTGTTAAAGGAACTTAAGAGTTTTTAGGAATAAAAACGGATAACTGGAGTAATTAGAGATGTAAAAGATGCTTTTATTTTTGGCGTACAAAAAATTATATAGAATAATGGCAGTAAATCTTATTTAGGTTGTATGTGCTAATAAATGCAATATATTAAAACTTGTTTTGTAGCATCAAATTAGTTTTGTTTTTTTTGCAAAATAATACGCTTATGTTTTAGAAAATTGAATACTGAAAGTTGTCTTTTAGAAAGGGGGTACTACTGTCAACATAAAGGATCGTATAAAAATTTTTAATTATATACTACAAATAGTTTGCTCATGCTTCTAATTAAAATTATACACAGCATTGGGGAAATACCAATAGTTACCGGCAATCAAAACCTACTGAAATACCAACTCTAAATTGTATATTGTCTAAAAAACTGATTTCTGAGAAAACGAAACATTAAATAAACAGAGAGATAGAAATAAAATTACTTTTTTTCGTAAAATTATATATTTAATGTAGGTCATTTAATTTCGCAAGTTCTTTGTAATTTTTATTTAATTTTTTGAGTAAAAAACCGTAAAGTAATTGGTAAAATAGCCACATTACTCCTAAAGTTAGACATAGAAAAACTAAAAGGATTAAAAAGGTTTGTATAATTTGTACACCACTTACAATATCAAATTTAGCCTTAACACTAGTAATAGTTACAATTATAATTATTAGGGCAATAACGGCCAAATTAAAAATAACATAATGTTTTACCGTTTTTCTTGTAGTAATAATTTTCTTCATTAAAACCCTTGTATTTTCAATTACTGAGATTCTCTTATAGTTTAAATAGAACATTATTAAAAAATAAGCAAGAATGGTGTAGTACATAATACTTGAATAGAAAATAAAGTTTTCTAAACCTAATTTTGCGTATTCTTCATTGGTTTTATCAATGTCTATAAAAAGTGACAAAGAATTTAAGATTACAAACTCAAGAATACCAATAATAAAAATCCATTTTACAATAGAAGATGATCTTGAATGTGCCAATTTGTAAATTTCTACAGTAGAGCGTTTACGAACTTCTTCAGGCTGATTTTTCCAGGCTTTTTTATAATTGTCTAATAAATCCATATTTATGGGTTTAAGATATTTTTTAATTTTTCTTTTGCTCTGTTCATTTTTACTCTTGCATTTACATTAGAAATTCCTAATGTTTCTGATATTTCTTTATAAGGCTTGTCTTCTAGATATAAGAAAATTAGTGCTTTGTCTATATCGTGCAATTGGTGAATAGCTTTGTAGAGAGCCTTTAATTGAACTTCTTCGGTATCATCATAATCTGTAACTTTAATTTTAAATGCAACATCACTAAAATCTTGTGTTTTTACTTTTCTGGTAGATTTTCGATATAATGAAATTGCGGTGTTTAAAGCCACTCTATACATCCATGTACTAAATTTAGAATCTCCCCTAAATTTTGGGTAGTTTTTCCAAACCTGTATGGTTATTTCTTGAAACAAATCATTATGCCCATCTCTATCTGTAGTGTAAATTCTACAAATTTTATGCACTATGTTTTGATTTGACTCAAAGTCCGATAAAAATTTATTCTCTAAATCTTTCTGCACCTTTAAAATGGTTGATTAATTATTAGTAGTTCAATTACATCAAATGTTACAATTTTAATGAAAAATATTTT
>ENA-ORXF01001588-ORXF01001588.1-marine-metagenome-genome-assembly--contig:-NODE-1588-length-14495-cov-9.233597_pt1 | contig 14495 bp, 14 predicted proteins | sample MGYA00237864_ERZ511476 | MGnify/ENA primary metagenome ERZ511476 (study PRJEB26306, sample SAMN06343908) | marine metagenome | isolation source: coastal waters | place: Atlantic Ocean: West Antarctic... | reverse complement strand
AAAAAAAAGGAAAAAAGGGGGAAGGGGGAGGGGGGGGGTAAACTTACAGAAACCCGGAGGCGTTTAGGTTCGAGCGATCTTTTCGGAACTTTAGTACCAAGAATGTCTGGTACTTAAGAATTAGTCAACTTTTTACTGGTACTAAAATTAGTACCACTAATTTTAGTGGTACTAATTTTAGTACCAGGATTAGTACCAGGAATATTCGAGGAACTAAATTTAGTACCAGGAATTTTATTGGTACTAAATTTAGTACCAGGAATTGTACTGGTACTAATTTTAGTACCAGGTGTGTAATGATAACTGCTGTGATGTGTATATTATTTGTTGCTAGTAAAAAAATGTATTTAACACGTATACCCTCATACGAAATGCCCGAGTGCGTGCTCTGCAAGTACTATATTCGATCGAGTGGGCCAGCGCGCGCGCGCGCCCGATAACGAAAGCCATTGTTGCCACCACTGCGCTAGTGTTGCCACCACTGCGCTAGTGTTGCCACATTCTGCGCTAGTGTTGCCACATTCTGCGCTAGTGTTGCCACATTCTGCGCTAGTGTTGCCACATCCTGCGCCAATGTTGCCGACCCGTGCATACACGGACAGACTTTCTATTTAACTATCGCAAATTGCCAACTCCAAACCCAAAGCCATAATGCAGAACGCCCACGTCGCCACCACGATGCCCTTTCTGTTCCCTGGCCACGTCCAGCCCGGACTCAATATCGAGTATCCCAACGGGAACAAGCACTACCACGGTCGGCCTGTGGTGCCCGCCGCTGACTACTTCCTCTTGGAGGTGTCGCTCAGGACTTGGCGCTCGCCACGCGCCCCCTCGCCAAACCACATGTCTGGGATCGACAGTCACGACGCAGAGACTCTTGTGATCTCAAATGACGAGACTCTGTTCATGATGAGGAATATCAATCGGGATATAGTCATCCCGAGGGACACCCGGAAGCTATACATCGTCGAGGTGAGATGGCTGAGCAACTTGCCGTGTCTCAGAATTCTCCAGAACCTCGTGGTATTGGAGCTCGATGACATTCCGGTGCGGACGCTGCCGAGTCTCGAGCCGCTGCTGAACCTCGAAGATCTCACGCTGAGGGAGCTCCACGAGATGGAGGACATGCCGCTCGGCATCGGCGACGCACCCAAATTGGGGTCGCTCTCCATATCCTCATTGACCAGCTTGCGGTCGTTTTCGGTGGCCTTCATCCGACGTCTGACATCCACGGACACGCGCTACACCTCAAGCACGAACCCGCAGCGCCTCAAGTACCTCAGGCTCGAGAGGTGTCGCTACGCCGTCGTGCCCGAGGAGATCAAGGAGCTGACCGGTCTCACGGAGCTGTGGCTGATGGAGTGCGGCTCGCAGGGGCCCGAGCTGCAGTGCTTCCCGGACATCGGACGCAGCCTTGGTCACCTCCACACACTCTACGTGTGCGGCTTTCCCCAGTTTTTGTGGCTGCCAGAGGACCTGTCCGGCCTCACGTCGATGCGGTTCCTGTATCTCGAGAACATGGGCCTCCAGAGTATCCCCCGGAGCATCGGATGCATGACGTCCTTGGTCAAGCTGATCCTCCACAAACTGGCCGTGGACACGATCCCGAGGGAGGTCGCGGCGCTAAAGCGTCTGGAGGAGCTGTCCATCCGGGACTGCACCCGGCTGCTGGAATGCGAGATCAGCCTCTGCGGGCAGTTTCCTCTCCTCACTCATCTCGAGTTCAGCCTCGTCGTCGACAACGAGACGAACATGTACCAGCGAATAATAGAGATGCTGCCCTCGACGAGGAACTTGCTGGTGCTCCGCATCTTCGGGGCTCCGCCCGACGCGGTGTGCGCCATCACCGACGGTCTCATGGCATACACAGCCCCCGACCTCACGTCCTTGGTGCTCGACGACGACGCCTACGATTACTGGCGGAGCCTGTTCCCGGTCGAATACCACCCGCTCCCGATGAACATGGACTCCATCGGCGACGAACACTTGACCCTCATGCAGGCCATGCACGGCGGGGACAGGTGGGACGACGCGTTGCACCCGTTCGACTTGCGCGACGTGTTCCTCGTGATGATGAACGAGTGGGTGGCGGAAGAGCGCAAGATCAAGACGTTCGCCTGGAGCCAGCACCAGCGCCTCGGCGCCGGCTCGCACGCTGCGAAGCTCGATAACGTCTCGCTGAACCTGGTGCTCGAAATCGCGATGGGGAGGACTGCATTCCGCTAGAAGGTGCCGGCGGCGCACATGTATTGGGAGTGACGTAGACATGAAATGTGTTTACGATTTTAATAAATGCACAAACAAACACTAAGAGGGCCCACTCGCGCCGCCCTCGGCCTCATTCGTTTTCCTTTTTTTGCTCGCACTGCCCCCTGCCTTGTCTGTTGTCCTTTTTGCCTTCAGAGAGGCATAGAACGTCGCCCATATGTCGGCGCTGATTTCCAGGTAGGGGTCTGGCAGGACCGTCTCTCCCATCGCCAGCTGTCCTCTCTTCGCGACAAGATGCTCGGGGTTCGCCGCGAGGGTCTGCGCCTGACCATTGGGCTTTGGCATACTGTTCTGGCCGAAGAGCTGCGCTGTGAAGCCTGCGTCGCCCACGAGCCGCACCTCGAAAAGCACTGCCAAGCGTGGGTCGTGCTGTACGATACGCACGACCTCGCCGACGAGGTTGTTGAACGCCTTGTGGCTCTTGAACAGATCCTGTGTCCGTACAATCGAGCCTTCGCGCACTCCGGAGTGCTCTTTGTACAGCCGGGGCTGCTGCGGCGGCGGCACGGGCGGGAGCGGCACGGGCGGGAGCAGACGCGGCGGCGCGAGCGGGAGCGGCACGGCCGGAAGCAGACGCGGCGGCGCGAGCGGGAGCGGCACGGCCGGAAGTAGATGCGGCGGCGGCACGGGCCGCGCCAACATCGCCGGCGGTCGTGCCACGCTCGCCGCCGCGGTCCTTCCCGCCTCCCTGCGCCCAAGCGGGTACAGCTTCTGCATCGATAGCGGGTGGAGGTCCCACACCGCGTCCCACACCATTATGTGGAACTGCCTGCCGTCCTTGAAGATGTTAGCAGTGGGCACCGTACGCGGGCAATAACTGGCCTGCTGGCGGATCCGGAAGCAGAAGGTCGGGCACACCTGCTCGGCCTTGCTGGCGACCAGACACCTGAAGAGACCGTCGGTGGCCGTCATGATTCTGCGGTTCTCGTTGTCGTATCCAAAATGCTGCATCTGTGAATTGCCGACGACCATGCTGTGGCCGACCGCAAAGTCGCCACAGAGCAAAGTCTGCCATTTATGGCGGTCGGGTGTTGCGAATAGCGTTGCGTAACATGGCCGTAGGCTCATGTACACGCCGAAGCCAAACACATGGCGTTCTCCCGCGCGAAAGCCACAATACTTGATGTATTCCGCAGCATCTGGGTCGGTTCCGTGAAAGGTCACACTTTGTTTGGATCCCATTTTTTCGATCTGCCTCACCGCATTCCAATGCGCCCTGAAGCGCTCGTTCACGATCTGCTGCACGCCGCCAAACTCCCATCCGAAACGATTCTTGATATCTTGAAAGGCCTCGACGGTCGTAGTCGGACCGGGCATGCCAGGTTTGATGCCGATGATCACCTCGCGCAATACTTTCAGCAGCAATACTTCGCATCCTGGGTTGGCTCCAAACCCCTGGGAACGGTTGTCGCTGTCTGTTTCGACTCGCTGTAGTTCGTTCAGCGTGGTCGCTCCATCGGCATTTAAGTGTGATCCGTGACCTTGCATCATCGTGACGCTCACGAGTCCACCGTGGGGACCCGCCGCCAAGCGGACGCCAGCAGCGGGCACGGCGGCGGGGGGCAGCACAGCGGCGGCGCCAGCCGTACCAGAAGCAGACATCGTGTCGTGGCGGTACGTGTTCGTGCTGCTGTCGCACCTGTCTTTAATACACTGCCGTTGCGAATGCAAGCTCGTGCATGCATACAGCAGAGCACCACCCCCAAAGACACCAGATCGTGGTACATTTCCAGAATATGATCAACTGGTACAAGAAGCACACAAAGCAGCTCGCGCTCGAGAATCTGGAAGACATTGATATTGACATTTGAGCATGTAAGTAAAACAAAAACACCACTCGAGTCGTTGCCTCGGGCTAAAAGCACCGCACGAAGCCGGGCGTGTCCTCGCCGAGGCGGACGCACGCGCTCACTCGGCCCTCCACGCCCAGGCCGTCGGCCTTGCGCTTGCGATGCTTCACCTTCCACTCGAGCGAGAGCGCGTCGTGGCGGTTGCGCAGCCGGAACAGCGCGTGCACCCGCCACGGCTTGAACATCGTCGTGTAGCGCGCGCCGCCCGCCAGAAACCCGTTGTGCTGTCTCAGCCGCCGCCCGATGTCGTTGGTCACGCCGACGTAGCTCCGCCCGGGGCTGCTGCAAGCGACGAGCACGTAAACATACGTCTGCTCGAGGGCCATGCGGGCACGGCCCTCGCTCGGCGCTTTGCTCTTCCGAGGCCTGGCAGCAGATATTTTGGAGATGCGCATTGGCATAGCGTCTGCCGCACATATATAATGCGTCCGACACAACCCCCGCTCTTCGTGCTTCTATTTGCGACTATGATAAACCTCTGGCTTTTGCAATCCTTTTACATTCTGAAATTCTTTTCTACACCAGGGACACGTGTTTCGGCCGTTCTTCTCAATCCATGATTCATAACATTGGTGACACATATAATGTTTTGCGCGTGCGTCCTTCAGCCCGCTTGTGCAACCAGCATACAATTTCTTGCAAGGGTCTGGGTCACTGTCGTCGTCCTCGATTTGCCTGTCGAGTGTTTCCTTTTGCTCTTCGATGATTTTCATTCTTGTTTTTGTGAATTTCAGGCCAGCTTCGATCTCGTCAACCTCTTGTTTACACAACGTGTCGCATACATTTATGTCATGGTGTGTTCCACTATCGCCCCCCTCCTCATTTTGTAATTCCATTTGTATTTTCGAGGCTGCCCAGTGACTCCTGGCGTCGGCAAGCTCATCCCAAGCGCACCGCAGTATGGCATGGCAATTCCCAATCTCGTACACCAATTGCCTTCTTCTTCTTTCTTTACTCCTTCTTGTCTCTTCAGGCGGCATGCGTGACAATCTCTTCATCTCACTGACCACGTCCTCTTCAGACTCCTCTGGCGTACATAGCGGACAACCGCTCTGAAATATTCCGTTGGTCTCTATACCGAGACCGACGGTCTGTATACGGCTGTCGAGCGGAACAATATATGGTTTGGCCATGTGCGCGCCTCCTCGGTCTCCTTTATACGAGCGCGTGTTTTGTAGTGTTGTTCGAGTTCAAAACCTCATATTTATTACGAGTGAAGTTCAGATGCGTCACCGGACTCGAATATAAAAGAGTGTGGCTTTGTATACTTATGTGCAGTCACGATATGCCTTTAAAACATGGGGACCCCCTTCTCCTCGGTCCCCTTTATACGAGCGCGTGTGGTACAATTGTCTTTTCGACGTGCGTATGTGCAGCCGTGTGCTCGATGCGGGCTTCCATGCTCAGCTGGGTATAGCGTGGCATGGTGTCCTTGTATGGGACCGAATTGTATTGACTGGTAGACGATCGCTGCAAGTGCCAGTAGTATGTTCTCATTTTGTCTCCGGCAATACGTGCCTTTATCGACATTTTTAGATCGAGGTAAGCCAGTCTGGCTATTTTATCTTCTTTGTATCTAGAGTCGCGTATCAGTTTTTTCAAATAGAGCCTTCGCGCTGTCAGATAGCCAGCCGCGTCTTGTACGGACGAGCCGCCTCCGACGCGCTCGACGAGACGGGCGGACACACGGACGTCGAACCTTTTCAGTTCTTCTCTGAGCGCCGTCTGCTCATGACGAAGTTCACAGATCAACGACAATTTGTTGTGATACATACGTTTGTAGTAATAAACGTCAGAGCAGCTATGTGCCAACTCGAGCTCGAAAGTCCTCTTTTGCTTGTTGTCGATGCCGTGCTTGTGACATATCTCTGGCCAATCCTGCAAGTCGTCGCGCTCAAAACTTGGTTTCATATTCCGCGAGTAACCCCTTTCTTAAGTAGACTGCTAGTGCAACAATACGACAAGCCCAAACATGTTACGCTATGTGTTTGGATATGCAACAATACGACAACCACAGACAAGTAGCTTTATTAATAACAAACACACTCTCATACTTAAGACGTCTACGCAACGAGCTCGGAGAGCGAGTATATGGTAATGGATTTTATTAAAAGCTCTTTATAATTCGCATTCACTCCGGGCTGTCTACCAGTGGCGTCTCTATGTAAGCGTCCGCATGAGAAGGAGACCCGTCGCTTTCATATGTGCATGACTCCTCGTGGTTTGCCCGAACACAGCCGACACGAAGAGTCTTGTCGCTTGCACAGGTATGTCGATCTGCGAGCCTGTGGGTGCGTGTCGATGTGTATGCGTGCTGACCGTGCATATATCTCACACCCTCCGCGCCACTCACACGACATTCGCGCCGCCCACCATGTACGCTGCGATGCCGCCGCCGGCCACGCTCGCCGTGTACTCGGCGTAGGCGGCCTCCAGGGCCTCGCACGCCTCGGTGTGCGTGTCGAAGCCCTGCTTCTCGAGGTACTTGGGTGTCACGCCCTTGGTCTGCTTGCCCTTCGCACGCTTGTAGCCCCACTTGCCGTTCAGGAAGGTCAGGTACGGCTTCCAGGGCATGTCCGGGTGAGACGCCCGCGTGCACGACACGCTGCCCTTGGGCCTCTTGGTACCACGCCCCTCCAGCGAGGCGAGCCTCTTCTCGAGCACGCCCATCTTCCCCGCCTGGTCGCACGACGTGGCCGCGAAGGTGCTCGCCGTGGCCGCCAGCCCGCTCGCCGTCGCCGCGAGCTTCCCCGCGAGGTCGTTCGTCCTCGCCTCGAGGGCGGTGGCCTTCGCAGCAAGAGCCGCATCCGCTTTCTTGCGCTCGTCGGCTTCCAGCAGAAGACAGCCAGACATAGTCATGGCCAAATTATTGTTAGTAGACACAACCATACTATTGCTGCCATTAAATGCTGTCATAAGCATGTTCAATGTCACCAGCTGCGAATTGTCTACCTCCACCACCGCCTCCGACTGCTGGATCTGGATGCCCTGCCCGTCCGGCAGCACCGTCGAGCGCTGGGCGAGGTGCTGGTGGCAGACCTGGCCGTTCTCGCCAATGGTCGAGGTGGTCTGCTCGCGGCTCTCGCCGTTGGCGATGGCGCCGTTGTAGCCCCCCTGCAGCACGCGCTGGCCCTCCGTCGGCGCCGTCGCCGCCGCCACGGCGCGCTGGAGGCCGGCCACCGCGCCCGTCTCGCGCTGCACGAACGCAGTGCCAGCTTCGTCCCTCAGGCCCTGCATCTTGGGGTGGCGCATCAAGAGCTTGATGAGGTCGCTCGAGTTGACCACTGCGAGCTGACCACCCTACATAAAACACAAACAAGGACAAATTTAGTACCAGTAATTTCGTGGTACTAATTTTAGTACCAGGAGATGGTTGACTAATATTTAGTATTAGACACCTCGCGAGGTGTCTGGTACAAATTAGTACCATTAAATTTCATAGTATAGAAATTTAGTGGACTAAAATAAACTCACATTGGGATTCCCACTCTCGATATACGTGAGGCTCGGGGCAATATCAATGTTGACTTGGTTGGGGTTGTTGGCCCAGCGAGCAGCATGATCCTTGTTATCAAACAGCAACGTTGCCGCCGCATCCGAGACGACAAAGTGCCCGTCCACGTCGTTGCCGTCCCCATCCTGCTGACCGCGCCCGATCTGGCGAATGGTCTTGCCCGTCAGCTTCGCGGGGTCGACGCCTCCGAAGCCCGGGAGCGAGGCCAGGATGCTCGCGGGCTCGTACTTGCCGACATTCTGGCCGGCAACGACCCACGGGCGCACATCCCCAGCGGCGGGGGCGATGTCTTTGAGCGAGTCGCAGTTGATGGCTGGCATGGCCGCCATCTATAGAGCAAACACGAGCAAACGGTCAAGAAGGCCAAACACACAAACGCGAGCGAAGAGTCAAGGGAGCGCACGGGCCAAGAAAAGCGCGGCAGACACAAACGCGAGCAAATAGTCAAGCGGGCCGAAGCCGCGAACAGAGGAGCGTGGGAGGTCTACCAGAAACAATGGATATTGGATTCAGATTTTCATGACTTTATATGTTGATCTGGGAGCTAATGTTGCCAAAACCCGTCGCCACGCTAATGTTGCCATAAACGTATTTTTGGCAACATTAGCGCATTTTTACATAGGACCAGCTTTTTATTCGCGGAACACAATTAAAATCAAATAGAACATGTTCTCTGGTGTTCCTAAAGTTCGCTCAAACCTAAACGCCTCCGGCTTTCTGTAAGTTTTACCCCCTCCCCTCCCTCCCCTCCTACGCCTCCTCCTTTCCCGCCATCTCTCTCTCTAGGCGTGTATACTATTACTATATTTCCCATTTGCTCCCCCTAACACATTGAGAAGGGAAAAGAAAAAAAAAAGAAAAATAGAAAAAGAGGAGGCGTAGGGGGGGAGGGAGGGGGAAGGGGGAAAACTTGCAGATACCCGGAGGCGTTTAGGTTGGAGCCAACTTTAGGTACACCAGAGAACACGTTCTATTCGATTTTAATTGTGTTCCGCGAAAAATGCTGGTCCCGTGTCAACATACGCTAATGTTGCCACAAAAAATAGGTTGATGGCAACATTAGCGTGCTGAGTTTAGTACCAGGAATAGTTGACTAATGTTTAGTACCAGGAAGTTCACTCCCAAGATCGGGAATGAATACTAATTTGTACCATCAAAATTAGTGGTACAAATTTTCAGTCAACTTCAGTAAAATTATATGAGAATGTCCACTCTCGACATACGTGAGGCTAGGGGCAACTGACGGATGTGACGTATAAACGATGTGTGTTGCATGGACAATGTCGCAGAATCATCCGCAACCATATGGACTTTGGATAAATGATGCAAGACAGCGTCGGTATCGTGAGCTCGAGGGGCTGGTAGTGGCAAGGTATGGGGTCAATACTCCGATATCACTCTATGTCTGTGCGATGTTGGACGACGACGTCATGGATATTGTCTCCATGCCGCTCGACACATTCTGGGTTTGGGTTTGGGATCTAGTGCGCGATTATACCCGCCACCACCGTGCGTCTTCTGCGCTCACTGAGGTCTTCCGTCCGGATAATGGCCGTCGCCGATGAGGCTTGCTGTCCGATGCCGTCATGGACGGCGGCGCCGCGTATTTAGGCGTCACGTGGTATGTTCAGCGGAAGATGCCTACGAACAATGCGTGTATCTACTACATCGCGCAAACCCGTAACGGACCGCGTCTGCTCCTGCTGAAGCACGCTCGCTCGCATGCGTACGGCCCGCCTGGAGGCAAGTGCGACAGATACGAGAGCGAGTGGGAGTGCGTGCGGCGGGAATACCGGGAGGAGGTAGGACACGAGCTTCCCTCCAAGAGTGATTGCCGGAAGTCAACGCAGTTCGACATGCAGCACCGGGACGGGAGCCACACACGGTGTTTCGTGCACTGGACTCTCAGGCTCCCCGAAGAGGGCGTGCCTCCCCAGCGGGGCGGCGCTGGCACCGGAGAGATCGAGTACATCCAGCACTTCTCGCTCGCAGATCTTCGCCTGATGGTCGCGGGGCAGTCCGGATGCCGGCTGCGGGACTGCGTGTTGCGCTCGATGAAGATAGTCCTGACCATCCTCGAGGATTTGCATTAGCTGCCGCCTGTTTGCATTAAACATCAGATACAAAGCATTTCTTATGCCGAGCCCATGCGGTACGAGAGAGACTCTGCGTTGTAGAATCAGAATTTATTAATGCTTTGCTGGGCCAAACACTGACAACGTGGCCAAGTTTTCCCTTTCCCCATAAAATTTGCCGGGAAACGCTTTGCATGCGAAATAGTAGAAACACAGCACGAGTGCGAGGCAGTGAAGACATGGAGCAACGCCTTCAAGGTATGAGAGCATGGTGGCGTCGGGACTGTTCGTATGTACCGTTTCGATTGCGACAAGGAACCAAACCAAATCAGCAATGGCAATCAAGCGAAAGACGGACGTAGCGGTCTCGTGCATGTTAGCGTGTTATGTGCGTGTGAATGATGTTCTTTAATACTTTACTGCATCGAGTTAATTGCGCGCTGACAAGAGCACAGCGAGACAACCCGACGCCTGCCGCGCGAATGCTGCCGCGCTAATGCTGCCGCGCTAATGTTGCCGCGCTATGGCATTCCTGTAGACTCCTTCTCGTTTTTTTTCGCAGACTTGTATTCACTGACGCAGACAGGCCCCCCTCCTGCCGTGGCCCGTCCGCAAGGCGTCATCGACCTACAGATCGCCGAGCTCCTCGCTTCGCAGAAGCCGGCGGCTGCGGCCGCCTGAGCTCGTGCTGTTGTCGTTGAACCCCCCGGCCGCGCACCTTCACTCGTGTTGTGTAAATAACGAATGTAAACAACATCTTATCAACTCAAATTCACATTTGTCTCACGGCCTCAACAACTCCAACCACGTTCTCACTTGAGCATTCGCACGTCCGTAACAAGACAGCGCGTACAAAACGCAGCCGGCCTGCTGGCATGCACCTGTCCACGCACACACTGACGATGCACAACTGCAACGGGCTGAACACCGGCGGCATGGGGGTCGCCGCCGGCACGAGGGTCGCCGCCGGGGCCGCCGCTACCGTGCGCAAAGACGGTCCCTACGTCGCGCCCCGGGCGCGCTACCCGGTGGCGCGGGACGAGTGCGGGCGCGACAAGCGCAGCCAGCAGGTCCGCGACAACACTGACGCGCGGCGGCGATGACGTGTTTGTTGTTGGGACACAGTCTGGTAGAAAATGCAGGGAGCCTGCCTGAATAAATCGACGGGTTCGTAGCCGTCCGCATTCCCACGCGTTGTATATAACACTCGCGAGTGACACGTAATGCCCGTCGAAGGCGTGCCGCCCACCGACCCTGCTCCGAGTGCGGACATCGCGCCGCAGGGGTCCGCAGACCCCGCGCCGCCGGCGTCCACCGACCCTCTGCTGTGCGCCAGCTCGCACCGCGTCTCGCTGTTCCCCATCAAGTACCCTGAGGTGTGGGAGATGTACAAGAAACACGAGGCCAGCTTCTGGACGGTGGAGGAGGTCGACATCTCGAAGGACGCCACGCACTGGGAATCGCTCAACGACAACGAGCGCTACTTCATCAAACATGTGCTCGCGTTCTTCGCCGCTTCGGACGGCATCGTCAACGAGAACATTGCCACAAATTTCATCAGCGAGGTGTATATCCCGGAGGCCCGCTGTTTTTACGGGTTCCAGCTGGCGATGGAGAACGTGCACTCGGAGATGTACTCTCTGCTCATTGATACGTACGTCAAGGACACGGAAGAGAAAGACACGCTGTTCCGGGCCATGGAGACGTTTCCGGCGGTGATGGACAAGGCGCAGTGGGCGCTGAACTGGATGACTGAATCCTCGACGTTCGCAAAGCGCATCGTGGCGTTCGCTGCGGTCGAGGGCATCTTCTTTTCCGGCTCTTTCTGCGCCGTGTTCTGGCTGAAGAAGCGAGGCCTGATGCCGGGCCTGTGCTTCTCCAACGAGCTCATCAGTCGGGACGAGGGGCTGCACACCGACTTCGCGTGCCTCATATATTCGATGCTCGAAGACAAGCTTTCGCACGAGGAGATCCACGAGATCATCGCGAGCGCCGTCGTTTCGGAGAAGAAGTTCGTGACGGAGGCGCTCCCCGTGAACCTGATTGGCATGAACACCGAGCTCATGTCTCAGTACATTGAATTCGTTGCTGACCGGCTCCTCCTCGCGCTTGGCGCCCCGAAGCTGTACTACGTCTCGAACCCCTTCGAGTGGATGGACATGATCTCGCTGCAGGGCAAGACCAATTTCTTCGAGAAGCGTGTCGGCGACTACCAGAAAACAGGCGTCATGTCGGCTCGAGACGGTCAAGGCAGCCACTCGTTCGATCTAGAGACCGACTTCTAGCCGTCGCAAGTAAGCGAGACGGGAGGCGATATATTTGAGTTTGCGACCGAATAAAGCACCGATACCAAATTGTGTTAAGTGAGTATGGCCGGCCGCAGCGGCTGTGAACCACTGGGCTAGTCTAGCACGCATTCGTATAAACGAGTCCTTGTTGGCGGGCAATGGACGACGAATTCGCACGCATTCGTATAAACGAGTCCTTGTTGGCGGGCAATGGACGACGAATTCGAGTACATGGACACGCGAGGGAGGAAGAAGCACGACATCCCATATCGCCGCAGACCCAACCTTTACACGTACTCGCCGCCGCGCGGTACACAATACACGCCAAAATACACGAGGCGTCCACTTTACAGCCAGTACACGTCGGACCGCGACAGCGTCCAGGAAGCGAGGGAAACACGAGACGCGAAGCATCTGCTACGGGAACCGGAAGAGGCCCCTCCTCAAGGGTTCGGCTACGATGACTACGACTCCGACGACAACCTGATCCTCGCCAAAACCAAAGAGTATATTGGTCGGCGAAAAGAACGAACATATAGGCATGAAACGTGGGAGGACTACAACACGCGAATGGACGCCGAAGAGAAAGAGGCGGCCCGTGTGCGCCGGCGCGACGGCGGGGCCGCAGCAGACTGGCGATTCGAGCAGGAGTATTTGAGCAGGCATCCACAGCGGCCCAGGCCCCCATCCGCACCGGACGGCGAGTTGTACAAGGTGCTTGGAGTCACCAGGAACAGCACGCCGGAGGAAATACGGCATGCCTACCGTCGCCAGGCGTTCCTCACACACCCCGACAAGGTTCCCGACCACCCGCAGTTCAACACAGTGCGGCGTGCGGGGGTCGTCTTGCGTGATGCGGATCACAAGCGTCACTACGACAAATATGGCGACAGCGACACAGCATGGCTACGCATGATGAAGGGCGTCGACGTCAATAGATTTATTCTGCCCTTGTAGTCCCAGACATCACATCTCAAAACAAGCGTTCTTATTGATAAAATAAATTATGAAGCCATTTTGCCGCTAATGTTGCCATTTTCGCCGCCAATATTGCCATTTCACGACGCTAATATTGCCATTTCACGACGCTAATATTGCCATTTCGCCGCTAACATTGCCGTTTTCGCCGCTAACGTTGCCACCGGCACTATAAAGGAGGCCGGCACGAAGACCACAGCAAGCACCTGCCACTCCATGACCATGAACGCGCTCCCTCCGCAGTACGTGATCATGCGCGTCGCCGACGGCGTCGTCGACGGGGGGCTCGTGCTGCCCCGCATGCGTGCCTCCGCCGACATCGAGTACGAGGGGGAGTGGGCCTGCGCCGACACGCCGAGCGGCTCCGGCTTCTTCAAGTGTCTCTGCCAGCCGCACGGCCACGGCAGGATCTACATCGACGACGTGCTGATCTACGAGGGCGGGTTCGCGTTTGGCAAGCTTGACGGCGAGGGCACCCTCTACGACGATGAAGGGGACAGCGTTCGGTACATCGGCGGGTTCTCGAACGGCGGGCGCGAGGGCTATGGCCGCTACTACGAGGATAGCGGAGCGTGGTACGAGGGCGCCTTCGCGAACAACAAGCGCAACGGAAAGGGCACGCAGCACTTCGAATGCGGCTCGTCGTACCGCGGCGGCTGGGTCGAGGACGAGCGAGACGGCTACGGCGAGCAGCTCGCCAACAGCAGTGGCCGCGCCTCGCAGTACCTCGGGCACTGGCGCAAGGACGAGCAGCACGGCGAGGGCTTCATGATCGACACCAAAACAGGCAACTGGTACGCTGGCGGCTTTGACGATGGCAAGTGGAGCGGGCACGGCGTGAACTACAACTGCGTGACGGGCGGCCGGTACACCGGGGAGTTTGCGGCAGGGGTGCCGCAGGGCCAGGGCGCGATGCAGTTCGACGACAAGCGCTACACGCTCCACGGGCGCTTCGAGGCGGGGCTGCTGGTCTACGTCGACATGCGCTTTGCGAACGGCGTGCGCTACGTGGGCGACATGCTCGACAACAAGTTCCACGGGGAGGGCCGCTACGAGGGCCTGCTGTACACGTACGAGGGCAGCTACGTGAAGCACCAGAAGCACGGCAGCGGGTTCCAGCAGCTCCCGACCGGCGAGTCGTACCGCGGAGGGTGGCGCTTCGACATGCGCGAGGGCAACGGCACCCGCATCTCGGAACGGGGCGAGGAGTGGACGGGCCCGTGGGTGAACGGCGTGGAGCACGGCGAGGGCGTCGGCCGCGACTACGACGGCGCGACGGTGACTGTCACGTACCAGGACGGCGATCCCACCAGCGCGCAGCAGGCGGGCCCGTCGTCGCCGCTGGCCATGCTCGAGGACCTCAGCGAGGAGGACTTCCTGCGCAGCGGCGAGGCGTGGCTGCGCGAGATGGAGGAGCGTGACTAGAGAGTGAGAGATATACCGTCCACTAATAAACTTGCATTTGAACAATTTCCATACCGTGTCTCTGTCGGCAGCGGCCGGTTTGTTCATTCTATCAGAG
>ENA-ORXF01001586-ORXF01001586.1-marine-metagenome-genome-assembly--contig:-NODE-1586-length-14506-cov-4.664079_pt1 | contig 14506 bp, 16 predicted proteins | sample MGYA00237864_ERZ511476 | MGnify/ENA primary metagenome ERZ511476 (study PRJEB26306, sample SAMN06343908) | marine metagenome | isolation source: coastal waters | place: Atlantic Ocean: West Antarctic... | reverse complement strand
GATAGTAAAAGAATTGTGGAATTAGGTTCGGGCATGGAAAAGATGATGGCATCCTTAGCAATTCGTGTTGCTTTGATCAATGTATCATCGTTACCTAAGACTAGTATGTTGATGATTGATGAAGGTTTTGGATCATTAGATGAAACAAACTTGGAAGCTTGTGGTAAACTACTACAGTCGCTTAAGAAGTGGTTCAAAAATATATTGGTTATTTCACACATCGATGCTATTAAAGATATCGTAGATAACAATATTGATATTATGAAAAAAGGTAAAGATGCTTATGTTTATCAACCCTAAGATTAAAGTTATCGGTGACTGCAAAAAAGAAAACTTTTATTGCAATGTATGCCAATTTCCATTAATAACATTAGAAGATTTTAATAAAAACGATAATTATGATTGCTGTCACGAATGTTATTTGAGCTTTGCTGAATCAAGGATCCCAGAGTGGAAAAAAGGATGGCGGCCAAAAAAAACAGTTGTGAATAGTTATATATCCATAAGGCGTAAAATACGCAAACAAACAAAAGAACAGGAGAAATAAACATGTCATTAAATTTTGAAGAAGTAAACGTGTTAGGTAATTTAATCAATGATACGTACGGGAAGGCATCAACAAATACAGGATACAGTTCAGTTGAAGATGATTCGAATCCTAGCTACGGAGGTTATGCATCAGCGTCAGCAAGTTCTGTTGCTACAAAAGCAAGTTTGCAAGGTGAGTTGTTGTGTGTCACTTCGTTATGCATTAAGAATCTAGGGCCACACGGTCATCAGCATCAAGTAATCCAAGAAACAGAAAATGAACTAAATCAGTACATCAATGCATTCATGCGTGATCTAAAAAAAGACTTTAAAAAGAAAGAAAATGCTGGCAGAGCATTAAAAGCAAAAGAAGATAAGTCTAAAAGAACAACTGACGTTCAAGATATTAATTTTTATGCTGAGACAAGACAGGCATACATTTTTAGAAGAGCATACTTTGAGATTGGTTAATGGCAAGACTTACTAAGAAAGCACAAGTAGCAGAGATAATAAAGTGCGGTAAAGATCCAAACTATTTCTTTAAAAACTACTTGAAAATCCAACATCCCGTGAGAGGCCTCATTCCATTTGAAATGTATCCTTTTCAGGAAGACTGTGTAGAAGAATTTATCGATCATAGATTTAATATTATACTTAAAGCTAGACAATTAGGTATATCTACACTAACTGCTGCTTATTCTGTTTGGATGGCTATATTTAAGAAAGAAAAGAATATTCTCGTCATTGCAACAAAACTTAAAGTTGCTCAAAACTTTATTATCAAAGTCAAGACAATGATACGTTCTTTACCAAAATGGTTATTGTTACCTGAAATTGTGTCAAATAATAAACAAGAAATTATGTTTAGTCATGGATCGCAAATCAAGGCAATTCCCACATCAGATGACGCAGGTCGTTCTGAGGCATTATCTTTGCTAATTATTGATGAGGCAGCTTTTGTAAGAAATTTTGATACTATTTGGACTGGTATTTATCCAACGATATCAACGGGTGGTCGTGTTATTATCTTATCGACACCAAACGGTGTTGGTGGTCAATATCATAAACTATACACTCAAGCCAATGCAGGATTAAATGAGTTTAATCCAATAAAACTAATGTGGGATGTACATCCAGAACGCGGTGAAGAATGGTTTAACGGCGTTACTGCAAACATGTCAAAAAGACAAATAGCACAAGAATACCTATGTGACTTTGCTGTCTCTGGTGAAACATACTTAGATAGTGTGACATTAGAGTGGGTTGGTAAGATGGTTAACCCACCAAAAATGAGAGAAGGCCCAGATAACAACGTCTGGATCTGGAAACAACCGTTAACTGAAAATGAGTATGTAATCTCTGCTGATGTATCACGTGGAGACGCAAAAGATTTCTCAACTTTTCATATAATAGACGTAAATAGCTCAGAAGTAGTTGCTGAATACAAGGGTAAGATAAGGCCCGATACTTTTGCTGAGCTTATTAACACGTATGGTTTAAAGTACAACAAAGCTTTAGTGTGCCCAGAAAACAATAGTTACGGTTACGCAACAATTTTAAAATTACAAGAACTTAACTATCCTAGATTGTATTATCGTCGAAGAAAAGGTGCTTATATAGGTGGTTATGTTCCCCAACAAACACCCGATGTTGCCGGCTTTAATACTAACGGTAAGACTCGTGGGACAATTTTGGCAAAATTAGAAGAAGTTTTAAGAAACAAGCAACTCGCAGTATACTCTAGTAGATTTTACGAGGAACTCAAGGTGTTTGCAGTTGGAACAGATGGTAGAGCGTCAGCTAGAAGAGGATACAACGATGATTTGGTCATGAGTCTGGCTATTGGTTCTTGGTTGTTTGATGCATCAGCTGATTACAGTAAAAATTCAAAACTTTTAAATGATGCGATGTTGAGTGGGATGAAGCGATCATCAAACCCTTATGGTGATACACCTGAGGCAGCGATAACCCCTATCATGACATACGACGGAACAAAAAAACAAAATCGTGAAAGCAGAAGTAATTTTAACGGTGGCGCAAATGCTAAAGAAAAACAAAACATTAAAGACCATCATTGGTTGTTATAGGAAAGAAAATGGCACAAAACGATAGAAATTTATTTAAAAGATTGACTAGACTTTTTAGAAGTGGTCCAGTTGTTAAGCGCAATGTATTAAGAAATACAGATAAGAACTATACATCAACTGCTTTCGACCAGTTTAGAAAAAATCAGTCACAAGTCTACAGTAATGCTATGTCTGCTTATGGAACTTATGATAGGATGGCAAGATACTCTGACTTCTCAGAAATGGAATATACACCTGAAATTGCGAGTGCATTAGACATATATTCTGAAGAATCTGTATCTGCAGATGAAGCAGGTAAAACTTTACATATATACTCAGACAACCCAAAGATTAAGAAAATCTTAACTGAACTTTTCTATGATACGCTTAATGTCGAATTTAACATGTCATCTTGGGTTCGAAATCTTGTTAAGTATGGTGACTGTTTCTTGTTTAATGATGTACATCCGCAGCATGGAGTTATCAACTGTTTTCCTTTACCAATTTCAGAAGTTGAGAGAGAAGAGGGCTTTGACCCCAATGATCCTATGGCAGTAAGATTTAGATGGGTGACACAAGGAAATCAAGTTTTAGAAAATTGGCAAGTGTCACATATGCGATTATTAGGTAATGATGCATTTTTACCGTACGGCGCATCTGTACTTGAACCTGCAAGACGTATTTGGCGCCAAATGATATTGTTAGAAGACGCGATGTTAGTTCATAGAATTGTCCGTGCACCCGGTAGAAGAGTTTTTTATATTGATGTTGGAAACGTACCGCCTGAAGAAGTTGCAAATTACATGGAACAGGCACAGTCTTCGTTAAAACGATCATCTATTGTTGACAAGACGACCGGTCGTGTAGACTTAAGATATAATCCGCTCTCAATTGATGAAGATTATTTTATTCCTGTCCGCGGCGGCGATAGTGGCACAAAGATTGAACCGATTGGTGGTGATACAATTGCTGGTGAAACTCAAGATGTTGAATATATACAAAAGAAATTATTTGCTGCATTAAAAATACCGAAAGCTTATCTTGGGTATGACGAAGGTTTGGGAGCTAAAGCAACATTATCGCAGGAAGATATTAGATTTAGTAGAACGATAGCACGAATTCAAAGAACAGTGCTATCTGAAATGAACAAATTAGCAATTGTTCATCTTTATTGTAACGGATTTAGTGATGAAGACTTATTAGACTTTTCGTTAATGCTATCAAATCCCTCAACAATTGCCCAGCAACAAAAACTCGAGCTATATAAGACGCGTTTTGAAACTGCAAACACTGCATTAGGAGTTCCTGGTGTAGTGGATAGAAACTGGGTTCAAAAAAATATTCTTAGATTCTCTGATGAAGAAATTAAAGCAATCCAATCAGGTCAACGATCTGATAAAGTCTCAGACTTAGAAATTGAAGCTACACAAATAACTGCGCCTGAAGGACCGGAAGATCCATCCGCATCCCGGGCTCAATTTGATGGTGGTAATGTTGAATTAGGTGCAGGAGGGATCGATCTAGGTGGTTTATCTGAGCAACAATCAATTGAGGACGATGAGTATCCAATTCGCGTTCAACAATTAATTGAGTTAAGTATTGACGGTTTGGACGACGATGATAAAGATGATGATATTACAGGAAAATCAAATAAAAAACACAATGCTACAGGTGTTAATCCGTCACTAAAAACCAGAAAAAGAGATGATCCTGTAGATGCCGGGATGAGCAAACTTAAATATGATTTAAAATCTGCAACAAAAATACCAAAACCACCGTCAGGTAAAGATTTGTTTGAATCCGATGCAGAATTTAACATTGATGACTATTTAGATGAACAAACCGTAGTTAACGCAACAATGAATAACACATTAAAATCGACATTACAGCGTTTTGATAATACTTATGGTTCGCAGACGCAAAAAGGCAATATTAAGAATTCCATTATAATTTCTGAAAGCAATTTATCAGGAGAGGATACAGATACAGATGAAACATAATAAAAAAAGAAACGTAGGTATTATTTACGAACTGCTACTTAAGCATATTAGTACAAAGTTGTTAGAAGGTAATAAAAAGGATGCAAAAATAGCAACCCGGATTATTGAAAAACATTTTAAAAAAGGCACGGAGTTATATAAAGAGTTTAGGCTTTTTAATGCCCTTGCGAAGTCTAACATAACACATACTCACACAGTTGCATCTATTTTGAATGAAGCTAAGATTGCCAGTAGAAAGTTAAGTAAAGAAACCTTAGAAAAAGAAAAATCATTATTACTTAAAGATATTAACTACAAAATAGCAGATAAAAACTTTTATTATAGAAGTATTACTGATTATCGCGACCTAGGACTTGTGCAGTTATCATTGAACGAGTGGCGTAAAAAAGATAGAGATGTTAAAAAATTAGTTGATTTAGAAGTCAGGTTAGGCGAACTAATGTTGCGTGATAAAAATAAAATTAATGAGCACAAATATGATGCGTCACACAGCGACAGATTAGTTTTAAAAATAATGACTGAAAAATTTAATCGACGCTATGGTGAAGAACTAACAGCTGATCAAAAGAAAATTATTGAAGGTTACGTTTTTCTATCGGATAAAAACCCGTCGCAATTGCAAGAATTTTTTAAAGTTAAAAAGCAGGAAGCTTTAGAAAAATTAGAAAACTTTGAAGATACATCAGATAACAAATATTTATTATCCAAACTGGATGAAGTTCGTGAAAAAATTGCTAACTTACCAGCAAAGGATATTAACGATCAAAATGTTGTTAAGTTTTTAACGCTTACAAAAATGATAAGCGAAATTAAAAAGGAGCTATAAATGAATACAGAATTAAATGTTTTAAGAGAGTGGACACCAATATCTTGTTCAAAAGAAATGCTCAAAGAATCACGCGAAAAGTATGGCAAAGTAATGCTCTCCGGAATTATTCAAAGAGCAAATACGCTTAATCAAAACGGGCGTGTTTATCCTCGACCTATCCTCGAAAGAGAAATAATGAACTATCAAAAGATGATCCGCGAAAATCGTGCATTAGGTGAATGTGATCACCCAGATTCTTCGGTTGTTGAATTAAAAAATGTTTCGCATATTGTTCGCGAGGCGTATATTAAAGGCGACGATGTTTATGGTAAAATTGAAATATTAGACACACCGGCAGGTAAAATCATCCAATCTTTAATTGAAAGTGGTGTAACCCTTGGTATCTCATCAAGAGGCGTAGGTTCAACAGTTGCTCAAGGTGGGAATCAAGTTGTTCAAGATGACTTCCAGTTAATCTGCTTTGATATGGTATCTGAACCTTCTACACCGGGCGCATTTATGTTAAAGGAAGGAAGAGTTAATAGGCGTGAATTAGATAAAATCTTTAACCAATCAGATAAAATTGATAGAATGTTTAATGAAATATTGAGGTGGGAATGAACAATAAAAGTAAAAAAGCATTAAAGAATATCGTTAAGGAATGTTTAATTGAAATATTAGCTGAAGGTTTAGTGGGTAACAATCAAGCCACGATTAGTGAGTCAAGAGAATTGCGCGGCACAATGCAAGAGTATCATGAAAAAAGTACTACCCGTAGAATTAGTGAACAAAAGCGTAATCAGTCGTCGCAAACCAAACAATTATCTAAAAAAAGTCCTTCTTATTTAGATGGAATTAAGGCGGGTATTGATAATGCTAGTAATGAAGAATTTCAATTCATGAAGCAGAAAGTACAAAACATAACTTCTGATCCTGTCATGAGTGATATTCTTGCTGATACAGCAATGACTACACTAAGAGAACAAAAAGAAGGCCGAGGAACGTCCGGACCAAGTGTTATGGCATCAGGTGACGAAGCAGCTAAAATCGTTAATCAGTCATCCCCCGAAGATCTATTTGGCGATCAATCTGCCAATTGGGCTAATTTAGCATTTGCACCATCAAAAAGATAAAAATCTTTTTTTAGATGATAGTTAGAATTGTCACCGGAGGTAATATGCGACGTATTATGAAACTAACACCTAATACTATTAAAAAAATAATTAAAGAAGAACGTGCAAAGATAGAAAAAGAGCAAGAATCTTTAATTAAAGAAGAAAAACAAAAGCTTTTAAAAAAGTTAAGATTGTTAAAAAAAATAAAAATGCAACAAATTAATTCTTTGCAAGAAGCAAAAAAATTAAATAATTTTAAAAAACGAATTCTAGCATCAATTAAGCGAGGTAATAAGTAATGGCTGAACAAAAACAGACAATTGTACAACCACCAATCGCTTCAAATAAGCCTGCTGGTGCAAGAAAAGATGCAAACATCCGAGCAGCCTTTCCTGCGTCACCTATTTTTAAGGGCGACATTACTGATGAAGAACGTAAAAAATTATACCAAGAATTAGCGCTAGACGGTACAGTAACTGGCGGTCACGGTGTCAATTCTTTTAATCGAGACTATATCGGCGCGCCTGATTTAAATGAAGTCGAAACAGGCGGTGAAGGTAAACCTGCATCACCTTACGTTCCAAACTTAACATCTCCTGGTCCTGGTAGTATTAATGCTGCAGATCAATTAGAATATAACGGTGAGTTACCAGATCCAGAATTTAACAATGAGTTTGGCTCCGGTCAAGGTGGATTAGTTTCACCTTCTGAAACTTCTCCAAATTTAGCTAAGCAAGGCACATTAGGAACTTATATTTCCGGACGATCTTATCAAGGCTCTGATGGCAAAGCGTAGTAATCTATACGAAATTTATTTTGGACCGGTAGGTGGCATTGGATCAGCGATTGGTAATAAATTAAAAAATGGTCCACGTGGTAGCATGCACTCTACCGGTGATCCACTAGTGCTAGATGCAGAATTTGAAGATGAATTCGAACTAGATGACGAATTTGATGAAGACGATGTAGATGTATTATCAAAAGTGCGACAAAGCATGTCTGTTGGTCCAGTGGATATAGGTAGAAGTGATCCGCAAGGTACTTCATATGATAACATAGGTTATGCGTTTGGCATGGTTTCTGGGTTAACAGAAGATGCCGAGCGTTATGGAGATCCGGTAAGGAAGCATGCACAAAATCTAGCCAGAATAAGAAGTGCAGAAAAATCAAGAGAAAACACACATACAACAACAGTAATGCAAGGTATATCGCCTAATGTTACTTATCGTAATGCTAAGGGTGGGAAATCAAAAAAGACAGGACAACGTTCCGGGACTTACCCAACTAGCCATCGACCTCGTATTGATATGACTGCTTCTCGGTACGGCACAGCTCGAGCTCCGTTACCTAGACATGATGAATTAGATAGTAACCATATTTTTTCACTAGATGACTTATTAGATAGGCATGAAGTGTCATTAGAAAAACACACGAAGAATATTAATCGGATTAGAAATACAATAAATGATATTAAATGATAATTTTTATGATATTTAATAATCAGCTAAATAATTAAATGTAGAACAAGAGGCTTATATTATGAGTAAACTATTTGAAGAAGCAATCGCAGACGCAAAGAAATTAAAAGAGGTGGCAGAGGAAAACGCTAAAAAAGCGATCCTTGAGTCAGTCACACCTCAAATTAGAGAATTTATTGAAGAGCAGCTGCTTGAAGATTCTGGTAAAGAATGTCCGGCATGTGGTCATCATTCAAAAGGTGATGATTCATCTTGCGAAATGTGCGGCGCTTCGCTTAATGAAGAAAAAGCGGAAGCAGACGAAACAGTTGATGCTCTTGAAGAAGAAGTTTATCTTGACGAAGGTGCACTCGCATCTTTAGTTGAGTTAATAGGTGAAGAAAATTTAGATTCTCTTAATGAGTCTAAGTCACAGAAGGCACTTTTTAGTGCTGTAAAAGGCGCAGTTTCAACAATGGATGATGTCCAGCGTGAAAAACTGTTAAATTTATCGCAAAGACTAAATGAAAGTGCTAATCATTTATCTAAGACAGCAAAAGGAGAAGACATGTCGAAGAAGTATTATGAGGTTGACCTTAGAACACTAAGGGAAGCTTTGGAAGAAGATTATAAAATGGAAGAAGAAGAAGTCGCAACTGATGAAGCTGATGAAGCTGATGAAGCTGGTGAATTAGAAGAACTTTATGAACAGTTTTCTTCTTTGCTCGAGCAAGATGAAGAAGTGGAAGCTGAAGAACCACCTCCGGAATTAGAAGAGCCTGCAGCTGAAGAAGGTGAAATGCTTTCTAAAGAAGAAGTTAATGCTGCAATTGAAGGTTTAATTGCTGAACTAGAATTGGATGTAGCACCTGGGGCCGGCGGCGATGAATTAGAATTGCCTGACATGGGAGACGCAGAAGATGAATTAGAAATGCCTGGTATGGAAGGTATGGAAGCACTTGATGAAGTTTTTGAAATCGATCCTCGTGTACTTCGACAGGAATTAGGAAGAATTAGAAAAATGGTTTCTGAAGGTAAAGTTGATCACCAATTTGGTGGTAAAGGCGAAGGCAAAGTCGGAGTCGACGGAGCTTTTGGTGGTAAAGGAAAACAAAACGCTGGTGTTAACGGCGCATTTGGTGGCGGAAAGGAAGGCGGTGACGCATTTACTAATCCTCCTCAGATAAACAAACTTAACGAGGCAATTCGCCAGCTGAGACGTCAAAATCGATCTCAGTCAGAGAAACTGAACAAATACAGAGGAGCCGTTAGTTCTCTTCGTGAACAGTTGGAAGATCTCAATTTATTCAATGCAAAGCTTTTATATGTCAACAAATTGTTGCAGAACAAAGGCCTGAATGAGAGTCAGAAAAAGTCTGTTATCAAGGCTTTGGATGAAGCACAATCATTGACTGAAGCAAAATCTTTGTATAAGTCATTAACTGAAACGTTTAGTCGTGGTGAAAGAAAAACAATCTCAGAATCTCGTGTTCTTGGAAGTTCTTCTCGTCCAACCACTTCTTCACAGTCAAACGCAACATCGACTAACAATGAGTTAGGAAGATGGCAACGTTTGGCCGGTTTATAAGATAAATAAGAACTCAAACTATTCATTAAAGGAGAAATAACATGAGTAAGTCATTTACATTAAATCAGTTGACCGAGGGAATTCGTGATCGTCACGTCGGACAAGAGTCAACTAGAATTCAAGAAAAATGGACCAGAACAGGTCTTTTACGTGGTCTTCAAAGCCACAACCGCGAAATTATGTCACGTTTGCTTGAAAACCAAGCAGCACAAGTACTTCGCGAATCCAATGCCATGGGATCTGGCGGTTCATCTACCGGACAAGTAGATGGTTTTAGTAATATCGCATTCCCAATCGTACGTCGAGTATTCGGTGGATTAGTTGCTAATGAATTAGTATCTATCCAGCCTATGTCACTTCCAAGTGGTCTTCTTTTCTACTTAGATTACACTTACGGAACAGATGTTGGTAATATTGAGTCTGGCGTTGGTAACGCTGCAGTAACAGCTACCACTGCACAAGCCATGGCAAAAGGTGAATCACTTTACGGATCACCATCTGGAAGTTCTATTCAGGCTGGAGCAGTTGCAACAGGCGGTCAATATGACTTAGCAGGTACAGGTTACTCAAGACCATTTAGAGAATACTTATTGGTTGGTACTGATGTGGCCGATGCTGATAGTATTGGTTCATACGCAACTGGTGCCTCAGGCGCATTTATAGCTAAGCAAATTATTGATTCTACAACAGTTGAGTTTGATAAAAATCAAAAACTGTTAGGATATGATCCCCAGTTGATAACAGAAATTCAAGGCGGACATGTCAAGGCGATTGCATTTTTTATAAAAGCTGCCAACTTTTCAGCTAATTTAGACATGTCTCTTTTGAAGAACTTTGCTTTAATCAATGATGATGGTGGCGACGGCGCATTGAGCCAACTTGAACAGTGGGATAACGATAGCAATGGCAACTCATATCAAAACGGTACCCATGTTTTTAATCTTAAAAGATTGAATCGAAGAGTTACTTTTAATGATACTACTCATGAGTATACTGACAAGCCTACAGACGGTACAGACGTTCTTTTCATCATAAGAGCAACTGCGACATACGCCGGTACAACAGCAACAGATATAGATCTATTGACATTGGTAGGTCCAATGGTTGATAAGGTAGCAGTAGCTGGTGGTACAGGTGGTGCAACAGTTATTCCTTCATTCGAATCGAATTTTGGTACAGGTGCAACTGCTCCAATCATTCCAGAAATCGACATCAAGATCGAAAGTATTGCGGTAACAGCTCAGACACGTAAGTTAAGAGCTCGTTGGTCTCCAGAACTCGCTCAAGATCTTAATGCTTATCACTCAATGGATGCTGAAGTTGAATTGACTCAGATTCTTTCTGAGCAGATTGCATTAGAAATTGATCGTGAAATCTTAAACGACCTCTTGGTTGAAGCTGCTGGTGCAAACTTCTTCTGGTCACGTTCACCTGGTAAGTTTGTTAATAAGCGTACCGGTACACGACAAGCATTGGCTTCTACACTTCAAATTGGACCTAGCTTTACCGGTACAGTTCGTGAATGGTATGAGACATTGGTTGAAACCATTATTGACGTTGCTAACGAAATCCACAGAAAGACTCTTCGCGGAAGTGCAAACTTCATCGTAGTTTCTCCTGAGGTTGCTACAATCTTTGAAGCTTCTATTTTGTACAAGCCTAACTTGAAGATTGACGGTCAAGGACAAGTTCAACTTAGCAATATTGGTGCTGAGCAGATTGGATCTCTTTCTAACAGATTTACTGTTTACAAAGATCCTTACTTCCCACGCAACAAGATCCTTGTTGGTTACAAAGGTGGTTCTTACTTAGAGTCTGGATACGTCTATGCTCCGTACGTACCATTAATTGTTACTCCAACAATCTTCGCACCAGAAGACTTTACACCAAGAAAAGGTGTAATGACTCGTTACGGAAAGAAAATGGTTCGCGCCGACTTCTACGGAACAGTTACTTGTTTGGATATGGATATTATCTAATCTAAACACCTTTTGGTGATTTGATGAGAGACGTCTTCTTCGGGAGGCGTCTTTTTTTTTGATTAATAATTGTTAAAATAGCGTATAGTTACTAATAGGAGGTAATTATGCTTTTTTTATATTTTATGTTAACATTCTTTGCACTGGGACAAGAACCAGAAGTGGTTGCAGATGAAACAATTGTTGTTGAGGCCCACAAAGATTTAGAATTATATGTTGCACCTGTTATAATGGATATACAATCCACTGCGGTTGAAGCAGTAATTGCAAAGAAAACAGTTTTTAGCTATACTTCAAGATATTGGCGGTTAGCTAAATATAAAAATAAAAGAGGAATCTACGAACCTGTAACAATGCACACAGATATCAAAGTATATGATGAAGATACGATTGAATATGTGTGGGAGGATTGCAATTATAAACGAGATCCTAAAAAATGCGCGTATAAAAACAATCATATGTTACTTGAGACGATCATAACAATAGATGACCACCAGATTGTTGTGAATATGATACTATACAGCCCGGACTTAACTGTATTAGGCACGTCAGTATATACAAGCGACTCACGTGTTTATTGGATCAAACAGCAAGCAATAACAGTTCAGCAGCAGCAAGGTATGATGGGTAGTTCAACAACAGTTCATAAACCAAAAGAAGAATTACCTCTTAAGTGGCTAGTGCCAACAAACGCACTTGATAAACATATATGGCAGGCTAGTGCGCTTTTGTGGACCGGCGTACGCCTTAATTAATGTATTTTCGCCAGGCATGCTTTTCACGATTAGCTAAGTAGTTTTCATCATACATCTGTGCATAGGCTTCACGCTCAAATGGAATATTCATATAAGCTTCGTCGTTGTTTACTCCTTTAACTTTACCTATTAGCCAATACCATATATAGAGTATGTAGAAGAAGACAACCAGTAGTTCTCTCTGCTGTTCTATGTGTATCTTTTCATGGTTGATTGTAATATCAGACATTTCATCACGTGATATAATAAACGGAAAAAGCGTTATTGCACTAATGCTGATGAATATTGATAGATAAACAGGTATTTTGCTATTTTGGATTATAATCGGTTTCATTTTATTTGCTCCTTTAAACTTTGCGTTAGTATTGTATAATTATAACGAATCATACTAATATATGGAGGAAATGATGTCAAATAGAAAAAACTCAGGTACAGTAAAATCTGCAGCGAAACCAGTAGCAAAATCTGTATCGAAACCAGTAGTAAAATCTGTATCGAAACCAGTAGTAAAATCTGTTCATAGTCACAGTGAGCTAGAACAACAAATATCAGAATTAAAAAAAGAACTCAAACAAGCTATGGCTGTTATCGATCGATTAAACAGCAAATCAATTGAAATGTCTGCAAAGATTATTACTTTGTCATCTCAAAAGACAGATAATAACCAAGATGCTGACCTAAGCATGCTAATAAACATTTTAGCTAATTACGGTGGTGCAGGTGTTCAGAATGCAATTAAAAAACAAATCCAAAAAAAATAACTTAAAATTGTATATATTAGCGCTATATAGGTAATATATACTATTAGGCCCGGCACAATAGCATAAAGGCGACCCTACCGTCGTGTCGGAATCTTGTAGACAAAAAACTTTAAAGGAGTTAATTATGCCAGCAATAGAAATTACGAACGCAAAAGGCCTCGTACAAAAAACAGGATCGGGTGTGACATCCAGTTCCACTGTATCACTCACAAATACATTAAATGCTACCGGCGTCAGTAATGTAAACAGAAGTGCAAAATCAAGTGACAGATACTACTTAGAAGAGTATTTTGCTCAACGTCCTGCTTTAAATGCAGATCTCGACTCTGGAGGTACAACAACAACTGCTGCTGAACTTACCAAAGTTATAGTCGCAAATAAAAGTTTTGAAATTCTTGGTACAAATGCATCAACAGATGACGTTACGTTCTCAGCAACTCATGGCGGACTTCAACTTCAAACAGATACAGGCGATGCAGACCAGATAATTATATTACCTCACTTAGATACAAATCAGTCAGCATGGTCAGGAACTAAATGGGGAACTGAAAATTATACAGAATGGGAATGCTCTATTACAACATCAGCAGCTATTGATAACCAGAAGATTTGGGCAGGTTTAAAGCTTACAAATGATCAGTTGTCAGCCACAGACGATAACGAGATATTCTTTAAAGCTAGCACTGACGCAACAGTCGGTGAAGTCACAGCAACATCGGACAATCTTGCTCAGGATGCTAACGGCACTAATATGACTTGGCACATTATTTACTCAATTGCAGGTGTTGATTTCGACACAAACACAGACTTAGTATTAGCAGCTAACACAAATTATCACCTTAAAATCGTTATTGATTCAGAACGAAGAGCTTCTGCTTATATTAACGGAACACAATACCCGTTAGTTAACGATACCGGTCACACAGGCGGTAATTCAGGTACCACAGCTACTCACGGTGAAACAGATACCCTTGTCAATGGTGCTTCTGGTGGTGCAACAACAACAATTCCACATACTCTTGTTGTTGACGGTGTAGATGCTAGAAAAACCTTTAAGGTTGGTGATCATCTTCATGTGACAGGCACTGCTGTAGCAATTGGTAAAGTTACAGCTGTAACAGAACTAGGCATTACTGTTGATGCTCTTTTAGCTACAATCGCTAATGATACTGAGTTGTTTAACTTTGGTCAGCGAGCACAAGCAGGTGCTACTGAGAAAAGATCGAAAGCACTCGCAGATAACATTGACCTTATTCCTTATATTGGAATAGAAAATGGCGATGGAGCAGCTGCAATATTACTTGTACATTATACAGCTATCAATAGAGTTATTTTCGAATAAATCGTTAAATTAGATTTAGCAGACGTAATTAAAGGTGTTCCTAACGGGCACCTTTTTTTTATTAATAAAGATTTTTAGTCGATCTTTAAAGACAAAAGTGCTAAATA
>ENA-ORXF01001584-ORXF01001584.1-marine-metagenome-genome-assembly--contig:-NODE-1584-length-14520-cov-7.898013_pt1 | contig 14520 bp, 21 predicted proteins | sample MGYA00237864_ERZ511476 | MGnify/ENA primary metagenome ERZ511476 (study PRJEB26306, sample SAMN06343908) | marine metagenome | isolation source: coastal waters | place: Atlantic Ocean: West Antarctic... | reverse complement strand
TAGAGATCATATATTAAATCCAACTGTTATAAATATAGAATATGAAAGAAAGTAAATTAATTGAAATGCAAAACACCATTGACGCTTTAAAGCGTGTGGCTCAGCAAACTATAAATGAATTAAATCATTTAAGAGAGTTAAGTATTGGAACTTTAGAAGTAATAAAGCTTATGGATAGTTATGATCAAGCTTTAGAAATATTAAAAGATAAAGTTACAACTAAACCAGACAAAGAAAAAAAATTAAATTTAGATGTGGAATAATGAATGGGTAAAAGGTGAAGATTATCCTGTATGGGGTGAGACTGAGGTTTATAAAAAAACTATTTCAGGGGGCTACTTGCTACAAGATGAAACACCTAAAGATGCTTATCGAAGAGTAGCTAATGCGGTAGCAAAGCGTTTATATAAGCCAGAACTAGCTGAAAAGTTTTTTGAGTATATATGGATGGGATGGCTTAACTTAGCTTCACCAGTGTTGTCTAATACAGGTACAGACAGAGGTTTACCTATTAGTTGTTTTGGTATAGATGTAGCGGATAGTGTAAATGATATAGGCCAAAAAAATTTAGAAATGATGTTACTAGCTAAACACGGCGGGGGAGTTGGTATCGGAATTAATATGATACGTCCTGCCGGAGCTAAAATAACAGGTAATGGAACAAGTGATGGAGTGGTGCCGTTTTGCAAAATTTACGATTCAACAATACTTGCCACTAATCAAGGATCTGTCAGACGCGGAGCTGCATCAGTTAATATTAATATTGAACATCCCGACTTTAATGAATGGTTGGAGATCAGAGAGCCTAAAGGAGATGTTAATAGACAATCACTCAATCTCCACCAGTGTGCTGTGGTCGGTGATAAGTTTATGCGAAGAATTGAAAACGGAGATAAAGAAGCACGAAACAAATGGTCTAAGCTACTCCAAAAACGCAAAGCAACTGGAGAGCCTTACATTCTTTTTAAAGGAAATACGAACAAAAATAATCCAGCTGCATACAAAAAGAACAGTTTAAAAGTACACATGACAAATATATGTTCAGAAATAACTCTTCATACAGATGAGTCTCATAGCTTTGTTTGTTGTTTGTCTTCAGTTAATTTAGATAGATACGAAGAATGGAAAAATTCAAATTTAATTTACGATGCTACTTGGTTTCTAGACGGTGTGCTAGAAGAATTTATTCAAAAAGCAAAGAATATGAAGGGATTCGAGAACTCTGTACGGAGTGCGGAGAAAGGCAGAGCCTTAGGGCTTGGCGTCTTAGGATGGCATACCATGTTGCAAAAAAATGGTATTGCATTCGAGAGTATGTTAGCTCAATTCAAAACAAGAGAAATATTTTCAAAAATAAAAATTGAAACTGAACGAGCATCAAGAGCATTAGCCGAAGTGTATGGTGAGCCTTTATGGTGTGTAGGTACTGGTATGCGTAATACTCATTTAAGAGCTGTTGCACCTACTGTATCTAACAGCAAACTTGCTGGTAATGTATCACCAGGCATAGAGCCATGGGCAGCAAATGTATTTACAGAGCAATCTGCTAAAGGAACATTCATTAGAAAAAACAAAGAACTTAAAAAAGTATTAAGAAAAATTGGAATCGATACTAAAGAAACTTGGGATAAAATTTTGGAAGATGGTGGATCCGTTCAAGACATTGAACAACTCGATGGATGGAATTACGATCACACAGGAAGACTTACCGAAGAAAATGGTGAGTCAGTTAAAAACGTTTTCAAAACGTTTAAAGAAATAAATCAATTAGAATTGATTAGACAAGCTGGTATAAGACAAGATTATATAGACCAGTCTGTTAGTTTAAATTTAGCTTTCCCTTCAGAGGCAACGCCTAAGTGGATGAACAGAGTTCATATGGAAGCTTGGAAACGAGGTATTAAAACTTTATATTATACTAGAACAGAATCAGTGTTAAGAGGTGATATAGCAGCTAAGGCTATGGATCCTGATTGTTTAAGCTGTGATGGCTAATATGTCCAAATAGTTGTTTCAGGCGCACCGGGATAGCCAATGCCTACGTGTACAAAATTACTTTTACGCGATATGTCTATGCGTCTAAAACCAACTTTAATTGCGGCACTTACTAAATTAAAAGTATTTTTACCGCCTACACATTTTATATCTACGGCAGCACCATATGTATGCTCGCCAGGTTTACTTTTTACTATTTCTACTTCATGAATTGGAGATCTATATGATGAAGTAAGCACTATAGCTTGGCCATATTCTTCACGCAGCTCATCAAGCATAGTTAAAAGCTTAGGATCCATTTTATCAATGTTACCCTTAAAATCACTTTTGTCTGTAAAATATTTCATTTATCTCCACATTTTTTACTAGGATTAGCTACCTGTCTCCAGTCTTCTTTTTCAAACCAATCTCTTAATGTAGCACCTTTTTTGCTAGCACCTTTAACATTAGTTTTAGAATCTCTTTTATATTTACCGGCTTTGCCAGCTGCCCGTTTAGCACGTATAACTTTATCTTTTTCAGACTTACCCATACTACGAATCTTAGCTAAAGGTAGACAAGCTTTAGTGGTACCACCACCTTTTTGTTTTAGGAAAGGAGAATTGCTTTGCATATAAATTATTTTTTACAACCAAAATTTTTAGCAAAGTTAGCTTGCTTAACTCTTGACGCGCTATATTTACCTTTATTTTTCATTACAGCATTTGCTACGGAACAAACACTTTGGCCTGGCATAATTTTATTTGCAAAAGCAGTAAACTTACCTTTGTTTTTAGGATCAATACTTATTGTACTTTGCTTTTTAGCCATGATTATTTCTTTTTAGGTGTATGATTGTAGCCTAATTTTTTAAATCTGTTGTGATCTGCCATAGTCTTAGCTGTTTTTACTATACCAGTTTTGCTATACATTTTGTGTACTTTAAATTTCTTTGCCATAATTATTTCTTTTTTGATTTACCCATTTTTCCTGGCCCACCAGCAGAAGTGCATCGCACACCCCAGCCAGAAGCATATGCGCTTGGCCAAACTTTAAATTTTCTTTTTGCTGCGGATTTGCAAGGTCCACTAATTTTTGCGTAAAGTGGTGATTTTTCCATTATCTTATTGTTACTTTTCTTTTTCCAGTTCTACTAGATGATTTTCTAACTTTAACTCTACTGTCTTTAGATTTTTTAGGTTTTTCTTTTTTTATGCCTAATTGCCAATCAGACCAACCAGCTAAAAGCATTATTCTATTTAGCATAGACACTTCATCTTGCGTAGAATTTTTAATGTTGTCTACTTTTTTTACAATTCTATCAAGTGGAACGTTAAATCCAGCGGAGATAACATTGGCCGCAGCTAAATAAGCAGGGTTGTCTAGGCTGAATCCTTTCTCTTTCATTTCATCTTTATTCCATTCGTAAGATTTTAAAGCACTTCTTATTTTTTGAGTCTTAGATTGAACAGGTGGAGATATACCTAATAATTGTACTATGGCTGTTTCAGCATAATCAGGTCTTGCTTTTTCAGATTCTTTTATAATTTTAATTAATGCATTTTTTAATGTAGCAGTTATTGCTCCAGCAACACCAATACCTCTTAAAAAACCATCTGCCATACCATTAGCTACCCCTAAATACTTTTCTTGTTTTTTCTTTTCATTTTCTTCATCATCATCGCCAAAAGCTAATGCAAAAACAGCTTGTTGTAAAAAATTAAATATTAAATTTTGTACAGCCCCATAATATGCAAGCTTACTTAAATTGGTTTTAAGGTCACCACGACCGTTTATAATGTCACTAGCGGCTTTTTTAGTTAATCTAGCATACTGAGCTGGAGTATTGGCAAAAGCTAATATAGTACGTCCTAATGGCCCTGCTTGCTGTGAGCTAATTCTATCAGGTCTTGAAGATTGTTGAGATTCTTCTGCTGTTTCTCTAAAATCTACAAAAGCTTTTTCATTTGCTTCAGCCTCTGTTAGTCCTTGCTTTAAATAAGTTTTAACCCTGTTTCTATAGAATGTAGCTCCTCCTGTTGCAATTGCGAAGCTATCTGCCATTTGTGTAGGTAAAAAACCTGCTTGAAGTATTTTACTTATTACTCCTTTAGCACCACCTTTTTGAGCAGCATCAGCTATTTCAGATTCACTTACATTAAATCTTAATCCTCCACGTCTTTCTTTTAAGAAATCAGAATTAAATAAAAATTTAAAGTCTTTCCAATATTGCGGTTGATTAGCAAAAGCAGCACCGGCTTTTAAAGGATTGTTATCTGTAAAGTTTACAAAGTTAACACTTGACAAAAGCTGTAATACAGCTGATCTAGTGTTAAAAAACATAATAGCACCTACAGAATTGTTTAACCAATTTGTAAACCTTCCTGCTAATGAATCGCTTGAAAAAGCTTTGTTTCTACCTGTTTTCATTCTTGTAAGAATGTTTGTCAATGCTTCCCTATAAGGTTTTCCAAACGCAGCTTCAAGCTTATTCATATTAGTTTCACCAAATATTTCGTCAACATTGGTTTGCCATTGTTCTAAATACTTTTTTCTTTTAATAGAATTAACACTATCTAAAAGATCTGTTGTAATACTACCAGCTAACCAACCTTCGTTTGGTGAGGAATATTGATCTCCTTTTTGCATAGCAATTAGCTGATCAGCAAATACTTTAAGATCAGGGTTTTTAGCTACATAATCAACTAATTTTTGTTGATTTGTTTTAAATATACCAGGTATTTTATTTCCTTGTTGATCCCATATATAAACTCGTACAGCTTGTTCTCTTGTGTATTCCTCAACGCCTTTTTTCTTAAGATCTTTAGGAATAATTTTTAAATCTTCTTTTAATGTTTTATAATCTTCAAACATTGCTACTCGAGCGGATGAAACATTATTCATTGCTCTAGCATAAGGATTTATTAAATTATCTTTAAACCATTCCAGTTGTCTATCACCTACTTTTCCTTTACCTAAAGTTTTGTATAATAAACCTACAAAATCTTCAGCGCTTGGTGGTATAAAGAAATTAAACCTTCCTTTGCTAGCACCTTTTACCGTAGCTCCAGCTCTATCAAATCTTTGATATGTTTCAATACCGGTTTTAGCTTCAATAATTTTATTAAAATCATCATCTAAGTTTTGTGATTTACTATATTCTATTCTTTCTTCATTAGCTTGATCATCAAGCCCCATGTATAAAGATTAACGGCAATCAAGACCGTCAATGTAAAGGTGTCAAAGTTCATGCGCTTGCCTCTCTTTTTAAATGGATTATCTCACTAGCGGTTGATTCTAGATTGTAGCTACTGATTACAAAACCACCACCGAATGCCCTTGCCTTGTAGACTTTGAAAAATAGTTTCTTGGCACGTTTTAAGGCTGTTTCGTATCCTTCGGCATAACTTGCAAACGCTGTCCAATGGATGACATATCTAGGGTTACCGTCTGAGTCTGATTTGACCCTATAAAATCTCTCGCCAAGTTCCTGCTCTACTTTATAATCTAGGTGTGCTGAATTCATAATGTGTCCCTTATAGGTTGGTGATGTAATAGGTTGAAAAAATAATAAATGCGTACCACCCAAGCATTAAAGGTGGATACCTGTTAGCCAGTCTTCCGAAATGTTTCTGCATAGTGAATGTCATATGTGTCCCTTGGTTTGATTTAGGTTGATACTGATAAAGCCACTGACTGTGGTCTTATAACTAGCAACCATTCGGCCTTGATTTTCCAGTGTGTCACTAACCTATGTGGGCTAGTCTCTGTCTCTCTGTGTGTATCGCTTTACGCCTCGCCACTTGAGTTTAAAATCATTCAGTGGGTCATGGGGTGCGCCCTTGGTGTTCATCAGGGTAGTCGCTCTACTCGCATCGGTGAGGCTGATGCTTTCGCTGACTAGCGTTTCAAAAAATGCACAATCCGTTGCGCATATAACTCAGGCAACACTGTTCTTAATAAGTTCAATATTAATTACAATTAATTTAATCAGGGTTAATTAGGCCTTTATTTAAAAGGGGCGTACATTAACTAATGGCTCTAAGTCACTGTAATCGTTGATGTTTATTCTGGGAATTTTCTAGCTTATCGCTGTAAGTCATTGATTTTCAAAGGGCGAATTTGCGTCTCCCTGCGTTTAACAGGTTAGACAGAGAATTAGGTCTCTACCAGTAGCCACGCTTAGAACGCATTCTAGGCACACTCTCCACTGTTCACTTCACACTTATGGATCACCATTTAAGCCGCAACACTAAAGGAATATACTGACGTTTTTATCATTGGAATAAGCAAACAACATGGCTAATAATCTCACCGCAAAACAGATGGCATTTTGTCGCGCTCTAGCGTCTGGACTACTCACGCAATCAGCCGCATATAGAGAAGCTTATAGTGCTGAGAATATGTCATCGGCATCTGTAAGGGTTGAGGCCTCAAGGCTCATAGCAGACCCTAACATCTCACTAACGGTTAATGGGCTAAAGGCATCTATTGAGCAACAGAGACAGGCTCAGGGGCTTACAGACAGAGACAGAGTATTGTCTCAGCTACGTGACTGGATGATTACAGCAGAGCCAACGGACACGAACAAGATTGCGGCAACCAGATTGCTAGGCCAAAGTATAGGCATGTTCAAGGAAGTGACAGAGACAGTGACAATAGATAGAGACAGCGATAGCGTAGCAATGGAACTGGAGCGCAGACTGGAATCATTACTAGGGACTAGTCAGGAGCAGGAAACAGAGCAAGATAAACCCACGGATAGCGATTCACTGCACTAGTTTCTGGGCTAGATTACTATCACCCCACCCCCCCTTATAGCAGGTGCGTACCTGATATCCATATACATAGTGTTACACTCAAATAATTACTATAATTTTCACGAACGAATACCTTTTTTTTTACAGGAAAAACACTTTTTTTATTACCTAAAAATTTTTTACAAAAAAATTAAGCTTTTTTTACCCGTAGCACTTGCATTATTCTGTCAAGAGCGTAGAGTCAGTAAAATCTAGAGATTCCTATCAGGAATATTCCTGTTTATATTCCTTCTTCTTAGTATGTCATCTTAGTTTAGTATTGTTCTTGACTAGTAGATTCCTAAGACAAGTAGAGTCCTAAGCAGGAATCTTCCTGTAGAAGGGTGCGAATAAAAACAATTCAAAGGAGAAGTTGAAATGAAGAAAGCAACCAAGAAAATGAATATGGGTGGTCAAGCAATGATGGGTGGGCGTCAGAACCTAGCTAATGAAGAGACTAACCGCCCTAACTTCGGCAAGAACATGCAAAGCTACGACTACAGAAACGCAAGCAAGGACATGGGTAGAGCGGCTCCAATGAGACCCCCCGGAATGCGTGAAGGCGGAAAGGCAGGAAAGCCTCGTGGACATGGTATAGCCCGTGGTGGTAAAGCCTGTCAAATGATGTAAGGAGAGCTGTATGACTGCTAAGAAAGGTTTGTACGCTAATATAAATGCCAAGAAGAAAAGAATAGCCGCAGGTAGTGGTGAGAAAATGCGTAAGGTTGGTACTAAGGGCGCTCCCACTAAAAAGAACTTTAAGCAGGCGGCTAAAACTGCAAAAAAATAAGGAACACTTGTATGGCTACGCTAAAGGTTATCAAGAACGGCACGTTTGAGAACGGAGATGATGTTTATCAAATAGGTTACGAAGATAAAGAAGGTGTTATTCATATCGTTGATTTCTCTGTAATGCCTAAAGATGAGGCTGATTCTAAGCTTTCAGAGCTAAAGGACGATGAAGTTAAACCTGTTGAGATGGAAAGAGCTAGAAATAGCACTGGTCACTACGTTGCAGATGATCCTTCCACGCCTGATGTTAACGAAGCATTTGTTCCAAAGAAAAAACCTGCCGCCAAGAAAAAGGCTGTTGCCAAAAAGAAGAAAAAATAATTAAGGGTACATATGTCCGTTACGGATAAGGTTGATCCAGACCTACTAAAGCAAATACCTAACCTGCCCTTAGAGCAACAGAAAGAAGTTCTTTCTCTATTAGAAGAGTTAGAAAAGGCAGAGAACAAGGAAAAGGCAAGAAAAGGCTTTATGGGGTTCTGTAATATGGTTTGGCCTGCTTTTATTGAAGGCAGACACCATAAGATTATGGCAAATGCGTTTGAACGTGTTGCCAGTGGTGACTTGAAGCGGTTAATTATTAACATGCCGCCTCGTCACACCAAATCAGAATTTGCATCTTATCTATTACCTTCATGGTTTTTAGGTAATTTTCCAAACAAGAAAGTTATTCAAACAGCTCACACTGCTGAATTATCAGTAGGTTTTGGTCGAAAGGTTCGTAACCTAGTAGACAGCGAAGACTATAAATCTCTCTTCCCCTCGGTCGGGTTGAGGGCTGACTCTAAAGCCGCAGGGCGATGGAGTACCAATGCAGGTGGTGAATATTTTGCTATCGGTGTTGGTGGTGCTGTAACAGGAAAAGGCGCTGACCTTCTGATCATTGATGATCCGCACTCCGAGCAAGAAGGTCAATCGGGTGACCCCTCCGTTTTTGACAAAGCCTATGAATGGTACACATCTGGCCCTCGACAGCGACTTCAACCGGGAGGAGCTATTATTATTGTTATGACTCGATGGCATAAACGAGACTTAACAGGGCAGATCATAAAAGCCTCAACACAAAGAACAGGTTCTGATAATTGGGAAGTTATTGAATTTCCTGCCATCATGCCTTCAGAAACACCACTATGGCCTGAGTTCTGGCCCATGAAAGAATTGGTTGCTCTAAGAGAAGAGCTTCCATCATCTAAGTGGAACGCACAGTATCAGCAAAACCCTACCTCAGAGGAGGGTGCGCTTGTTAAACGCAACTGGTGGAAGATATGGGAGCGAGATAACCCACCCCCTTGCGACTTTATAATACAGTCTTGGGATACAGCATTCCTTAAGACACAACGGGCTGACTACTCAGCGTGTACTACATGGGGCGTATTTTACGCACCAGATGATGAAGGCCAGACTGTAGCTAATATAATACTTCTAGATGCTTTTAAAGAGCGTCTGGAGTTTCCTGATCTTAAGAAGAAAGCACAAGAGTTCTATATTGATTGGCAACCTGATGCTTGTATCATTGAAGCCAAAGCCGCAGGTACGCCACTAATCTTTGAATTAAGAGCAATGGGAATACCTGTTTCTGATTACACCCCCTCTAGAGGTAATGATAAGATATCTAGGGTTAACGCTATATCTGACATGTTTGCGTCAGGAATTATATGGCGACCTGAAAGACGCTTTGCAGAGGAGGTGGTAGAGGAATTTGCGGCATTTCCTAACGGAGAGCATGATGACCTTGTGGATTCGTCCACTCAGGCACTTCTACGCTTTAGGCAGGGTGGATTCTTAAGGTTGATGTCAGATGAAGAAGACAAGCCCTTAGATAGTCACAGAAGAGCGGATTATTATTAAATGGCAAAAAACAAACAACAAGATCGAATAGAGTCTGCGTTTATCAAAAAAGGGTTTATAAGGAACCCTCAGTTATCCACATCTAGGTATGTTACACTTGAGGACGATATGAACAGTGTATACATCTCAGAGCTAGGCGAACTAGCTTGGGAGTCAAGATCAGTGGAAAATACTGGAGCAGAAAAAGTATTTCAACCCGTGTGGCAAGTAGCAGGAGTTTAATATGAAAGGCATGAAGAAGAAAGAACCAAAAGGCTATATGGGCGGTGGTGAAACAGGTCATGAGGCTAACAAAGTTAAAGCCTACAAAGCAGGCGGAAAAACTACTGTTGCTCGCGGAAGCGGTGCGGCAAGACCTCAGAAGTTCGGGAAGAACGGATAAGTGGCAATTGAAAAGCCTCTAGTCACTCCAGATCAACTAACTGCCGAAGAAGCAGATGGTGCTTTGGAGATTGAAATAGTAAATCCTGATTCTGTTGGGATTGAAACACCTGACGGTGGAATTGTGTTTGACTTTGAGTCAGGCAGTGATCCTATGGGCGATGTTCCCTTTGATGACAATCTTGCAGAGTATATTGAGGATAAAGAATTATCTTTAATAGCAAACGAGCTTGTTAGTGCGTTTAAGTCAGACAAAGAAAGTCGATCAGACTGGGAAAAGACTTACATAGAAGGTTTATCTCTTCTTGGTCTTAAGCATGAAGACAGAACAACTCCTTGGGATGGTGCGTGTGGCGTATTCCACCCAGTCCTAACCGAAGCTGTTATAAAATTTCAGTCACAATCTATACAAGAACTATTCCCTGCAAGTGGCCCAGTTAAAACGGCTATAGTGGGCATTATAGATAAAGAGAAAGAGAAGCAAGCAAGCAGAGTTCAAGATTATTTAAACTACTTAGTCACTGAGAAGATGACTGAGTATCGCGCAGAAACTGAAAGATTATTGTTTTCCTTGCCATTAGCAGGGTCTGCCTTTAGGAAAGTATACTTTGACCCGAACATGGGTCGCCCTTGTAGCATGTTTGTACCTGCTGAAGACTTTGTTGTTAGCTATGGAGCTTCTGACTTAGTGACTTGTGAACGTGCAACTCACATCATGAAGCGAACTAGCAATGAAATTAGGAAGCTACAGGTGTCTGGGTTCTACTCAGATGTTGAATTAGGCAACCCTAGCGACAACTCAGATGAGATTGAGAATAAATATAACGAGTTAACAGGTAACTCTCAAGGATATGACAACGATTCTCGTCATACGATACTAGAAGTACAGGTTGATCTTGATTTAGTTGGCTTTGAAGACATGATTGACGGAGAGGAAAGCGGAATACAGCTTCCTTATGTTGTCAGCATAGAACTAAGCTCACGAAAAATCCTCTCCATACGCAGAAACTACTACGAAGATGACGAAAATCGCATGAAGCGCGAGCATTTTGTCCATTACCAGTATATGCCCGGACTTGGATTCTACGGATTTGGTCTAATTCACATGATTGGTGGACTTGCTAAGTCTGCAACCTCTCTTTTGCGCCAATTAGTTGATGCAGGAACGCTAAGTAACCTCCCCGGAGGCTTAAAATCTAGAGGATTACGGATTAAGGGTGATGATACGCCAATAATGCCGGGAGAATTTAGAGATGTTGACGTTCCCGGAGGTTCAATCCGAGATAATATCAGTTTCTTGCCTTATAAAGAGCCAAGCAACGTCCTGTATCAGCTTATGGGAGACATTGTAGAGGAAGGCCGTAGATTTGCATCAGCCGCAGACGTAAAAGCGGCAGACATGAACTCAGAGGCTCCTGTAGGGACTACACTTGCCATCTTAGAGCGATCTATGAAGGTTATGAGTGCAGTTCAGGCACGATTACATGCCTCTATGAGGAAGGAATTACGCCTATTATCGAAGATTGTGTTCGATTTTGGCCCCTCAGAGTACCCATATTCGTCCGAAGAAGACGCTGTAGTAAGAGAAGATTTTGACGGTAGAGTAGACGTTATTGCTGTAAGTGACCCTAATTCAGGCACTATGGCACAAAGAATAATGCAATATCAGGCGGCATTGCAATTATCTCAACAAAATCCAGAGATGTATGATCTTCCTTTGCTTCACAGGCAGATGCTTGAGGTTTTAAACATCCGTGATGCAGATAAGATTATCCCAAGGGATGATGACATGAAGCCAACAGACCCTGTTAGTGAAAACATGAACATCCTAAGAGGAGAGCCTGTTAAGCCATTTATTTATCAAGACCATGAGGCGCACATTAAAACGCACATGGCCTTTATGGAAGACCCTAAGATTCAAGAGCTTGCAGGAAATAGTCCGAATGCTCAAGCAATGCAGTCTGCTATGGCATCGCATATTCAAGATCATCTTGCGTTTAGCTATCGACAGCAAATTGAGAAAGAGCTAGGCATGGAGCTTCCTGCTGAAGGCGAGTCTCTCCCAGAAGATATTGAGTTAAGAATATCTAGGCTAGTTGCTCCTGCCGCTGAACAACTTAAGAATAAGAATCAGCAAGAACAACAACAGCAACAGCAACAAGAACAACAGCAAGACCCTATTGTTCAAATGGCTCAGAAAGAATTAGAAATTAAAGAGATGCAAGCACAAGCTAAAGTACAACTTGATCAGGCTAAGATACAGCTTGAACAAGCTAAGGCTCAGAGCAAGGCTGAATTTGATATTCAAAAGCTTGATCAACAAGCGGAAATTGAAAAAGCTAAGTTAGCCGTTAAGATTGCGGAAGACAATGTAAGAGAGCAACTTGAAGCTAGGCGTATTGCTTCTAAAGATCAGATTGAAGGATTTAAGATTGGAAGAGAAATTGTGGATTCAATGACATCATGACAGGATCATCAAACAATTCTTTTGAATACCTAAGAGACAAGCTCAGAAGTCAGATGAATGATATGAGCGATCACATCTCAGGTGGCGCATGTAAGGATTACAGTGAGTACGCAAAATGTTGCGGAGTCATAGAGGGTTTAGCCCTTGCAGAACGAGAGCTTCTAGATTTAAAGAGTAAGATAGAAGCCGATTAATTCATCGTGTTAGACGATGCACAGCGACTCTGGACGCTTTTTTCCAGTGCAGAAGGTACAACTAATGAGTAAATCATTAGCAAAAGCAGATGATCCCAAGGATGATCTTGCTACCAAAAAGGCTAGTCAACTGCCTATGCCGAAAGGTTATAAAATATTGATTGCTTTGCCAGAAAGAGTTGAGAAGACCGAAGGCGGAATTATTAAGTCTGCCAGATCGTTGCAAGAAGAAGAAGTAGGTTCAATTGTAGGTATGGTGCTAGAACTTGGTGCAGATGCTTATACTGATCCTCTACGATTCCCTTCTGGGGCTTGGTGTTCTCAAGGCGATTGGATTGTTATGCGTTCCTATTCAGGTACTAGAATTAAAGTACATGGAAAAGAGTTTCGTTTAATCAACGATGACAGCGTTGAAGCTGTAGTCGAAGACCCAAGAGGCATAAGTAAAGCATGAGTGATTTAAATCAAGAGGTAGAAACCTCACAAACATCCCCTGAAGAGCGTTTTTTTGGTGTTAAAACTAAAATTGTTAAGCGAGCTAAGGATGATGTAGTTGAAGATAAAGACTCTGACATAGAGCTTGAAGTTGTTGATGATCGGCCAGTTGAAGATCAAAGACCTGCAAAGACTGAGGCTTTATCTAAAGATGAAAGCAACACTAGCGATGATGACGATGAGTTATCAGGCTATAGTGACAAAGTTCAAAAGCGTATAAACAAATTGCGTTATGAGCAAAATGAAGAGCGGAGACAAAAAGAAGCCGCTGAAAGAATGAGAGATGAAGCAGTCCGTGTTACTCAAACTCTTAATAATAAGAATAGAGAATACGAGTCAATCATTCAGCGTGGTGAGTCTGCTCTAGTAGGTCAGATTAAGACCAAAGCGCAAATGGCTCTAGAGAATGCAAAAGCAGTCTATAAGAAAGCCTATGAAGAAGGAGACACTGACACTGTAGTCAACTCTCAAGAAACTCTTTATAGAGCGCAGGCTGAATTAGCAGAAGCTGAGAAGTATGAGCAAAACCTTCAGGGGCAACAAAACCAGAGGGCGCAACAAGCTCAGTATGATCAGCAGTACCGCACTCAAGTAGCTCAACAAGTTCCTCAACAGCCTGCTCAACAAGCACCTCAAGTTGATCCAGAGGCTAAAGAATGGGCTGATAAAAACAAATGGTTTATGGATTCTAAAAATAAGCGGATGACTGCAACAGCATATGGGTTGCATGAAGAGGCTATTGTAGATAATAATATAAAACCAAACTCTCCTGAATACTTTGAATTTATTGATGGTGGTATGAGAGAGAGTTATCCAACCTTTGACTGGCAGGATAATAGCGATCCTAATGGACGTATCGCGCCTGCGACTGCTAGTCAACGCTCCACGGTAGTGGCTTCATCAGGTAGGAACAATGGAGCAAAACCGCGCAAAGTGCAGATGACGTCCACCCAAGTTTCTCTCGCTAGGAAATTAGGGATTACTAATGAACAGTACGCCAGACAACTCGCTAAGGAGAACCTGAAATGACTGAAGAGCGCAAACCAAGAGAAACAACCTCACGCAAAGCCGATACACGACCAGATGATTCGTGGACACCCGCTTCTATTTTACCAGACCCCACACCGCAAGACGGTTGGGTATTTAGATGGATTCGGACTGCCACATTGGGAGAAGCGGATATGACTCATGTTTCCAAAATGTTCAGAGAGGGTTGGGAGGCTTGTAAGCTAGAAGACCACCCTGAACTTATGTTAACGTCAGACATTGGATCGCGATTCCAAGGTAATATCGAAGTTGGAGGCTTATTGTTATGCAAGGCAAGTAAGGAAAAGATGGCCGCACGTACCAGACATTTCCAACAAGTTGCTGATAACCAATTGCAATCAGTAGACAACAACTATTTGCGAGAGAATGATCCAAGGATGCCTCTGTTACAACCAGAGCGTAATACTCGGACAACCTTTGGAAGGAACTAGCCCTAATACTGGGGAAAGTTCCTTAACTAAGATTAACTTTGTTATTTAAGGAGGCCTATAATGGCTACCACTGCTACCCCAACAGGCGCAGA
>ENA-ORXF01001580-ORXF01001580.1-marine-metagenome-genome-assembly--contig:-NODE-1580-length-14536-cov-6.784563_pt1 | contig 14536 bp, 20 predicted proteins | sample MGYA00237864_ERZ511476 | MGnify/ENA primary metagenome ERZ511476 (study PRJEB26306, sample SAMN06343908) | marine metagenome | isolation source: coastal waters | place: Atlantic Ocean: West Antarctic... | reverse complement strand
AGACAATCAAGAAAGTAAAGAGGATAGGAGAGAAAGACTCCGAAATATGAAAAACGGTGGTGCTGCGGCAGGTGGTGGCGAAGAAGGTGGAGAAGAAGAAGGTGGTGGATTTAGTATGTTGTTGACTAAATTCCTCATTGGCGTTGGAGCTGCAGTTGCAGGACTTGCAGCTGGTGCAGCCGTGGGTGTGGTTACTTATCTCACTGACATATTTAAACTTCTTGGAAAAGGAGTGATGAAATTAATTAATGCAATACCAACTCCAAAATTTTTGGATGAAATCATTGACACTTTAAAGAATTTCGGAGGTGGAGTGTTAACCAAAATCAAAAATTTCTTTGTAGGAGAAACAAGTATCTTCAAACGAATAGGAAAAGTAATTGATCCAGTAATTGATGCCGTCAAAGGGTTTGGTGGTGGTATTTTCGATAGTATAAAAAATGTATTCAAATCTCTTGGTGGAGTTGGAGATATGTTGATGGCTCCAATAAAAGGAATCATGGATTTCTTTCCAGGCGGGGCAGCAAAAAGTGGTGGTGGAATTATAGATAAAATTTTAGGTTTCCTCAAACCATTTAAGGGCATATTTACATCATTCGCGAAGTTAGGTGCAAAACTCATCGCTCCTCTGAATATCATCATGGGTATTTTTGACGCGGGATTTGAAGCAAAAGATGCTGTAGAAAAAAGTGATGGTTTTTTTGCGAGTTTACTCAATGGAATCATAGGTGCTATAGGGGGATTTATCGATGGAGCAATTCTTTCATTATTGGATTTGGTAAAAAGTGGGATTTCATTGGTTGCTGGGGCTTTAGGATTTAAAGATGTTGAAAAAGCACTAGATAAATTCTCATTCTCAAAAATATTTAATGAAGGATTAGATAAGATTTATAATTTTGTCAACGGATTGTTTAATGTTGACATCGCAGACATAGCAAATTCTCTTATTCCAGAAGGTTCTCTTCTTAGAAGAGCTCTACCAGATAGTTTATTTGAAAAAGCGGCATCGACAACTTCTGGGGGACCACCAAATCAGGCGAGGGCAGCAAGAGGTGGTTTCATTGTCAATCAACCAACCTATCTTCCAAACTCTGGTGTAGTTGTTGGTGAGCATGGAACTTATACTGGAGGTGGTGCAGCTTATGGTGGTATTGCAGATGGAGGCCCAGAAGCAGTTATTCCTCTGAGTAGTACTCGTGCAGGAGCATTTATTGACCCTATGGCACAATCTGTTGCTGGTCAAGTAATGAATCGATTACAAATGGAACGTATGAGTGGAGGTGCTGGTGGAGGTGGCGGTGCTACTATTGTAACTGATTCTAGTTCTAGTCAAGTAAATAATAACACTACTGTAATAAACAACCCTTCACCCATCGGACAAACGCTTCCAGATGAAGGGAGAGATTTTGTTAGTAAAGTTGCGTGATTACGCTTCTGCTAACTTCTTGAAGTAATCAAGGTTATCACCATCACTAGATGATTCACTTGAAGGAGTACTTTCGATTGGACGACCACCATCAAATGGAGCACGTGTATCTTCAACAGAAGACGGTGCAGACATCGCAGGAGATGGAGTGTTACCAAGAACAGTATCCAGACGAGTTTTCAACTCATCAAATGACTTGAAATTACTCTCATTGACGAATTCTTCCAATGAGTGTTGTGACTTCCAAACCGATTCCATCTTGTCATCATCTTCTGACAGAGGTGCCGCAGTAATGAACTCCGACTTATCATAGTTTGAATACCCATCAAGTTTACGAATCTTCAGTTTGAAGTTCGCACCATCCCAAAGATTGAACACATCTACTTGTGTCTCATCTTCAAATTCAGGATTAGCCATAGAACTAACCATGTCAAAGATTTTCTTTCCATAACGGAAAAGGAAATTCTTACCTTCGTTTTGGGGATTCGCCTTGTCTTCAACGACAAAGATATTAGAGAAGTAAGTCAACCTTCTCTTTTGTTTACGAGCGATCTCTTTGTTCGCTTCGATTCCAGAGTTCCAAAGAGTAGAGTTATACTCTGCCAATGGATCTTTCTGACCAATAGTAGTCAAAGAGTTTTCGATATACCATCCGCCTGGACCTTGAAATCCATGATTGAAAACACGCACATAAGGCATATCTTCATTTTCAGGTGATGGGAGAAAACGAATTACAGCGTAACCGCTTCCAGATTTATCCAATTCTGCTTTCCAGAATCGTTCATCTTCGCGACTGAAATTGTTTTTGGGGTTGTTGATTTTCTCAATCGATTGATTAAGTTTTTCTAAATCGGCGGACCGATTCTTCTTGAGTGAAGCAAATGAATTTGCCATTTCTGTCTCCGTATTTCTGGTTATCCACTTTATTCATAATATAAATCTACTTGTTTTCTGAGTATGTCTACATATTTCTGCTTATTTAAATTCAAAAAAGGAGCATAATTATTACACATACTATATAGTTCCGGCCAAATGACCGATTCCTCAATCTTCTCATTGAACGCTGAGGAAAAATTCAGTATTGAATCTAGAACAATAAAAGATTCTACTGAAACGTCTTCACCAAACACATGGTGAAGCATTGGAGGATGTTGACCATCCACCACATCGAAAATGGAATTGAAACTTTTGTTTTCTTCAAACAAAGAACCAATCTCATTCTCAAATACATAAGGAAGACTTTGTATCTTTGCCTTCCAAGCAATATAGTTATCTCTACCTTCAGGAGAGGTTACATTACCTACCCACAAATCCCTTGTCTTCACAAAATTGGATACAAGAAACTTAGTGAGATCTTCTTCTCTATAAATTTTTGATAGTCGAACAAAGTGATGTTTATCTCTTCTCTTATCGAAAGAGGATTCATTTGCTCGCACCTTACCGTTGAACTTGAAGTAATCGTAGCTCGTTCTGTTGAAGTGTTGTTTCAACGAGAGGTATTTTTGGTACACTTCAAAGGGTCGCACTTTTGGTATCATATAGGAAGTTTAGAGGTCTTTGGCATAAAATGCAAGGTCTCTGCTTCTTCCCTTAGTTTGTTTTTGGTTTTTACATTAATCAAACCAGCAACTGTTTCCGACTCAAGACCATTTTCATCAGCATGATACATTATAGCATCAAGATAACTCATCTTTGTCGTTTCAACAATTGAATTGATTTCAGTATTGTAACGTTCACTTGTAAACATATTCAGTAATTCTGTCATATTGTAACTCCATAATATATGATTATAACAAATTGTAGTTTCATTGTCAAGTTAAATCGATTCATTCATCTTCTTCACCGCTTCACCTTCTTTTTGTTCTGGATCATCTTTATCTTTGAACCAATAATCCGTGGCTTTTGCTAAGACCGCGACGTACGCCCCCACCATGATATTTACCAGATCGCGAGATTCTGCTGGTAACGAACCAAAAAATAACAACCATATTAAAAACAAAAAAGTAAGAACTATAATCAGTGACAGTGTAAATCTTGACCACCAGTTCAGTTTCTTTCTTGTTTCAATCTTCTCATAACGTAACGCTTCCATTGGATTACTCTCCCATAATTTTTCTTCTTGTGCTTCAATCATTTCAGCAGAGGTATTGACTTTTCCATCCTCTAATCTTTTTTTAAATATTTTTGTGTTCATATCCCTATCCAAAAAATTGTGTAGAAATGGGAATCTTCTGTTACGAGGCGATTCCCAAACCCTACAGATTAATTATGCCGCTAGAGCAACCCGCGCTGGGGAATAATCTGAATTATTAGCTGCGAAAAAGTTTGCATCTAATTTAGTTGATTGTAGTCAATCACCCGATTTGTTCTCTCCAATACTTTCATTAGCAATCGAAATCCATGTCAGCCCCAATTCGTTGTGTGTATGGTGGAGCTGGCGAGAATCGAACTCGCGTCTTACTTAACTATCCTTTTGGGTCATCAAACAAATTCTGTATGTTCTTTGTGATATTTATATCATAACACTATAAGAACGAAATGTCAAGACATTTTAAAGTGGTAGGCGTCACATACTTCTTTTAGTTTGTGTATGTAATCTAGGGGATTAAACACTTTCCAATCGACTAGAATATCTGTATCCATTAATGGATTGTATTTGGTTCCATCAAATCTTATCAACGTACAGAGAACCACTTTCTTTGGAATGACACCATACATTTCGTATATCATTCTAGCATAAGCAGTTCCTTGAAGAATGTAAGATTGAATGTATTCTTCTTTCTTGATGTAAGTAGCGGTCTTCCAATCTATGACTGCTAGTTCACCTTCGTATTCAGCAATCAAATCTGTTGTTCCTGCTGTTCTCAATCCATCAGACCAAAGAGGTAACTCAATACCACGAATGTTATCTATTCTCTCATCGATTTGAGGTATAGCGAGTTTGACCAGTTCAATATGTTCTGGTGCGACTCCTTGTAGATAATCCTCGTCACCGAGCATATATTTTTCTATTACGTTGTGTATCTTAGTTCCACGCATAGAAGCTTTGGTAGAAATCTTCTGTGCTGCTTCGTGGCCAACTCTATTTTTCCAAGCTTGTATCCCTGCTTTTGAAACTATTTCGTAAAGAAGATTTGTAATGGATGGATATGTACCTTTTGGAGCATGATACATTCTTCCATTTTTACCTGAGTTGTCTTGTTCGATGAGGTCTTTTCGATTGTCAAAAAGGTCATAATTAAATTTTTTCATAAATTATCGTATATCAATAGTATTTCTTGGATGTAATTTTTTGATTTCTCCCAATCGGTCTCTAAATCCGTCATCAACTTTTCTACCGCCATGGAACCACGGATCACCGATATGAGCTGTGCCGAATATGTGTTTCACTTCACTCTCAGAACATTTTGGACAAGGTTCTTCTGTTGGTTTATTTCTATCAACTATTTTATAATTTTCTTCAAATATATGTTCGCATGCGGAACACTTATAATCATAATAGGGCATATTATTTTCCTGTTATCAATGTTAGTATATTATTATATAGTGGTATGATTTCTGTTACCCCCGATGAGATTTTTTCTTCTTCCAAAATTTTCCCTCGAATTCGTATCCCATAGTCGCTGCTCGACTTGAAGGACATCCAGACCGACATCTTGCTGTTGCCCAGCCCGACTTATCCACTGAAACAACTAGAGAAGTTTTACTTTTAATCTTTGGTCTCTTGACAATTGATATGGGATCTTTCGTTACAATTGTTCTTGTTATAATAACACAATCTATGCAAGAACCAGAGGTCATTTCTATACGACAACCAGAAGGAGATTTACAGACTTCTTCTGTAATGGTTTCGGTTTTCGCCATCAAAGCAGAACTTAGTAACGTCAAAAAACTTATTGTCAGTAGTAACTTTTTCATATCCAATCTCTATTAGAATTAAACTTTTCTCACTCTTCATGTACTATTATACAGAAAAGTGAGAGGTTTGTCAAGTCAAATCTTCATTAGAGTTATCTTTTATTTCCATAGAATATGTGTCTGTCTATGGAAGCCATCACTCTTTTAGTTTTACTCCAATATGGATATTTTTTCATCCAATTTGCGTGATAATGAGTAGCACCATCTGTTATATCTATGAGTTCTTCATCATAGTGACTTTCTAGTACTATTACTGCGAGTTCTTGTGCGGATCTCCAAGTTCTACCTTCATTTGGAATATCCAACCGACCATCACAATACCACGAAAACTGACATCTATCTCTCACTGGAACACGATCATTTAACTCAGCATTATAATAATGAATGCCTTCTTGCACTACACCACAAATGGTATTAGGATATCTCTCGTTGAGTTTACGATTAATCGTAACGTTTGCTACTGCGAGTCTTCCTGCTGTACTCTCCACTCCCGCTTCAAAATAAATATTTTTTGACAAACAATCTAAATCTGCCATAGAATATTTAATTATCGATTCGGGGGTTTGGTAATAATCCGTGTCGCCCACATTTTCAATTACTGACATTGACGATGGTGTCGAAACATCATCCATGTAAAATGGTGCCGAACTATTAAGTTGTGAAGTAGTATACCATAGTGTAGCAAATAAAGCAAGGAACACCCTTACTATTTTTACCATACTTGTACCTTTTTTTGGTTATTCAATCAGTTCACTAAAAAATCATAATATATCAATCTCAACCAAACTGTAGTTATATTTAGGTATTTCTACTCTTCAACAACTACTTTTTTCTTAGATTTCTTCTTTGGTTTCGTTTCAACTACCGCCTCAACTACCTCTGTTTCTTCAACTTCTGGTAGTAAATCTGGCCAAACATCTCTGACCAATTTATATGATAACCCCTTGTAAGACAAATTTTGGTCTTTGACAGCTATCAGTAACTTAGCATCTTCTGGATCAACTCTTTCTAACAGTTGAACATACATCGATTCTCTCTTCAACATCGAAAGATTGTGACCACCACCTTTAACATAATAGTTCAATTTTTTCACTTCAAAATGAATAGAACCTTCAGTAGAATCTGCGACTTGACTTGGTGTATAAGGTGGAGTTCCTTTTGGAATGTGCCACGCCACATCTGGATGAAAATTTAATTGCAACAATGCTCGAGTTGCATAGTTGTCTCTTTCTGTGAGGATTTCTCTTTTCTCATCTCTTGTTTTGGCTTTGTCAACCATCTCAAGAGTTTCAACTACATTATGTTCTGCCATGTTATACTTCTCCCATAAATTGCTTGTCTGTCATTGCAACAGTTTTTTTGATTTTAGGAATATATTCTTGTGATGTTCCAAATTCTGTTTCGCTCATATTTTTTGTCCACACTGCGGCAATATCTGGATAGAATACCCCCTCAGACCTCTTAGGAGTTCCGTCAGAGTAATAAGCCATCGCCACACATCTAGGAACCACTTTGTGTTCTTCATCTTGACCCGAAAACATGGAAATCCAATCACCAGTTTTCAGATAATATTCACAGTATCGTACATATGCTTTCTTGGATTGAGCTAAATTTTCAGATGTTCTACGTTCTTTGTCTGTAGCGTTTCTACTTCTTGATTGAGCATTGAGAGCAGAAATCATTTCTTTATTGTGTTTTATCCACGCTTTAATGTTCTTGAATGAGTATGTATCATCGTCTGGTAAATTCAAAACCATCTTACTGATATTCTTATACTCAGAAGGAGTTTTCTTTGCTCTCATGAGTTTCATTCTCTCGCGAAGTGCCTCTCGTTGTTCTTCTGTAATCTTGCGAGTTTTTTTGGTCTTCAACGGTTTTCTTTCTACTTTCACTTTCTTTATCATAATTATTTTTTTTGTTTAGAATATTCAATGTTTGTTTTGATAGTCTCTAACATCATTTCCCATTGCTTAGCAGTGGTATCGATATCATAGTGCATATCAAAGTATTGTTTCTGAAAAGCAAGACCAGCCTGAACTGGTGGTTCCCAAAAACTGCCAATTGCATCTTTCAGAACATAGGAGAACTTCCTAGCGTGTTCAGTCTTGTCTTGAACATATCCGTACATCCAAGCAAAGTTAGCACACGTTTCTGGTAAGACTGCAAGATTAGGACAGACCACAACACAACCAGCACTCATCGCTTCAATCACCGATATACAAGCTGTCTCTTGGTATATATTCGGATACGCGAGGATGTGTGTCTGTTGTAACGCTGCACGAATTTCATCGTTGGATACTGTTCCGTGATAGTTTACATTCGGAGTATCTAGACAAGCATCGTATAATGGTTGATATTCATCATCTTTACCTTCCCATCCGTAAATCTTGAAACTAGAATAGATATCTAACACCACGTTCTCTAGTTTCATAGCACGAAATGCTCCTATCAATAAATCCAATCCACGATGAGGTGTAGAAATATATGCTAGTCTTATAGTATCGTCTTTGGGTTTTGTGTGAACAGGAATAGGTACGATAGAGTTTTTGAGAACTACACTCTTTTCATATTCAACTCCAAGATCAAGATGATATTTTTCAAGAGACCAATCAGAAGGAAAAACAAATCTATCAAACTTGTCTCGTTGACTTTTATCTTTTAGGAATTGTACTTCGGGGTCATTAGAGGTGTCTTGAAACCAAAGGATTTTAGGTTTATCTTCATAGTCACGAACTCTTGAAAGAATGATTTGGAAGTAGTCCCAAAGTTCATCAGGCACTCTCTCCTTGACTCTTTCGTAAATCAGTTCACTACCACCCTTTGCATTCTTTGAAGCAACAACTACATCTTCAGTAGAAGGTATGGGTGGTAGACCTTTTAGTTTTCTGTCTTTGATCTCTTTTATCTTAGAGTCATCAAAATTCATCATGCTCATAATTTTCTCATTTGTTTGTATAATATAATTATAACAATTTCTGGCGATATTGTCAAGTTTTTTATTGGAAAAGTGTTCCTTGAAATGTTCCGCTCAGTCGATATAGAAGATGACCACGGTGGAATACCTCTACATCATTCCCAGCTTCTTGGACTCTTGATGCTGCGATGTCTGCATCTGGTTTGGTATATTCTTTGATTTGTTCTTTACTCGTTTCGATTAAATAAGGATAATTTAATGTTTGGGAGTTCATAACTTCCTAATTAGAGTAACCCTGTCTTACAGATGTAGTACGAATCTACAATATCAGAAACAGGATTAGTAATTTTGATTGACTTCGGTGATAGACGATTTTGTAAATCAATATTAGTTTCTTCTAAAAATGTTTCATACATCAATTCTTTTTTAGCATTTCCTTTTCCTGTGGCACGTTTTTTGATTACTGTAGGTGGTATCGTTGTGAAACGAAAACCGTTTTGTTTTAGTTTTTGTTTGAGTATTCCTGTATTTTCAGCAATGTTGAATACTCTTCCTGTCGCTGCAAAAGCATAATCTTCTAAGTAAACGTGTTTCGCCCTACCATCATACCAGCGAATACACTCAATTACCCAATTTGCGAGATTTTCATATCTTTCAATCTCATCTGAGTATTTAGGATAATCATAAGCTCTGAAATTACCAAAAGATTCGTGTGATTTATTCTTCTTAATAAAATAAAATTTACAATTTTCAAATTCCACTTTACCATCTACAAGTTTTCCTACACAAACTGCAGGGGAAGTCAACGAGTAATCAATCCCTGCTACATATTCAGATTGATTCATCATCGTAATACGGCTCCATCAGTATGCCACAAAACGAACAATGTCGTTCAGCATTTTCTATAGCTTCTCCCCTCAATTCATTTTCATCAAACATGATTGTGTATATAGAACCGCAAGCGGCACATTCTTCATTTATTTCTACGTCTTCCATTTCGCTCCAAATTAATATTTAACACTATGATTCTATATATCTACAATCTCACACCCGCCATCAGCGGAGCAAGCAAGTTCCTGAGAACCAGCTGTAAAGTCTTGTTGTTCAAATTCTGACAATGTTGACCAATCAACATCTTTAGGTATTAGTTTTAACATTTCATCATATTCGATTTTAGTACAGTCTTGATATGGTGCTTGTCGATATGTGTGGTCGCTAAATGGAAGAAAAGAAATTCCACTGATATCATCAAAATTTTCCCATACCCACGAACCGACTTCAGGCCACTCTTGGTCTTTGACTGTAACTGTAATAGAAGGTTTGTGTTCACACCAATGTTCTTGATACGATGACCATAGTTTCAACTGTTCTATTGCTGTCATATCTGTTCTACATATTGCACCTTTTGGGCTTTCTGTTGGAAAAGAAAAAACAGTAGTATGATTTGGTTTCGTTACATCTGGTTCATTTGGAAATCCACTCTGTTTCATCATCTGACAAAGTGGGTCTTTGTTGTCTGCTCTTACTGTCCGAATATAGTATGGACTATGCCGGGCATGAATACCAGAAGCACTATCAACAAGCTGACTAACAGTACCAGAAGGTTTAACACAAGTGATTGCCGCTGATCTTTTAACTCCCAATTTACTTGACCATTCTTTGTTCGTGTCCACAGCCACTTTTCTAAGTGTTTGTAAAAGTTCATCTAATCCTTTCTTTCTACCACTCGTCAGCGGATTGTCTAGTATGCCGGTGAGCGAGACACCAAGTAGTCGTTCATCAGAACAGTTTCGTTCCCATTCTTTAGTAAGATATCTGAAGTTTGTGAGGGTGGATTGAAATGTGCCAAGGATAGTCGCAATCCGCACTTTCTTAATAAGAGATTCGGTAGTGTCATGTCTTCTGACAATGCACTCGGATAGGTTGCAAAACTCTCTACTTCTGAGTATAATTTCGCTACATGGATTAGTTCCAAAATCTTCTCTGGGCTCTCTCCTTTTAATGAACTCTTGATTTTCATCTTTCTCTCTTTCATTCAATTTCTCTACTTGTGTTTTCGCCGATGCTCCATTATACATTCCTCTTTCACCAGATTTGGAATCATACAATGATAACCACTCTCTCATGAAAGTTCCGACATTTGGTTTCTCTTTATAATTTACTGAGTTATTAGCAAGTGCTCGTTGTCCTTCACGTTCCCACCATTGACCAGACTTTGCTGTTCTCATTTCCTCATCGTTGAGATCTGACAAACTAATGAGTGCTGAACGGCGAACACCTCCTACGACAACTATAGCTGCAATCTTACATACTATGTCGTGACATTCGATTGGTTTTAGTTTTCTTCCTGCTGAGTTTTGGAATATTTTTGTTGAGAAATGAAACAGATCATCTAATGGTTCTGGTCCCGATGCTCTTCCTCCAAATGTCTTCAACGGAGTACCTGCAGACCTTACCTTAGATAAATCCCATTGTGGAACTTGACCACTCCATAGTAAACTGAGTAATTCTTTGTATGCTTTTGCCCATCCTAATTTAGAATCAGCAACTACTATCGTTGTATCTGTTGGATGAAATTCTTCTGCGATTGGTGGTAGACTACTTACATGGTCTGCTTCTACTGAAAATCCTACTCCTGTTCCGTTCATGAGAACATAAAGAATCTCATCAAAAGAACGTGGACTATCAATCTTTACATAAGAACAATTATACCCTGCAATATTTTCTTTCCTGAGTGCTTCTCCTGCTGTCATCAAACAACGCATTGAAGGCATCACATTAAGTGATAATACTTCTCTTTTTAATTCTTCTAGTTCACCATTCTCTAAGGTATAATCGCACATCTCTTTGAGGTGGTCTTGAAAAAATCCAAAATATCGATTGACTGTTTCCCCCCATGTTTCCCTTCGTTTCTTGTCATAATCCCATCTAGCGTATCTTGACAAATGAATAAATTGCTGATATTGGGTTGGTAATGTTTCGGGATCGGGTACGGTCATTTCTTTCTCCATAGTGCTAGGTGAGTTTTTGCGTGCAGGTTTTTGAATGTATTTTTATTTATGATATCTATTATTTTTGTTTGACTGATGCTTGTAAGTATCATGTCGTTGATGTCTTTACAAGCAACCGAATCTGGCCAGATACAAATGTTCCAACCCTTATCGATGACTTTTTCCATCCTAGATATTATCTCTTTGTTTCTAGGTTCGTTATCAAATATTATAGTTCCTTGATGATTATCCATCGCTTCTTTGATATCATCATTTCCTCTGAAACTAATATCTGAACCAGCCATCGCAATACTGTTTGGAAGGAACAGGGAATCAAAAGGCCCTTCAACTATATAGAAAGGTTTTTTCAACTCCAAACGATCCAAACCAAATATTTTAGATGATTCCTCATCCATCTTAATAGTTATGTAACGTAAATTTGTGTTTGTGAATGCTCTACCTTGAAATGTGATTAGTTGTTTGTCTTTATCAAAGAAGGGAATTATAATTCTCTGTTCATTTTCACTCAGTTCATATTCTCGGTTTGTCATCTTATTGACAAACTTTTTAAAATCATCTGTATAATATAGGTAATTCAAAAATTGAAGTGGAATAAGTCGATTCAACAAGTATGTCTTAGCAAAATGGTCATCATCCAAATCACCGATTCGTGGTAATTCTATCTTTGAGTGAAATTTGGGTTGTTTATAATTTATTTTTGGGTCAGGTGTATTGTGACCTTTTCCTGTGATACCCTCTTTGTATCTCTCAAGAGCATACTCCTTATAGGTTTCACCATCAAACTGTTTGAGAAAGTTTGAGAAGGTACTACTCTGACCACAGTTATGACAACGAAAAAATAAGTCTGTTCTTTTCTGGTAGAAATAACCACGAGCTTTGGTTCTACTCTTTTGAGAATCACCGCAAAAGGGGCAACGGAAATTATACAGTCCGTTGGTCTTTCGTTTGAAAAGGGGAAGTCGTGAAGATAAAATGTTCACATATTTTGTGTCGATGTATGAGGGCATAATGTAGTTCTCTATTGATTGTTATATAGTAAGTATAACACGCTCAATCAGAAATGTCAATTCAATTTTAGGGTAATACTTTTGGGATAACGTTTGTCAATAACCAAGCAACAAGAGTAGCTGCACCAATGGTTATCCATCTCCAACGTTCAAGAGATTCTAATTTTGTATAAATCAGATTGATATCCGAATTCATTCTGGTTTCAGTTCTCTCAACCATCGTATTCATTTTATCTTGAAGATCACCAATACGAGAATGGAGTATTTTCATCTCTTCTCTAAACTCATTATCTGTCATTTTATTGACATCTTGAGCAGCCAACAACCTACCAATATTTTCCGAAAGACTATTGAGATTGCTAGTTGAGGCATCCAGTTTCTTCATTAGAGCATCCAACTCTTTGGTACGATACTCGTCTTTTATTTTTAGAGTTTGGATATCTGTATTAAGTTTTAGTATAGAGTCTTGTTCTGCCATGAGTTAGTTCCGATGGTTTGACTTTTTGTATAAATTCTTTGCAAAAATAAGCGAAAGCTTTTGGCGCAAAACTATTATTGTGCACCGTCCACGATTCTCCATTCAGCTCAGGGTCGTGACCATCATTATGTATCTCAATGGTATTATCATTATTATCTACGGCCTTCCAAGTTGCCTGTGATTTTAGAATCCACTCTCCATCCATTACTTGCTCAATCGAATCATCCGCATAGGTTTGCAGATATTCTGAAAATTTCATCATTTTTATTTTCCGTGTCTGAGGTATTGCATACATCCAGTAACAGAATCCATTACTATGATAGGTTTGTTAGGATATTTTCTCGCCCAAGCTGTAATATATTGACCAACTTCATCTTCGCCAACATATGACTTATACCGTCCGTATTTTTTCTTGCCGAGTAATGACCTTCCAAAAAGTTTTGGGTCTACACCAAACACATCTATACCACCAAACTTTTTCTTTATCAATCCTTTAGGTGGTTTTGATAAATCTAATGGCATATCTCTATACGCCATACCACCAGTTGTTGTGGTTGGAGTATCTTCATCAAGTGCTCGTTTAATTCTCTTCAATGTAATAGGATCAAATTCTAAATCTTCATTATACATCTTTTCAAACTGGTCAAAAAATTGTAACTCTAATTCTTCATCATCAATTCTATAGTCATCTGATTGTTCTTTGATGAGAAAAAGAGCAGCACCATACGTTGCTATTTTTGACTTACCGCCAGGAACTTTACCCAATAGTTTTTTGATATTCCAAACAAGAGTATCAGAAAGAGTATAAGCATCCTTTTCTTTAGAACCTTCTAAGTTTCTTCTCTTCTTGAGAATCTTTCCATCTTTATCAATGATACCTAATTTAAAAGCATCTGTCTTTTCAAATGGAGTTACCAGTTTCTTTATGAACTGATAAACGAAATATATATTCCCAATTCCTGAAATTATTCCCATAATGCTATTCTATCTTTCTTAGTTCTTTGATAGTAGTTTCATTCAAAGGTATGTGATTTGTTTGAATGTCTGTGCCATCTATTCCTCTTATTACTGTGGGCAATCTATCTAAAAATATCAAAAATGGTTTGAGGATTGAATGAAATTTTTTCTCTACTCTAAAGAACAACATACGAGTTGCAGCTTCATTCTCAAATACATTATAGATAACAATCAAATGATTGAGAATTAAAATAGTTCTCAATTCACCAGTATCAAGAAATCGATTGAAAAGTCGTTTGACATATTTAATTTTATTCAAATCTTCGTGAAACTCTTCTACTGAAGTGCATTGAGGATTATCATAAAATTTCATAGCAAACATCATGTAGTTCTTATCATTCAAATCATCAAATAAATTCATCTATTCAAACTCTAATAAAATTGTTTTATGCAGTAATAGGTCCACTGCCACTCGCGAGATTTGCTGATGTACTACCTAAAGCTAAAATCATCCATCCCGAATTAACATATAATAATGTCGCTGTCTGACCCACTGCATTGAAAGTGATGGTATTATATCCATCATTAGCAGATGCTATAGGAGTGACCACCCCAGCAGGAGTAGTAGCAGCAACAGTACATACCAACATTTTTATCTGACCTGCAGATCCAGCTGCGAGTGAAAATGATTGTGTTCCTGTTGTGGAAATAAAAGAAATTGGAGTTGTAATATCTATCGCACCACTTGTGAATGTGACAGGAGTAACTGCTAATCCCACATAGGTTGGAATAGTTTGAAATAAATTTTCTACTGTTATCTTTTTT
>ENA-ORXF01001579-ORXF01001579.1-marine-metagenome-genome-assembly--contig:-NODE-1579-length-14536-cov-8.571685_pt1 | contig 14536 bp, 17 predicted proteins | sample MGYA00237864_ERZ511476 | MGnify/ENA primary metagenome ERZ511476 (study PRJEB26306, sample SAMN06343908) | marine metagenome | isolation source: coastal waters | place: Atlantic Ocean: West Antarctic... | reverse complement strand
AGGAAGAAAACCTCTTAGAGAAGAAGAATTAGGAATAAATCATATACCTTGGGTTACCTGGTTAGATTGGATGAAAGAATTATCAAAATTTAAATACGCAGTTCATATAGGAACTGGAGGAGCAGGTTCTTTTAATTTAAATTGTGCATATTTAGGAATTCCATGTGTAGGGTTAAAAGCATTAGAAACCCAAAATTTATGTTTTCCTGAACTATCTGTTAGTGATGTTGATTTAACCCAAGCAAAAAAATTAATACATAAATTAAAAAATAATAAAGATTTCTATAACCATTGTGTTAAACAAGGCCAAGAAAATTACACAAAATATTTTGCTAAAACAAAATTCATCAATACAGTAAATAATATATTCAATAAACATTATAGTATAAAGTATAAATGATAAATATATTAATAACTCAATCAGGGGGCCCAGCAGCTATAGGACTTATTAAATCAATACGTCAATCCTCTTATGATGCTTCTATAACATCTACAGATATGGATACATTAGCTACTGGAAACTATCTTAGTGACCACCATTATACAGTCCCCCCAGCATCAGATTCTAATTATATAAAAACTTTATTATATCTAGTTAAAAAACATAAAATTGATTTAATAATCCCTACGGGTGAAAATGATTTACAAAAATTATCTGATAACAAAAAAGAATTTAAAGAATGTAGGTGTAAATTATTTATATCTAATTCTAATACAATTGAAACGTGTCAAGATAAGTTTAAATTTTATAAATTTTTAAAAGATAAAGATGTTCCTTTACCTCTAACTATTAATAAACCTGTAATTATAAAACCTAATAAAGAAAGTGGAAGTAGGGGCATAAAAATTTTAGATTTAAAAAATCAAATCTTACAAGAACACTTACCGGGTAAAGAATATACTGTAGACGTATTTTGTGATATGAATTCTAAAATCATTAGTCATATTATTAGAGAGCGTATAGCAATAAAATCAGGTATATCTGTTAAGGGGAAAATCCTTCAAAACCCAAATATCTCATCTATTGTTATAAAATTAGTAAAATATTTGGATCTTAAGGGCCCCGTATGTATTCAGTTTAAAGAAAATGAATCAGGTGAGCCAGTAATAATTGAATGCAATCCCCGTTTGGGTGGTGGAACATATATGTGTACATTAGCTGGTGTTAATTATGCAGATATATATTTTGATTTATTAACTAATACTAAAAGAGCTACTCCAAACCCTAAAGAAATAACAGTACTTAGATACTATAATGAAATAATAATATGAGAATTTTTGTAGACATAGATGAAACTATATTCTTTTACAAAAGTAAAGAAGAACGATTAGGATATAAGAATGCAATCCCTAACACAGAAAATATAGCTAAAATAAATAAATTATATGATGAAGGGCATCATATTAAATACTGGACAGCTAGGGGGGCAGTTTCTGGAATCGATTATTTTCAGTTAACTAAAAACCAATTAAAGAAGTGGGATTGCAAACACCACGAATTAAGTGTTGGAGAAAAACCTGATTATGATTTATTAATTTGTGACAAAACTAAAAGAATAGAAGAAATATGAAATTTTTAGGATTCAATAAGGTACTATGCTTGTCACCCCACCCGGATGATGTTGAATTTGGTATGATGGGTACTGTATTAAAATATACTGACACTCAATTTGATATATTATGTTTATCCCAGGGAGGTGATTTTGATAAAACGACTTCTAAAGACAGATTAGAAGAAATTAAAAATGTATGGAAAAATCACTCTAATGTAAATTTATATTACACTTATAATAAATTTATAGATGATTTAAAGCATGATGCATGGGTAAACTATATTGAAACTAATTTTTTAAACCAAAATGAATATGATTGTTTATTTGTCCCTACAAATAAAGATTCACACTTTGAACATAAAAAAGTAAACCAATTAGCTGCCCCTTTAACTAGAGTAAAAAATGTTTCTATCCTAGAATATAGAACACCCAGTACTTTAGATTCATGGCTACCAAACACATTTGTAGATATAACTAATTATTTTGAAGAAAAATATAACAGACTTATGAAGTTTATAAGCCAGAATCAAAGGTGGTATTTTAAAAAAGAATTACTTAAATCTTTTCATTCAAATTTCCAAAGTTATAAAAAAGGAATAAAATATACGGAAAAATTTAGACTAATACAATTATATAAACTATGATAGAAATTAAAGATTATTTACTTACCCCAAGATTTAAACACCACCATGATGTTATAAAATCCAACTCACCTGTATCTTATGGAGGATTAAAATTATATAATGGGAAAAGGGACTATTTAATGCAATCCCCAAATGAATTTGCGGCAACCCTAATTTATTTAGAAAAATACTTTGGAGATAAAAATGTAAATTATTTAGAAATAGGAACTGCTAGTAACTTAACTAATTCTATGATATGGAATAATTTAAATATCAGTGAAAATATAATATTAGACAATTTAGAATGTCCAGGTATTGCTGAATCATTAGCAAGTAACTTATCATTTAAACAAAATTCTATTTTAATTGTAGGCGATTCAACTGATAATAAGATAAAAAATAAAGTAAAGAATTTAGGATATAAGTATAACTTAATGTTAATAGATGGAAATCATGATTTTGAATATGTAACAAAAGATTTTGAATACTATCACCAATTCTTAACAGAAGATGGGCTACTAATATTCCATGATATAGAAAATAATGCCGTACCAGGAGTTAAAAAGTTTGTAACAGCTAATGCTACATTAAAAAATAACTTTACCCAGTTAGCTAATTTTGTTAATCACGATAATGATTTTAAACGAAACACATTTGGGTCACAATGTGGTATAGGAATATATAAAAGAAAAAAATGAAAATACAATTTATAATAGTAGGGTGGCACTATCATCAAATAGAATTTTATGAAGGTCTAAAAGAGTTAAATAATAATAATGAAAATATTAATGTATTTTGGAGTTGCCATAAAGAACCTACAAAATATATTAAAGATAATTTTAAATATAAATTGTTTCCTAATATAGGGGAGGAATTCATAGCATACCAACAAGCTATAGAATATTTAGATTTAGAAGACGATACTACTTGCTTTTTTATACATGATGATGTTATTATAAAAAACTGGGAATTTATTAATATTTGTGTAGAAGGCTTAAACCAATTTAAATTTTTAGGTAACTGCATGAATTACCCACTCCCCTCATTTGACCCTACTGAAATATATGCACCACAAGGAATAACGGAAGAATTTGATAATAAAACCGTTACTGATTATGCTTTAGATGAAACTAAAAAATGGTTTGATAAAAAAATAGAACCTGTATCTGTAATAAGAGGAAGTTTTATTTGTTGTAAATATAAGGATTTAAAGGCAATTTATGGTTTTGAACCTCGAAAAGAAGCTTGGGTTGGCCCTGAGTGGAGTGATGAATATCAAACATATTGTTATAGAGGCGCTAAGGGGTTAGGTAAGTTTGGTAATATGTTTATGTTTATGTTTTCTTATAAAATTAATAGAGTATTTGGTCCTCAGTGTATATCTTACTTAAGTAATAGATATTTAGACTCAGATTTCATATATGAAATGGGAAGAGGAGAAATAGACCCTAACAACCCAATGTCATGAAAACCACAGATATAGATTTAAAATCTTCAGTTAAACAACAGGGCAAGTATGTTACCCAAATTTTCCACTTTGTTGGAGGTGTTAAAAGAACATATGATGGTATTATAGCTGATAGTATTAGACAGGGCCAATTTACTAAATTTAAGTGTAAGAATGGTGCCATGGTTATGGTCAATGATATAAATGTATTAATGATAGAAGTATTCGAAGAAGATGATACAAATATACTCAAATAGTTTAGGTAAAGAAGAATTAAATGCTATAAAAGAAGTATTTGATTCTAAATGGTTAGGTAAAGGATCTAAAACCGAAGAATTTATAAAAAAATTCGGAAAAAAAATAGTTATAGAAAATCACCAAGTTGCTTTTGTAACAGCACAACCCGAAAACTTACTAACAGTAAGTTCTTGTACTGAAGGAATTTTTCAGTTAATGGACTATTTAGATATAAAAGAAGGAGATGAAGTCATATTACCTTCTATTAGTTTTGTAGGAGTAGCAAACGCAATTGTATCTAAAGGAGCTAAAGCAGTATTTTGCGATGTAGATAAATACACCCTCAATCCTACAGTAAAACATATTAAAGAAAAAATAACTACTAATACTAAAGCTGTTATAGTAATCCATTACGCTGGTGTACCTTGCGATATAGAAAATATTACTTCTTTGTGTAAAGAAAAAAATATTACTCTTATAGAAGATAATGCTAATAGCCCATTTTCATATAGTAAGGGTAAGAGTACTGGAACTTTTGGGGATTTTGGCGTGTGGTCCTTTGATGCAATGAAGATCTTAGTAACAGGTGATGGAGGTATGATATACTGTAATAATACTAATGATACTCAAAAATTAAAACGTCTAACTTATTTAGGCTTAGAAACCCCTAGTGGATTAAGTAATGGTATAGATAAAAAATGGTGGGAATTTGAAATTTCATCACCTAGTAGAAGAAGCACTACTAATGATATCCAGGCGGCTATTGGTATTGAACAACTTAAAAAAGTTAATGACTTTATTGATAGAAGAAAACAAATACATCTAATGTATAAGGAAGGTCTTAAAAATTTAGATTGGATTAAATTACCTAATATCCCTACACATTTAAATAGTTCTTATTACATGTATCATATACAATTAAAAAATAGAGATAAATTTGCTAAATATTTAAGAGACAAAGAAATTTATACTACATTTAGATATTACCCATTACATTGGGTTGATTTTTATCAAAGCAATGAAAAACTACCCAATACAGAATACGCTGCAAACCATACAATATGTTTACCCCTCCACCAGAATCTAACAAATAAAGAAGTTAAATATATTATAGACACAATTAAAGAATGGAAACACTAAAAATATTACAAAAATATCATACTAAAGATACACTATTCAACCAAACGCTATCAAACAACTATACTTGGGCAAATACCCCAGATAGAACTAATTTTAATTTAGAACAAAGCACAGAAAGATTTATACCATCAGAGTTAATACATGCTATATCTTCTATGTTAGAAACTGGTTTAATTAAAGAAAATTTTACAGTATTAGATTTGTTTGGGGGAACAGGAGCAATAACATATTTAATAAAAGAAGCATTCCCTAAATGTATTCCTATTTGTTTAGATTTAAAATATCATCGTAGTTGGGAAGAAATAAAAAATAAATATCCAGATTTTCATTTTTTTCAAATTGATTTTTTTGAATTAGAAAAAGAACTATTACCCTTAAATTTGGATTTATTAGTTACCTTTAATACATTTAGAGGTTGGGATAATGGTGTAGGTCCCCAAACAAATCAAAATTATACAAAAATGCAATTTAGTAATTGGGTAAAGAATAATGCAAAGTATTTTATTACTGATAGAGGAAATGTACAAGATTTTTTTAAATTACTACCATTTGAGCATGAATTTAATAACTTAAAAGTAGCTTCAACACAATGAAAAAAATAACATTTGTAATACCAAGTAGAAATAATTTAGATTTATTAAAGTTAGCTTACAAATCAATACGAAGATTAAAAGGTGAACACGAAATACTTGTATTAGATGATGCTAGTGAAGATGGTACTGGTGATTGGTTAACTTCATTAGAAGATAGTAATTTAATTGTTCATACAAATCCAGGACCTGATAGAGTTGGTATTGTTGGTATGTTTGATAAAGGAATCGAAATGGCAAGAACAGACATTATAATGGCCTTTCATTCAGATATGGTAGCAGCACCTGACTTAGATAAACATATATTAAAACATTTAGAAAAAGGCACTGTAGTTAGTGCAACTAGAGTTGAACCCCCTTTACATCCAGATGGTCCCGAAAAAATGTTAGTTGATTTTGGAATTGAAGTTGAAGATTTTGATTATGATAAGTTTTGTAATTGGGTAAATAACGAATATAAACCAAAACACGGCAAAACCACTACTGAGGGTATATTTGCACCATGGTGTATGTATAAAAAAGACTTCACATCAGTGGGGGGACATGATGAATTATTTGCTCCACAAAGTAAAGAAGATAGTGATATATTTAATCGTTTTGTTTTAAATGGTTATAAAGTTTTACAAACATGGGAAGGTTTAGTTTACCATTTTACAAGTAGAGGAAGTAGATTTAATAAACACGCAGGGGGTGGAGCTGGACTTAATTCACAAGAATGGTTATATACTACAACTAAAAATATGCGTAATTTTATTCGTAAATGGGGTACTCAAGTTAAACATGATGCATTGATGAAACCTATAATATCCCCCTTATATGATATAACGCTTGTATTAAAAGGTAAAGGAGTCCCAAAGGATGGTAGCATAACAGACCTTGCATTTATTAGAGCTTTAGAACCTTGGTGTTCAAAAATATATTCTTCAGTTGATATTTTAGAATACATAAGTTTAGAACAACCTAACACTTCTATGAATTTAAAAGAAAGAGTATTCTCTAGAGAAGATGATATACAAGGTCAAATAATTATAGAAATAGTAGAGTCCTTATTTACACAACAAGATTTTGAATATATAACCCAACTACCTGATATTTTAAAAGATAGTGGAGCTATTGGATCTTTTAACTTAGGAAACTTAAAAATAACAATAAACGCATTAGATACGTTTGAACAAAATTTAATTAAAAATGAAAATTAAAAAAGCAATAGTAACAGGAGGAGCAGGTTTTATAGGATCAAACTTAGTTGATCAATTAATTGATGATGGTTGGTCTGTAACAATAATAGATGACTTCTCAACTGGTAAAAGAGAAAATATTAATCCTGCAGCATTTTGTTGGCAATTAGATATATCAACCGTGCCTATAGAGGACTTAACTATTTTCATGGAAGGAGTAGATATAGTGTTCCATTTAGCAGCATTAGCAAGAGTACAGCCATCAATTGAAGATCCAATACCATATAATGAAGTTAATATCAAAGGAACTTTAAATATATTGTTAGCAGCTCATAGAGCAGGTATTAAAGAGGTGATAATACCAAAAGAAAATGAAAAAGATTTAGTTGATATGCCTAAAAAAATAATTGATGATATTAAAATCACACCAGTTGATCATGCTGATCAGGTTTTGAAAGTTGCTTTAACTAAAGAGCTTAAAAGAACAGAATGGGTTGAGGTTGATGTTTCTAAAAATGATGAAAAGTCTCAAGCTAGTATACAGTAAACAATTAATACAATTTAATTTTATAATACTTCATCTAGTTTAGGTTTGAATTTGATTTGATCTGTTCTATATACCAAGTTTTAATTTAACATTATGAATAAATTTAAACTCTTTTTTTTAGGTATTTTTACCTTTTTTTTTATTTTTTTTATTTTTGAATTTTCTTCAAGGACTTTAATTTTTATTAAATCAAAAAATTCTGATATTTTTAAATATGGATTTAATAAGAACATAGATTTACAAATAAGAAAATTATCAACTTTTAATTTTGAAGTTGTTAATAACAAGGTATTGACAGAAAAAAAAGAATTTCAAAAGCACAATAAAAATAATAAAAAATTAATTTTAGCTTTTGGTGGATCAACATCAGACGTTGCATGTGTTAAAGAAAATAATACTTCATGGCCAAACGAACTAGAAGGTAATAAATTTGATATAAAAAATCATGCAAAAAGTGGAACCAACTCTGATTTTGCATTAAATTCACTTATTTCTTCAATTAACCTTGGCATTAGACCTGATATCATTTTATGGGCAAATTATATCAATGAAACAGATCCAATTACTTTTGGCTTTAAAAAAAATAAAGAATTAAATAAAAAAATTTTTACTAATAAAAAAGGTAAATTTTTATATTTTGTTAAATCTTCTTCAGAGTCATTAAAAAATTATATTATATTTTATTTTCTTCTTGATGATGCCTGGACAAGAATAAAGTATAGACTTGACTTAGGTGAACCTTTTTCATCTAAAGAATTATCTGATCATGAATTAAATGTATCTGCTGAAAATTATCTTATAAACACCATTAAAGCTATTAATCTATCAAAGAAATTAAAAGCAAAATTTTATATTATTACACTTTTTACAAAACACGAATTAAATCCAATAGATTATCCAAATAATGAAGAGCAGAAAAAAGAAAAGATATTCTTTAAAGTAATTGAAAATATTATAGATTTAAATAAAGAAGTTAAATGGATTAACTTAAAATATTATAAGATTAATAATAATGAAAATATTGAAAAAATGTTTTGTGATAATATACACTTCACAACTAAAGGAAATATAGATACAGCAAAAATTATTAATGGATATCTATATTAAATAATTTTAATTTTTGTATCTCTCTTCCCAGATAAATTTTTATTACTTCTATTTTCTTTTTCATTACCCTCATATGATTGTGGATATTTTAAAAGTCACCAGAGATAGAACATCCAATTCACCCCTTAAATGCTTGGGATATAATAGAGATAGTGCTTGTTCACTAATTGGCCTCATGAAACACATAATCCGATCTTGCTTTCTTAAATTAAGTGTTATAAATAATGCATTAATTGATTTTGGGTGGTTAGCTCAGCTGGTAGAGCATCTCGTTTACACCGAGGGGGTCAAAGGTTCGAGTCCTTTACTACCCACCAAAACTAGTAAAAGTGGGGGTGTAGCTCAGTTGGTTAGAGCGATCGCCTGTCACGCGATAGGTCGAGGGTTCGAGTCCCTTCACTCCCGCCACTTTTCTTAATTTTTTTTGTGAATATTAATTAAAATGTGACGTATGAGCTCTTCAACAACAGATAAAAACTGATATATAGACTTCCATGTTATCTGAATTTTTAAAAGATTACTTACCAATTATTCTATTTCTGATCATAGCATTAGGCCTTAGTTGTGCATTTGTTGTGCTTAATTTTATACTATCACCAAAAAAACCAGACCCAGAAAAATTATCAGCATATGAGTGTGGTTTTGATCCATTTGAAGACTCTAGAATGGAATTTGATGTAAGATTTTATTTAGTTGCAATCTTGTTTATTATATTTGATCTAGAAATTGCTTTTTTATTTCCCTGGGCTATCTCACTTGGAAATATTGGTTTATTGGGTTTTTCTTCAATGATGATTTTTTTATTCATACTTACTATAGGTTTTATCTATGAATGGAAAAAGGGTGCACTAGATTGGGAATAAAGAAATTATAATGAATAATAAAACAGATCAAATTCCAAAAGAGTTTAAACAACTTGCAGAAGATTTCAGTAAAAATGGTTTTATCACTACTTCATTAGATAATTTAATTAATTGGTCTAGATCTGGATCATTACACTGGATGACTTTTGGTCTTGCTTGCTGTGCTGTTGAGATGATGCAAATGGCTATGCCAAGATATGATGTGGAAAGATTTGGCGCAGCTCCAAGAGGCTCACCAAGACAATCTGATGTTATGATTGTTGCTGGCACATTGACAAATAAAATGGCTCCAGCTTTAAGAAAAGTTTATGATCAGATGCCCGAACCAAGATATGTTATTTCAATGGGTAGTTGTGCTAATGGTGGTGGCTATTATCATTATTCATATTCAGTTGTAAGAGGTTGTGACAGAATCGTTCCTGTTGATATTTATGTACCAGGATGTCCACCTTCAGCAGAAGCACTGCTATATGGAATACTTCAGCTACAAAAGAAAATTAGAAACAAGGGTTCTTTCATTAGATAATCATGAAAACTTTAGAAGATTTAGAAAAAAAAATTAATTCAGAGTTAACAACTAAAATTAACAAAACTGAAATTAGGCATAACCAATTATATATTGAGACTGATAAAGATGATTTAATCGATGTAACTCTTTTTATTAAAACTAATCAAGATACTAAATTTAGACAACTTATAGACATTACTGTTGTGGACTATCCAGAAAATACACAAAGATTCAAAATGATTTATTTGTTTTTAAGTCATGAGTTTAATCAAAGAATAGTTTTAAATTATTCAATTAGTGAAAATGAAGTAATTCCATCGCTAACAAGCATTTATCCAGCTGCAAATTGGATGGAGAGAGAAGTTTTTGATATGTACGGTGTATCTTTTAAAGATCATCCAGATTTAAGAAGAATACTAACAGATTATGGGTTTGAAGGCCATCCTTTAAGGAAAGACTTTCCATTAACAGGTCATACTGAGGTTAGATATAGCGAAGAACAAAAAAAAGTTATTAGTGAACCAGTTAAATTGGAGCAAAATTATAGAAACTTTGATTATGAGAGTCCTTGGGAAGGAACAAAATATATTAAAGAAGAAATTGAAAATAATGACAAAAAAAATTAAAAATTTACGCTTAAATTTTGGACCTCAACACCCTGCAGCTCATGGCGTTCTTAGATTAATTTTAGAACTTGATGGTGAGGTAGTCGAGAAAGCAGACCCACATATTGGTTTATTGCATAGGGGAACTGAAAAACTTATTGAAAATAAGACATATATGCAAGCTGTCCCTTATTTTGATAGATTAGACTATGTTGCTCCAATGAACCAAGAGCATGCATTTGCACTTGCGATTGAAAAAATTTTAAAAATAGATGTTCCAATAAGAGCTCAATTTATAAGAGTTATGTTTTGTGAAATAGGAAGAATTTTAAGTCATATTTTAAATGTAACAACACAAGCTCTTGATGTTGGTGCCTTAACTCCTTCATTGTGGGGATTTGAGGAAAGAGAAACTCTTATGACTTTTTATGAAAGAGTTTCAGGATCCAGACTACATGCTAACTATTTTAGAGCTGGAGGTGTTCATCAGGATTTACCTAATGGTTTGGAAGATGATATAGCTAAATTTTGTCATACATTTCCACAAATTATTGATGACCTTGAAAGTTTGTTAACTGATAATAGAATTTTCAAACAAAGAAATGTTGATATAGGTATTGTTACTAAAGAAGATGCATTGGACTATTCTTTTTCAGGTGTCATGATTAGAGGATCTGGTGTTCCTTGGGATTTAAGAAAGTCGCAACCATACGATTGCTATGATCAATTAGAATTTAAAATTCCAGTTGGTAAAAATGGAGACTGTTATGATCGTTACTTATGCAGAATTGAAGAGATGAAGGAAAGTGTTTCGATTATTAAACAATGTCTTTCTAAAATGGAAAAAGGTCCAATTAAATCTTTAGATGGCAAAATTAGCCCGCCAGCAAAAAAAGATATTAAACAATCAATGGAGGCTTTAATTCATCATTTTAAATTATTTACAGAAGGTTATAGAGTTCCAAAAGATGAAATTTATACAGCTGTTGAGGCGCCAAAAGGAGAATTTGGTGTTTATCTTATTTCCGATGGTTCAAGTAAACCTTATAAATGCAAAATAAGGGCACCAGGATTTTCACACCTTCAGTCAATAGATTATTTAATTAAAGGTCATATGTTAGCTGATGTCCCGGCTGTATTGGGTTCTTTAGATATAGTATTTGGAGAGGTTGATAGATGAGTTTAAGAAGACCTTCAAAAACACAACCTGAAAATTTTGAATTTAATGCTTCTTCATTGGAAGCTGCAAATACTATTATTTCAAGATATCCAAAAGGCAAACAGCAAAGTGCTGTAATGGCGTTACTTTATATTGCTCAAAGACAAAATGCTAACTGGATCCCTTTAGCTGCAATGAAATATATAGCAAAATTCTTAGATATGCCTTACATAAAAGTTTATGAAGTCGCTACTTTTTACACAATGTATAATTTATCACCTGTTGGCAAATACTTTGTTCAAGTGTGTACCACAACACCATGTATGATTAGAGGTGCAAATAAACTAGTTGAAGCCTGCAAAGAAAAAATTTCAGAAAATGAATCTGAACTATCAAGTAATAAAAGTTGTTCCTGGATGGAAGTAGAATGTTTGGGAGCATGTGTTAATGCACCCATGATGCAAATTAATAATGATTATTATGAAGATTTGGATAAAGAAAAAACATTAGAAATTTTAGATAAAATTTTAAAAGGAGAAAAACCCAAGCCAGGATCATATAGGGGACGTGTTAACAATGAACCAGAAAATAATAGAAAAACACTTATGGATTTAAAAAATGCTTAAAGATCAAGATAGAATTTTTCAAAATTTATATAACGACAAAGGATCTGATGTAGTCTCATCTCAGAAAAGAGGAGACTGGGTTAATACTAAAGAATTAACCGACAAAGGTAGAGATTGGATAATTAACGAAATTAAAGATTCACAACTTAGAGGCAGGGGTGGTGCTGGGTTTCCCACAGGATTAAAATGGTCTTTTGCTCCTAAAGAGGTTGGTTCAAGACCTCATTATTTAGTAATTAATGGTGATGAATCCGAACCAGGAACTTGCAAAGATAGAGATATTTTAAGATTTGAACCTCATAAATTAATTGAAGGATGTTTGATTGCTTCATACGCTGTACAAGCACATATTTGTTATATCTATATTAGAGGTGAATATTTTGTTGATGGCGAAAAACTTCAAGCAGCAATAGATGAGGCTTATAAAAAAAAACTTATCGGAAAAAATGCTGCTGGAACAGGATGGGATTTAGATATTTATATTCACTATGGAGCAGGAGCTTATATATGTGGAGAAGAAACTGCATTACTAGAAAGTATAGAAGGTAAAAAAGGCCAACCAAGATTAAAACCACCTTTTCCTGCTTTAATTGGACTTTATGGATGCCCAACAATAATAAATAATGTTGAAACGATTGCTGTTATTCCCACAATACTTAGAAGAAGTGGAAAATGGTTTGCTTCTTTAGGTAGAGAAAAAAATACGGGCACTAAAATTTTCTGTATATCTGGAAATGTTAACAATCCATGTAATGTTGAGGAAGAAATGAACATACCTCTAAAAGAATTAATTGAAGTTCATGCTGGAGGAGTGATTGGTGGCTGGGATAATTTACAAGCTGTAATTCCAGGTGGTTCATCAATGCCATTAATACCTAAAGAAAAATGCGAAACATTAACCATGGATTTTGATTCTTTAATGGCTGAAAAAAGTGGTTTAGGAACGGCTGGTATAGTCGTGATTAATAAGGATCAAGATATTATTAAATGTATGGCTAGAATTGCAAGGTTTTATAAGCATGAGAGTTGCGGTCAATGCACACCATGTAGAGAAGGATCTGGTTGGATGTGGAGAATGTTAGAGCGCATGGCAAAAGGTGAAGCAACAAAAGATGAAGTTGATATGTTAGGTGATGTAACAAATCAAATAGCTGGTCATACTATTTGCGCTTTTGGAGAGGGTTCATCATGGCCGGTACAAGGATTATTGAGACATTTTAAAAAAGAAATTGAAGATAGAAATAACTTGGATCCTATTGTTCAGAAAAAAAACAATATTCCTTATTTAGTTGATCAACACTTATTGGATAAAAAAAATGCTTAAACTTAAAGTAAATGATATTGACGTAGAAGTTGAAGAAGGATTAACAGTTCTTCAAGCATGTGAAAAAGTTGGAGTTGAAATTCCAAGATTTTGTTATCATGAAAAATTGTCAATAGCAGGAAATTGTAGAATGTGTTTAGTTGAAATGGAAAAATCTCCTAAACCTGTTGCATCTTGCGCTATGCCTGCTGCAGAGGGCATGAACATTAAAACAAATACAGAGTTCGTTGAAAAAGCTAGAAAAGGAGTTATGGAATTTTTATTAGCAAATCATCCATTAGATTGTCCAGTTTGTGATCAAGGTGGAGAATGTGATCTTCAAGATCAATCTATGTTTTATGGTGTTGATAAATCGAGATTCAAAGAGAATAAAAGGTCAGTTTCGGAAAAAAATATGGGACCACTTATTAAAACTCAAATGACAAGATGTATTCATTGTACGCGATGTGTAAGATTTGCAACCGAAATTGCTGGTGTTTCAGAAATAGGAGCAATTGGTAGAGGTGAAGATATGGAAATTACAACTTATTTAGAGCAGTCAATGCAATCAGAACTTTCAGCAAATGTTGTAGATTTATGTCCTGTTGGTGCCTTAACATCTAAACCATATGTATTTGAGGCTAGACCCTGGGAATTAAAGAAGACGGAATCTATTGATGTGATGGACGCTATTGGTTCAAATATAAGAGTTGATACCTATGGTTGGGAAGTAAAAAGAATTTTACCAAGAATTAACGAGGATATTAACGAAGAATGGATTTCAGATAAAACAAGATATGCTTGTGATGGTTTGTTAAATCAACGCTTAGACACACCTTATATAAAATATAATGGTAAATTTGAGAAAGCATCATGGAATGAAGTTTTTAATATTATTAAGTCCAAGTTTAAAAATGCTGACAAAGATAAAATATGTGGAATGTCTGGTGATCTGATTAATATGGAATCACTCTATATATTTAAAGAGTTTTTCAATAAAACACTTGGTTCATATAATGTAGAATCAAGAAGTGATCACACATATTTAAA
>ENA-ORXF01001576-ORXF01001576.1-marine-metagenome-genome-assembly--contig:-NODE-1576-length-14548-cov-9.219473_pt1 | contig 14548 bp, 13 predicted proteins | sample MGYA00237864_ERZ511476 | MGnify/ENA primary metagenome ERZ511476 (study PRJEB26306, sample SAMN06343908) | marine metagenome | isolation source: coastal waters | place: Atlantic Ocean: West Antarctic... | reverse complement strand
GCTCTATGTGCGTCGCCGGAAAGTACAAGGCGCTAGCAGGATCGGAAACATGCACTGAGTGTGGAATCGGCACATATTCGACAGTGGTTGGGGCAAGTGATGCATCCAGTTGCCAGAACTGCGTTGCGGGAAAGTACAAGGAGCTGACAGGGTCCGGGGTGTGCACCGACTGTGATAATGGCACGTATTCAGCCACGCTCGGGGCCACGAACGTCTCTACATGCTTGACGTGTCCAACGAACTCCAACTCTCGGTTGGGGAGCCCGGTATCAACTGCATGCACGTGCAACGCCGGATCGACGGGCCCCGACGGCAATGCGTGCTCACTGTGCGTCGCTGGAACGTACAAGGAGCTAGAAGGATCGGAAACATGCACTGAGTGTGGAATCGGCACGTATTCGACAACGCTCGGAGCCACGAACGTCTCTACATGCTTGACGTGTCTGCCAAACTCAGACTCTGTGTTCGGGAGCCCCGTCTCGACTGCGTGCACGTGCAACGCAGGGGCAAGCGGTATGGACGGCGGCTCTTGCACGCTGTGCAAATCAGGCACGTACAAAACTGCGGCCGGATCTGAGACGTGCACTGACTGCCAAGCCAGTAAATACTCCGCGACGGTTGGTGCCACGGCGGAGACGACATGTGTATTATGTCCAACGGCGTCTAATTCGAGTGTGGCGAGCGATCAACCGAGTGACTGCTTGTGCAACGCGGGCTGGACGGGACACAACGGCGGAAATTGCACGGAGTGTGCCAGCGGCAAATACAAAGCTGTGGCGGGCAGCGACGCGTGTATGGACTGTGGCATTAACACATACCAAGAAGAGGTGGCACGGACACATATCAGTGATTGTGTGCGGTGTCCTGCCAACTCGTCGTCCTTGTATGCGAGTACCTCAATTGATGACTGTCTCTGTAACGTGGGGCACTATGCGCACAACATATGGGTCTGCGAGCTCTGTCAACCGGGGAATTACAAAAATGCGGTGGGCGACCAAAACTGCACTAAGTGTCCGATAAACACGTACCTGCCCACACTCGGCTCTGACTCGATAGCCGATTGCAACAGATGTCCCAGTAATTCGAACTCGAGTGCTGGAAGCAAGACCATCACCTCCTGTCTGTGCGACAAAGGGTATACACGAGACGCTCATACCTGCGTTGCGTGCGGCTCCGGAACATTCAAGTCTGTCCGCGGCTCGTCGAATTGCATCTCATGTGCTGCTAACACGTACTCGCATTCGGAAGCAGCTACCTCGGATGCCACGTGTGCGGCATGTCCTGCTCATTCTTCGTCGTCGCTGGGCTCTAGCGCGCTGCACGACTGCACGTGCAACGCAGGCTCCTCTGGGCCCGACGGCGGTAATTGCTCGCTGTGCGTCGCCGGAAAGTTCAAGGCGCTAGCAGGATCGGGAACATGCACTGAGTGTGGAATTGGCACATATTCGGCCACGCTCGGAGCAACGAACGTCTCTACATGCTTGACGTGTCCGACAAACTCCGACTCTCAGTTGGGGAGCCCAGTCTCGACTGCGTGCTCGTGCAACGCCGGATCGACGGGCCCCGACGGCAATGCGTGCTCACTGTGCGTCGCTGGAACGTACAAGGAGCTGACAGGGTCCGGGGTGTGCACCGACTGTGATACTGGCACGTATTCGGCCACGCTCGGGGCCACGAACGTCTCTACATGCTTGAAGTGTCCGACGAACTCCAACTCTCTCTTGGGGAGCCCGGTCTCGACTGCGTGCACGTGCAACGCCGGATCGACGGGCCCCGACGGCGATGCGTGCTCACTGTGCGTCGCTGGAACGTACAAGGAGCTGAATGGGTCTGAGGCGTGCACCGACTGTGTGGTCGGCACCTTTTCGACTACGGTCGGCGCCGCCTCTGACGGCGAGTGCGTGGAGTGCACGGCGGGCAAGTTCTCGGCTGCCGCCGGCGCCTCTCATTACGGCGCGTGTGGCGCGTGCGCGGAGGGCACCTACTCGGGCGCCACCGGGGCGGCGTCCGCCGACACGTGCCTCGTGTGTCCCAACGGGACGACGTCGCCGGCCGGAAGCGACGCATTTGGCGACTGCATGGACCTGTGTCCGGCGGGGAAGACGGGGCCGGCGGGCTCCTGCACGCCGTGCAGTGCGGGCACGTACAAGTCGAGTTCGGGGCCCGATGTATGTGTGCAGTGCCCCTCCAACACCGACAGTATCGAGAAAAGTGCGCACTGCACTTGTGTCGCGGGCTTCTCAGAACAGGACGGGGGGGCGTGCGACGAGTGCACGGCCGGCACATACAACGACGAAGCTGGGGCGGACGCGTGCGTCGGGTGTGCGGCGGGCACGTATTCGGCCACGCTCGGAGCCACGAACATCTCTGCATGCTTGACATGCCCGGCAAACTCCGACTCCCTGTTGGGAAGCGCCGTCTCGACTGCGTGCACGTGCAACGCCGGATCGACGGGCCCTGACGGCGACACGTGCACGCTGTGCTCCGCGGGCACGTACAAGCCCGCAGCCGGAGACCACGACTGTGCGGTGTGTGTAGATGGCAAGTATTCGACGGCAGTCGGGGCAGACGAGGTGTCTGTTTGCATGGCGTGCTCTGTGCGATCACATTCCCCCGCCGCCAGCAACTCCGTCGCGGCGTGTCGGTGCAACGCCGGCGCCACTGGCCCCGACGGCGGCTCGTGTTCGCTGTGTGTCGCCGGCAAGTACAAAACCGCGTCGGGTAACGCCACGTGCACGGAATGTGTAGCGGACACATATTCCGAGTCGGTCGGCGCCAGCAGCGAATGCGCGCGATGCCCGGCAAGCGCAAGCTCTCTGGCGGGCAGCTCCGTCCTCGCTGCATGCACTTGCAACGCTGGCTCGACAGGCCCCGACGGCGGGCCGTGTATCTCGTGTGTCGCGGGGAAATACAAGGCCACGTTGGGATCGGCTGCGTGCAGCAACTGCGCCGCCGGACAGTATTCACCGACCGTTGGTGCCGTCACCAACGTGTGCTTGTCGTGCGCACAAAACACATACCAGGACGAGGTGGCACAGGCAAGCATAGACGACTGCCAGGCGTGCCCCGACGATTCGTTTTCTGAAATCGGGAGTGTGTCCATCGACGACTGCGTCTGTACAGCGGGACACTACGAGCACGACGTGTGGACGTGCAACGACTGTCAAACGGGAAAGTATAAACACCGGACCGGAGACCACGATTGCACGAATTGTCCAGTGCAAACCTATCTGTCACAGTTAGGCTCGATTTCAGAGGACGACTGTGTGCTGTGTCCTGAAAACTCCAATTCGAGTGCCGGCAGCAACGCCATCAGCAAATGTTCGTGCGACGAGGGATATACCGGCATTGCGCGTCACAACTGTACGGCATGCGTCGCGGGCACGTTCAAGTCCGTCCGCGGCACGTCGGTATGCACACCGTGCGCACCTGGCAAATACTCCACGGAAGAGACGGCCACGTCAGATGCGACGTGTCTGAGCTGCCCCGACCGTTCGTCTTCGCCGTCTGGCTCCGGACTCGCCACAGCGTGTCGGTGCGACGCCGGTTACACCGGCCCCGACGGCGGAACGTGCGTGCCGTGCGCCGCCGGAACATACAAGACGCTGCAAGGGTCGACCGAGTGTGTGCCGTGCGCGGCGGGCACGCATTCTGCGTCGGTAGGCGCGCACACGGCCTCGACGTGTGTGGCTTGCGCGGCGGGCACGTATTCTGCGTCGGTGGGCGCGCACGCGCCCTCGACGTGTGTGGCGTGCGCGGCGGGCACCTATTCTGCGTCGGTGGGCGCTGACACGGCCTCAACGTGCACGCCGTGTGTGGCAGGCACGCATTCTGCGTCGGTGGGCGCGCACACGGCCTCGACGTGCATGCAGTGTCCGACGGGCACGTATTCTGCGTCGATGGGCGCTCGCACGGCCTCGACGTGCGTACCGTGCGCGGCGGGCACGCATTCTGCGTCTGCGGGCGCCCACACGTGCACGCAGTGTCCGGCGAATTCCAACTCTCTGGTGGGTAGCTCCGTCCTTGCTGCGTGCACTTGCAACGCTGGCTCGACGGGCCCCGACGGCGGGTCGTGCACCTCGTGTGTCGCGGGAAAATACAAAGTCGCGTTGGGATCGGCTGCGTGCAGCAACTGTGTCACCGGGCAGTATTCGCCGACCGTTGGTGCCGTCGCCAACGTGTGTTTGTCGTGCGCACAAAATACATACCAGGACGAGGTGGCACAAACAAGCATAGACGACTGCCAGGCGTGCCCCGACAACTCGTTTTCTGCATTCATCGGGGGCGTCTCCATCGACGACTGCGTCTGTTCACCGGGACACTGTGACGACTGTCAAGCGGGAAAGTACAAAACCGGGGACAACGATTGCACGAATTGTCCGGTGCAATTCTACTCGTCGCAGTTCGGCTCGATTTCAGAGGACGACTGTGTACTGTGTCCTGAAAATTCCAATTCGAGTGCCGGCAGCAGCGCCATCAGCAACTGTTTGTGCGACGAAGGATACACCGGCATTGCACGTCACAGCTGTACAGCATGCGTCGCGGGTACGTTCAAGTCTGTCCGCGGCACGTCAATGTGCGTGCCGTGCGCGGCGGGCACCTATTCTGCGGCTGTGGGCGCTGACACGCCCTCGACGTGCGCGCCGTGCGCGGCGGGCACATATTCTGCGTCGTTGGGCGCTCACACAGCCTCAACGTGCGTGCCGTGCGCGCAGGACACGTATTCTGCGTCGGTTGGCGCTCACACCGCCTCGACGTGCATGCAGTGTCCGGCGAATTCCAACTCTCCGTCGGGTAGTTTCGTATCGACCGACTGTACGTGCAACGCTGGCTCGACGGGCCCCGACGGCGGCTCGTGCTCGCTGTGTGTCGCCGGCAAGTACAAAACTGCGTCGGGCAGCGCCACGTGCACGGCATGTGCAGCGGGCATGTATTCTGCGGCGGTGGGCGCTCACACGGCCTCTACGTGCATGCAGTGTCCGGCGAATTCTAGCTCTCTGACCGGTAGTTTCGTTTCGACCGACTGCACCTGCAACGCGGGCTCTACGGGCCCCGACGGCGGGCCGTGCACCTCGTGTGTCGCGGGAAAATACAAGATCGTGTTGGGATCGGCTGCGTGCAGCAACTGTGTCGCCGGGCAGTATTCACCGACCGTTGGTGCCGTCGCCAACGTGTGTCTGTCGTGTGCACAAAACACATACCAGGACGAGGTGGCACAGGCAAGCATAGACGACTGCCAGGCGTGCCCCGACGACTCGTTTTCTGCAATAATCGGCAGTGTGTCCATCGACGACTGCGTCTGTACAGAAGGACATTGTGACGACTGTCAAGCGGGAAAGTACAAGACCGGAGACGGCAATTGCACGAATTGTCCAGTGCAAACGTACCTGTCGCAGTTAGGCTCGATTTCAGAGGACGACTGTGTGCTGTGTCCTGAAAATTCCAATTCGAGTGCCGGCAGCAACGCTATCAGCAACTGTTTGTGCGACGAAGGATATACCGGCATTGCGCGTCACAGCTGTATCGCATGCGTCGCGGGCACGTTCAAGTCCGTCCGCGGCACGTCGGCATGCACGCCGTGCGCACCTGGCAAATACTCCACGGAAGAGACGGCCACGTCAGATGCGACGTGTCTGAGCTGCCCCGACCGTTCGTCTTCACAGCCTGGCTCTGCAATCGCCACAGCGTGTCGGTGCGACGCCGGTTACACCGGTCCCGACGGCGGAACGTGCATGCCGTGCGCCGCCGGAACATACAAGACGCTGCAAGGGTCGAGCGAGTGTGTACCGTGCGCGGCGGGCACGCATTCTGCGTCGGTGGGCGCGCATACGGCCTCGACGTGTGTGGCGTGTGTGGCGGGCACCTATTCTGCGTCGGTGGGCGCGCACACGCCCTCGACGTGTGTGGCGTGCGCCGCGGGCACGTATTCTGCGTCGGTGGGTGCCGACCAAAAATCGACGTGCATAAAGTGCGCAGCGGGCACGTATTCTGCGTCGGTGGGCGCTACCATGCCATCGACGTGCGTGTCGTGTCAGGCGAATTCCAACTCTCTATCGGGCAGTTTCGTCTCGACTAACTGTTCATGCAACGCTGGCTCGACGGGTCCCAATGGCGAGACATGCTCGCTGTGTGTCGCCGGAAAATACAAGGCGCTGGCAGGACCTGCCACGTGTATTGGCTGCGGAGCCGGCACGTATTCGGCAGAGCTCGGCGCAACCAATGTCTCTACTTGTTCAGCATGTCCCCCAAATTCAAATTCTGCTTTGAACAGCTCTGTCGCCACCGCGTGTATTTGCAATGCCGGCTCTTCTGGCTCCGACGGCGGGGTGTGCTCATTGTGTGTCGCCGGAAAATACAACGCCCTGGCAGGGTCTGAGACGTGCACCGACTGCAAAATCGACACATATTCGGGAGCGCTCGGAGCCATAGACGCCTCCACATGCTCGGCGTGTCCTCTAAATTCAAACTCGCCATTGGGAAGCTCTGTCTGCACCTGCGATGCTGGTTCGTCTGGCCCCGACGGCGGCGAGTGTGTGCTGTGCATTGCAGGCACATACAAGGTTGTAACTGGATCATTTGCATGTTTGCCGTGTGCGGCAGGGAAGTTCTCTACAGAAACAGGGAAGTCAGATTCAACATGTAACGAATGTCCGCCTGAAGCACTGTCTCTCAGGGGGTCCACGGTCTGTAGTGTCTGTCCGGAGGGGAGTCAGCTTGAGCCTGGCACAGGGCTGTGCGTCGACGATCTTGTCGTCATTGATGGATTGATGTCTATAAACATCGACGCGATAACGTTTGAAAAACTTCGCAGAAAATATGTGGAATTAATTGCAGCTGTGGCTGTAGTGGATATCGCGAGTGTGGAAATCGTTTCTGTGAACGAGGTCGTGCGCTCATCGAGGCGACTTTTTCAATCACAAAATATGACAGCCGTCGACGTTGGATTTGGAATAACGACAGTGTCTCCGAATGTTCCGAATGTCACGACATCGTTGTCGCAAATGCGTGTAAGCACAATATCCAATGCAAGCAATGTGGTGACACCCACCATCCGATTGGTCGCAGCGACTTGCGGTATGGGGTTGACACCCAGCAGTGCCTCGTCTGCGTGTGTGTCGTGCGATAATGGCTATTTCAAGAACGTTCCCGACAATTCCACGTGTCTGAAATGTCGACCCAACACATATTCGAACCGTTTGGAACTCGATAAGACCACACATTGCTTGCCGTGCCCATTCAACACCGGTTCTGTCAGTGGCAGTGTAAACTGTTCATGCGTTCCAGGCTTCTCTGGGCCCGACGGCGGCACGTGTTCGCAGTGTGTCGCAGGTAAGTATAAGAACACGAGCGGGCCAGGGACGTGCACCGACTGTATAAAAGGAACATTCTCCGCGTCGCTCGGAGCAAACGAGTCATTGACGTGCTTGCAGTGTCCGACGCGTTCCGACGCGCCCGTCGCGAGTGCCACGCGATCCGCCTGCACGTGCAACGCCGGCTCGACGGGTGCCAACGGCGAGGCATGCTCCCCGTGCGCCCCCGGAAAATACAAACTCGCGACAGGAAACAGTACGTGTGTTCAATGTATCGCGGGCACATACTCAGCAGTGATGGGCGCCTCGGGTTGCACCAGGTGTCACACACACGCCGACTCGTTCGCGAACAGAACCGCCTGTGCGTGCATCGCCGGCTACTCGTTCACGGGTGGGGCGTGCACGGGCTGCGGGACTGGAATGTACCGCTCGACGGCCTCCAAATGCGTCCAATGCAAAGCCGGAAAATATTCTGATGTTGCCGCGGCCACGAGGTGCAGAACGTGTCCGCCAAACCACTTCCGACTCCGGCCAGGGGCCTCTAGATGTGCTCTATGCAGTGAAGGTATGGTCTCGATACCGGACCATACCGGGTGTCGCGCGACCCCCCCGTGTCCGGACTGGAACAACTCCATGGTCGACGCCACGACAGCCGCATTGATGGAATACAGCGAGACAGACGATTTTTTCGTGTTTGAGTCGTTCATCACACATTACGCCCGCCAACCGGAGGAGAGCATCCCACCGTCATGCACCAAGCTATATGACCGGGTCGTCGAGCGGATGCGAGCAGACGAAGATAACGCTGATACCACAGTTGAAAAAACTGTGGATGCTGGGATACTCACAATCGGATTATTTGCACTCACAATCGGATTGTTAGCACTCGCATTTATATTCAACTCGAACTCGTAATTTTAGTTGCCTGCGTTCTTCTCTGCTCTTATACGCTCATCTGCGTTCGTCTCTGCTCCTCTCCAACACCTTTCCTCTTCCCTCCGCTCACCTCCACTTCTCTCCGCTCAGCTCGAGGAAATCACTGGAATGTTATCACCGACTACATATAAACGGGGGACGACGAGTAAATAAACATTGTAATATAAATGGATTTGAGTATATAAACAGCATATTGTGTTGATGACATGTTCGCAAGCGGTCTTGTGAGAGCTATACTGCTGCTTCTATTCGTTTGGCCTACTGTAGAGGCGACAGGGTGTGGGTTACACGCACACATGCCTGCCGGGAACACTTCCTGCACCTGTAATGTCGGCTCAACGGGCCTCGACAGTGGGAGTTGCTCGTTGTGTGCAGCGGGCACGTTCAAGAGCGCGAATGGGAGCGGCGTGTGCGAGGTGTGTCCGTCGAACTCGAGAGCGCCGGAGGGGAGTTCATTCTGCACATGCGACGCTGGACACGGAAAATATCGTGTCGGATCCAATACGAACACAGATCTTGCAGAAACCAAGACCAATGTTGGTGGGTGGCGTCTGGTGAGATTCCTACCGCCCAGTGCTACACAATGGTACAACACTGACGACAATTTGCAAGGAACAGTGGGCTGGGGTACTGCATACTCTCACACGTCTGAGTGGAGTATTCCTTTCGATGATTTCGATGAATTTCTCATAGGCACATACAATCTAAAACATTGGTTGTATATAACAAAAGTCGAAGCCCAGGCTTCGTCTGGAAATAGTTACAGAGATGGAAACATCATCAAGTCCTCACACCAAGACGTTCCTTATAAATCACAATGGTATAATAGACCCAACAACCATGCAGGCGGAGACCCTTATATTTCAGTGCGCAATCACCCAACCGGCATGGTGTATTCAGCGGGTAGGATTACGACTTACATGGATTATTTCAGTGTTGATGGTGGTATGGCGGTTTGGGTGCGGGAAAACAACCCTCAATCGTGCAAAATTTGCGCGGTCAACACCTACTCCGCAGCAGCAGAAAATTGCATAGACTGTGCATCCAACTCCGTCTCGTCTGAAGGAAGCAATAACATCACTGATTGTATCTGCAACGCTGGCTACTCGGGGCCCGACGGCGGCACGTGCTCGCTGTGCGTCGCAGGCAAGTACAAGGCGCTGGCAGGATCCGAGACGTGCATTGACTGTGCATCCACCTCCATCTCGCCTGAAGGAAGCAATAGCATCACTGATTGCTTATGCAACGCTGGCTACTCAGGGCCCGACGGCGGCACGTGCTCGTTGTGCGTTGCAGGCACATACAAGGCGCTGGCAGGTTCCGAGACGTGCATCGACTGCGGAGTCGGCAAGTATTCAGCAACGGTCGGGGCAATTAATGTATCTACATGCTCTTTATGTGAGAAAACGTCTGACTATTTCACAGCCTGTCAGTCGTTCACACAATTTGAATGGAGGATAACATCTCTATCTGACACTTGTGTACAAGCATCAGAGTTGAGGCTCTGGGATGGTGCCGGAAATAGGATTTTTCCAAGCAGTGCAGAGGAGATTAATATCTACAATTATGGAAGTCCATATGATATGGCTGTGCATAGACTGTTTGACAGAAACATGGAAATTCAAACTCATGCCAACAAGTGGTGTAATAGTGGAGGTTATACTGCGGTGATTACTATCTATTTCAACGAGCCGGTGAATATTGCTTCATATCAATGGGTGACGGCCAACGACGAACTACAAAGGAGTCCTGTAAGCTGGACCGTCAGAGCAAAGGAAACTTCTCAATTCCAATACTTTGACTATACATCAGTGAATAACGCTGACGTGCCAGTTGATTTTTATACCGCATACGAAATATTCACAGTACATGGAGGGTGTCCGCAGTATTCGCCGGTAGGCAGCACGGGGGTGGAAAACTGTACATGTCATGCTGGCTACTCGGGCCACGACAACGGCACGTGCTGGCAGTGCATGGCCGGCAAATATAAGATCGAGCCGGGAAACACTGCCTGTATTGACTGTGGGATAAACACATACTCTGGCGTCGAAGGTGCCAGAACTAATGAGACGTGTTTAAATTGCCAGGCGCATTCGAGCGCCCCCGCGGCGAGCAACAATGCCGCTGCCTGCACGTGCAACGCGAATGCGTACCAGTACGACAGCACCGTATGCAAAACCTGCCCCGCGGGCGCGTTCCTGACCCCCAGGGGCGGCTCGGCGTGTAATTCCAATGGATATAGGCTGATATTTGATGGATACGTAAGGGGGAACGCTACGCCTGACTCTTTACACGACCACATGTCTTCCATCAAAGAGACACACACCTCTGCACAGGCCTGTCAGGACACGTGCGACGCCCAGCCCTCGTGCGCGTACGCGGTGTACTTTGGGTCACACGATAAGTGTCAGACATGGCCGTCGCTGGACAATACGTATCGCGTAGGTGTCGTCCAGACTCGGACATACGTTCGGACATACGTTCGGTGCTTGCCGGGCGTCAACTCCGACGCCTACCGGTGTGAGAGTTGTCCCAGTAACTCAGACTCGGCGTCTGGAAGTGACAGAAATAATAATTGTTTGTGCGACCCCGGGTACACAGGACGTAGCGGCGAAATGTGTGTAGCGTGTGCCGTGGGTTGGTACAAGACCGATGTGGGAAACGGTGAATGCCTACCATGTCTCGAGGATACATACTCCGCGGCAGTTGCTTCTTCGTCGTGTCAAATATGTCCGGCAAACTCCCAGGCGCCAGTAGTGAGCGATCACTGCACCTGTAACACCGGCTGGACGGGCCCCGACAGCGAGCCATGCACCGCGTGTGCGACCGGCACTTACAAGTCAGTAATGGGCAGCGCCGCGTGCGAGACTTGTCCCAACAACACTTTTACACATAACACATCTAGTGTTGGCGCGGGTGCATGTAAATGCAACACAGGTTTTACAAGTACCAGTGGAGGATCTGGTTGGAAACTTACCGCCAATTGCAAGGTTAGCGATCATGGTTTCACAGAATATATGCAAGATGCATATGCGGTGTTTCCAACGCCGTTGACATACGACAGCGCGCTTGAGACTTGCAAGGCATTATGCGTTCCTTCGAATGGATGTAATCACTTCCAGCTAAGTGATCGTGGTATCGGTCCGTTCGGCGGATGGCAATGTGATTATCAAACGGGCGTTATCGATGAAACATGTATGTCTGGCGGTTCTTTCGAATTTTGGAGCGTGGAGGGAAACTCGGGATGTTCCATGTGTAAAACTGGTACTTACAAGGACACGGTTAGTAATCAAGCGTGTAGCGATTGTCCTACCAACTCTAGCTCCGAGACGGGCAGTGACGCTGTCGAAAACTGTACGTGTAACGACGGGTTCTTGGGTCCCGATGGTGGACCATGTGAACCGTCACCTTGCCCGGCAAATTCCCACATGGTGACGGGTTCGACAATTTGCACGTGCCGCGCCGGATCGACGGGCCCTGACGACAGTACATGCTCGTTGTGTGTTGCCGGAAAGTACAAGGCGTTGGCCGGGTCTGGGACGTGCACTGACTGTGGAATCGGCACATATTCGGCAACGGTCGGAGCATCTGATGTAGCTACATGCTTGCTGTGCGTCGCCGGAAAGTATAACGCGCTGGCAGGGGCTGAGACCTGCACCGACTGCGAAATCGGCACATATTCGGCTGTTCTCGGAGCAAACGACGCCTCTACGTGCTCTGTCTGCCCGGCAAACTCAAACTCGACATTGGGCAGCCCTGCTTGTAGTTGCGATGCCGGTTCGTCTGGACCCGACGGCGAATGTGTTCTGTGCATCGCAGGATCCTACAAGGATGTGCCTGGATCATCTGCTTGTGTACTTTGTGCGTCGGGGAAATTCTCGATGGAAACAGGGAAAGCTGATTCAGAGACCTGCACCGACTGCGAAATCGGCACATATTCGGCTGTGCTCGGAGCAAACGACTCCTCTACGTGCTCTGTCTGCCCGGCACACTCGAACTCGGCATTGGGCAGCCCTGCTTGTAGTTGCGATGCCGGTTCGTCTGGAATCGACGGCGAATGTGTTTTGTGCCTCGCAGGATCCTACAAGGATGTGCCTGGATCATCTGCATGTGTGCTTTGTGCGTCGGGGAAATTCTCGATGGAAACAGGTAAGACGGATTCAACTTGTGACGAATGTTCACTTGAAGCACAATCTCTCAGGGGGTCCACTTCATGCATTGTCTGTCCAAGAGGAACACGGCTCCTACCTGGCACAGAGTCGTGCGTCAATGATCTTGCCAGTATTGATGGATCGATGTATGCGAGCGTCGACATGCCAACGTTTGAACAGTATCGCAGCAAGTACATGGAAGGACTGGCAAATGTGGGTAATGTGGATGTCTCGAGTGTGGATTTCTTTTCAGTGAATGAGCTCATACGTCCATCGAGGCGACTTTCTCAAATACAAGAATCTGTGTCAGTCGAATTTGATTGGCGAATAACGACACAAGATTCGTCTGCTCAGACAGCCAGCGCGTTGGTGACGCAGTCTCGGTTGGACGACTGGACCCGTAACAACGGAGTACCCACACTCAATATAAAATCAAACACGGTGAATTGTGGTATGGGCCTCGCATCCAACAACATCTCATCCGAGTGTGTGCCGTGCAAGAATGGCTATTTCAAGTATCTGCCTGACAGTTCCACCTGTCTAAAATGCCAATCCAATACATTTTCGAACAGTTTCGCACTGAACAGGACCACGCATTGCTTTCCGTGCACAGAAAACTCAAATTCTGCCAGTGGGAGTGCCACGTGTTCGTGTTTTCCAGGCTTCTCTGGGCTTGACGGCGGCGCGTGTTCGCAGTGTGTCGCAGGCAAGTATAAGAACGTGAGCGGGCCCGGGACGTGCACAGGATGTCCTACACACTCCAACTCGCTAGAGAACGGAATCGCCTGTGCGTGCATCGCCGGCTACTCGTTCAAGGGCGGGAGGTGCGTGAGCTGCGGGACTGGAATGTACCTCTCGACGGCCTCCAAATGCGTGCAATGCGAGGCCGGAAAATATTCCGATATTGCCGCGGCCACGAGATGCAGAACCTGTCCGCCAAACCACTTCCGACTTCAGCCAGGGGCCTCTAAATGTGCTCTATGCAGTGAAGATATGGTCTCGATACCGGACCATACCGGGTGTCGCACGCCCCCTCCATGTCCGGGCTGGAACAACTCCATGGTCGACGCCGCGACAGCCGCATTGGTGGAACGTAACGAGACAGACGAATGGACGGGACAGATCGAGACAGACGAAGTCGATTCGTTTTACGTGTTTGAGTCGTTTGCTTCACATTACGCCCGCCAACCGGAGGGGAGCTCCACACCGTCTTGCACCAAGCTATACGACCGGGTCGTCGAGCGGATGCGGGCAGACGCAGGAGGCAGCGCGGCTTCCACACTTGCGAATACCATGCATGCTGTGATACTCACGTTCGGATTATCTACACTCCATTTTATATTCAATCTGAACTCGTGATTTTGGCTGCCTCCGCTCCACTCCGCTTCTCTCTCCTCTCATTACAAGTTTGAGAATCTAAATAAGTTTTATAAGTAAAGACATCGTATGTCACTATTGGCATCGTAGTGTCACATCAATGTCACGTTTGTCGCGGCGCGTCCGCGCTGCGTCTCGACAGCGAGGCTACTCGGCGGGTTTGGCCGTATACCGCCCACGTATGATGCTTGCACGCGCAAACGCATGCGTACTGCCGCGCTACCTCGTGTTGCCGCCACCGACAGCGGCGGCGCCGTGTCTCGTGCAGACGTTCTTCGCGCCCGTCGAGATGCCTGCACCAGCACCGTTCTTCGTGCCCGTCGAGGTGCCTGCACCAGCACCGGCGCCGGCGACCGACGAGCGGCACGCTCTGCGTGAGTTTTTCACGTTTGTGTTCTGCATCCTGATTCTGGTCGCTTTCGCTGTGCTAGTTTGGGGCTAGCAGCTGGCACAGGAATTAAGAGGCGCCGAAACGTAGATAGCATGTTTAACAAAAATCTAATAAACACGCGAATCCACACGAACCCTCGTGGTCGCCGCGTTTGCCGCGGCCACCGCGCCCTCTGCGCCCGACTTGTCACAGAGGGTCATATTCGTGAGCCTACACTTGTTTGAAATCGCCTGTACGATGTCGTTTACCGGCCAAAATAAATTCAATTCGAATTCTCAAAAGTACACTCTCCTAGGCGAATATTTGTACTTTATATAACACATGCATGTAAACAACGTCCCAGAGCTGAATTTTAGACGCTCGTGAACAACGACCGGGTACCC
>ENA-ORXF01001574-ORXF01001574.1-marine-metagenome-genome-assembly--contig:-NODE-1574-length-14559-cov-5.645077_pt1 | contig 14559 bp, 12 predicted proteins | sample MGYA00237864_ERZ511476 | MGnify/ENA primary metagenome ERZ511476 (study PRJEB26306, sample SAMN06343908) | marine metagenome | isolation source: coastal waters | place: Atlantic Ocean: West Antarctic... | reverse complement strand
CGTTTAATATCTGAAGGACAAGAAAGCGGTTGTTGTTTTTGAAGTCTATAGATAAAGCCATCTAATAAGCTTCCATTTGAGAAGGCTACATTCGCGAATCTAGCAGTTGACACCCTGAAAAATTTCTTTTTTGATAGAATTAATTTTTCCATTAAACTTTTTGAAGCTCCCATTATATTGACGGGATTAGCAGCTTTATCAGTAGAAACACTAAAAAAATATTTTGGAGGCATCTTTGAACATAGATCTAATAATTTTATTGCTCCATAAACATTATTCTTAATTAAAGCTTCTACAGAAATCTTATCCTTTTCTGACCTAACATGTTTATGGGCAGAAAAATTTGCAACGACATCCCAATTATCTGAATTAAAAATTTTATCAAACGTATCACTTAATAAATTAACTGGGTATGTAATATATTCTGGCTTGTAATCTAATAAATTTGAACTTCTCAGATCTCGAGTTAATTCAGTCAAACCATTTTCATTAATATCTACTACAGTTATTTTAGATGGTTTAAATTCTAATATTTGCTTTATATAGCTCGACCCTATTGTCCCAGCACCTCCAATAATTAAAATTTTTTTGTCAAAAATTTTAATTGATAAAAGATTTTCGTTTTTAGAAATATCTTTACCAAAGCATATTTTTTTATAGAATGCTTTTTCAAATTGATTCATTTTATAATTTTTATGACTACTTTTTATTAAAAAGGTGTCTTGTTTATTTTTATTAAATTATATTAATACAGCTTTATTTATACATCGCTTCATAATATTTTGCATACTCTCCAGAGGTTACATTTTGCAACCAATCTCCATTTTCTAAGTACCACTTTACCGTCTTATCAATACCTTCTTCAAATTGTAGTGAAGGATCCCAACCCAATTCTTCTTTCAATTTTGTTGAATCTATTGCGTACCTTAAGTCATGTCCTGCTCTATCCGTAACATAGGTAATTAGTTTTTCTGAAGCACCTTCTTTCCTGTCTAAGTATTTATCTACAGTTTTTATAATGACTTTAATTAAGTCGATATTTTTCCATTCATTAAAACCACCAATATTATAGGTGTCTCCTAATTTCCCTTTGTGAAATATCACATCAATAGCTCTTGCATGATCGTTTACAAACAACCAATCTCGAACATTTTCCCCTTTTCCATAAACAGGTAGCGGTTTATTATTGACAATATTATTGATGAATAAAGGAATTAATTTCTCTGGAAATTGATAAGAGCCATAATTATTAGAGCAATTTGATATGACAGTTGGAAACTGATACGTGTCTTGAAAAGATCTCACAAAATGATCTGATGATGCCTTTGAAGCAGAATAAGGAGAATGTGGATCATAAGCGGTTGACTCTAAGAAAAACCCTTCTTTCCCTAAAGAACCATATACTTCATCTGTAGATACATGATAGAATAATTTATCTTTAAAATCACCATTCCAATAAAGTTTTGCTGCTTGTAATAAACTTAAAGTTCCCATTACGTTGGTCTGCGCAAAAGAAAAAGGATCTTTAATAGATCTATCCACATGAGACTCTGCAGCTAAATGTATGACATTATCAATTTTATAGTCTTCAAAAACTTTTTTTACTTTATCAAAATCACAAATATCACATTTTACAAAAGTGTAATTTTTTTTATCCTCTATATCCTTTAGGTTTGAAATATTGCCAGCATAGGTTAGTTTATCCATATTAATAATTTGGTAATCTGGATATTTATTCACGAATAATCTAACTAAGTGAGACCCTATAAAACCTGCCCCTCCAGTTATTAAAATATTTTTCATAAGTTAATGCTTTTTATTTTTCATAAAGTTTTTTAATGAAATCTCCCATTTTGGGATCAAAAATTTAAAATCTTTTTCAATCTTTGAAGTGTTTAAAACTGAATATTTTGGTCTATCTAATAATGGATTTTGGTCTACTGTTTTGATTGGTTTTACAATACATTGAGAATTAGATAATTTTATTATCTCTTTGGCAAATTCATACCAACTACAACTTCCTTTATTTGCATAATGATAAATTTTTGTTCTTTTGAAATTTATTAAAGGAATAATTGATATTATTACTTTAACTAAATCATAGCCATTAGTTGGCGAACCTATTTGATCTGAAACAACAAATATTTCATTTTTGTTTTGACTATTATTTAGTATTTTTTTAACAAAATTGGTATTGTAATTAGAATACACCCATGAAGTTCTAAATATTATTGTCTTACTAAGATTTTTATTCAGAATAACCCTCTCACCTAAATTTTTTGAAACCCCATACTTATTTATAGGACTAGCAACAGATTTTTCTTTATAAGGTTTTTTTGACTTACCATCAAAAATATAATCGGTAGACATATGTATGAATTTCAAATTGTATTTTTCAACAATTCTCAATAGATTAATAATAGCTTTATGGTTAATCTCATTTGCAATTTCAAATTCAGTTTCAGCTTTATTAACATCAGTATAGGCTGCACAATTTACAAGGACTTCAATTTCATTCTTTAAGACAAAAGTATTTAACAAGTTATAATCGTTAATATCTAATTCATTACTACCTGGTGTAAAGAAATTAAATCCAGTAGATTCTTTTTCTAGACTTGAAAAAATAGATCCAATCTGACCTCTCCCACCTGTTATTAAAACATTTATCATATAATTTTTATAAATCGAATATATTTATTAACCAATTTTTTAATGAATATTTCTGATAAATTTCTTTTGGAGGTTTAATATAATTTGTTTCAAAAAAATCAGCATCTATTAATGGATCTTCACGGTTAATAATTCTAATATTATTTTTATTATAAAAATCATAATTTTTTATATTTTTATTTGTGGTAATTAATTTCCGATTAGCTCCAAGAGATTCAAGACATCTTGATGTCAATCCGAATTGTAGTGGGTGATTGATATCTAAAACAACCTTAGATTGCTCTATTTTTTTTATAATTTCTTGTTGGCTAACAGATGAAAATGAAAATTCTTTTATACCTCCATAACCATATTTTTTTATGAAAATTTTTCTTACCCAAAACATTATTTTACTTGGCAGGTAGAAATAGGAGAACATTATTAATCCTAAATCATCAATCTGAGTTTTTAATTTCTTAGCAATTATAAATCTATCACTATGAGCAGTTGCAGTAATGCATAAATCATATTCATATTCATCAATATAATCTTTTATCTTTTCATAATCTTTGATGTAAAAAAGGGGGAGAAAATTTAGGTTATATTTTTCAGCATCTTTACTATCAAAACTTATTACTTTATCAAATAATTCTATAGTATTAAAACTATTTTTATTTGAAAAAGAATCCCACATATAAAGAATAAAAATTGATTTAGTTTGTATTTTTTTTAATTCTAATATTTTTGTATAATCCAATGTTTCCGGTGAAACAATTAATACATAATGATATGTTTTTTTCGAGATTTTTTCATAAATATCTGCATAGTACTTTTTAATAATTGGATTTATAAAAAAAATCAAATTAAGCCTAATTAATACCCTAATTAGAAAAGAGTTTTTTGGCCTATCATCATAAAAATCTACTTCTCCTCCAAGAGATCTTAATGTTTTTTGTATTTCAACTTCATATCCGAAAAATTTGGGACCAAAGTATAGTATTTTTTTACTGCTTATCATTAATAAACTCTCCTTTAGTATTTGTTTTTCTCCATTTTTTTGATTTCATATCAAATCTTTTAATAATTCTTGCTGGATTCCCTACAATTACACAATAATCAGGATAAACACCTTTGACTACAGCACTTGCCCCAACAATACATTGCTCTCCTAGAATTGTTCCTGCCTGAATTCTAGCCCCAATTCCTAAAAAACAATTTTTTCCTATATGCGTTTTTTTTACAATTTGCTTTTGATCAAAAACAGGAACTCCAATTTCACTGTAATCATTATCCATATTATTGACAAAAACGTTTGGAGCAATTAGCACCCCACTTTCAATCACTAAACTACCTCCCGAAATTATATGAAAACCTTGCCCGATAGATACATTGTCTTTTATTATGATTTCTGAATCTTTTCCATGAACTTCCATCCTACTTAAAGGATAAATTCTAACTTTCTTTCCTATCGATATTTTTTTTGCTCCATATAAAAAAAGTGGTTTACCTATGTAAGAAGGGAAGCCTACTTTATTCAAAAAAAAATTGTAAAAAATCGCTCTTAAAACCCAAGTTACTTTATACATTATTACATTAAATAGATTATCCATTCGTCGTAAATTTTATAGGTTTATAATTAAAATCACAAAATTAATCAACTATAAACTTTGTTAAATGATTATTTTTAGAATTATACTCTAGCCATAGAATCTGACTTTATAGCTTTAACTTAGGTGTTTTTATCTGTATAATCAAAAAAAATGTAAAATTAATTTATTTATAGTTCAAAATATAATTACTTATGTTTATTGTTGTTTCTTTTATTTCCTGATCTCGAAAATGTCCCTCAATTAAAAATTTAAAACAGAATTCGTGTAAAAATTCAATAATATATTTTCTATTCAATTCTGTAGATAACACTTTATTAAATAATTGTGGTAGATTTTTTTTAAATTTGAAACATATTTCATCTCTATCATAATAACAATTACCTAAAACTATAGTTTTCTTGTACATTGCTATTGACTCTATCCCTACAGTTGAATTGTTAACCACAACTATTGAAGCGCCTTTTATTAGATTCTCAAAATTTGAGTTAACATCAATATACACATTAGGCGTGTCTCTTATTAATTCATATACCTCTTTTTCATATTTAGATTTGTACAAAGGGTGCTCTCTAATAATTAAGTTATACCCATCTGGCAGTGAATTATAGACATAATTAACTATCTCTAAGTGACTTTTAAAATTTGGGCTATGTAGAACCATATTTACATCAAAAGGGACTTGTAGAATTAAAAGTATGTATTTCCCAGAAAACCCTTTTAGTTCAATTGATTTTGTTTCTTTTAAGTTATCATATTCCTTTTTATTATTAATCTTGACTTTAAAACTTCTAATATCAATTGGCAATATAAAATTAAAGAACAAATCTAGTAACAAATCAATCCCTCTATATATTGGATTTCTTCTATAGGACAATTGTTTTTTTCTACTAAAAAAAATGTTGAGATCTTTTTCTTTTTGTTTTAAATTATCTTGAGTATTACTAAAGACAATATCTCTTATAGAAGCATTTGCGTTGACACCTTTATAATCAAATATTGTGGTCTTAAAAGGTCCTTGTTCGAAATAGAAAATTTTAATTTTATTTTTTTTTGCAAAAAAATCAACAACTTCAATAACTAATCTTGAATCATCACTTAATAAAAGGACATCAGGTTTAAAAGTTATAAAAATTTTTTCGACTATGTCTATATAAGAACAGGCTTGATACTTTAAAATTTTAATTTTATGATCTTTTAAACTATTCAGTTTAACATCAAATTTTATGATTTCATCTAAATCAATATTTTTATAACTTTTTTGCTCTATTGCTTTTTTGTACTTTCTCTTATTAAAAAAAACATTAACCCAAGCTTTAAAGGATATTAATAGCGTTATGGTTTTTGCATTTATTAGATAATATAAAAAACCACTTAAATAAATATTTATATATTTAAACTGATTATTATTATTTCGTTGTAACTCTTTTTTTATAGCTAAAAAAAAACGAGCGTAATCATCATAGTATCCAATGGCTAATATATTCATCATTAATTATTTAAAACTAAATATTAAATGCTTTTATTAAGTCTATGATTTTTTCAATATCTATATCTGAAAGACTTTGATGCAAAGGTAAATTCAGTGTAGTGTTCGATATATATTCTGTATTTGGGTAATCTCCTTCTATAAATTCAGAAAATAAATCAACCTTATTTAGAGGCCAATATCTAAATGTAGTATAAACTCCATTATCTAATAAATATTTTGCTAATTGATTTCTATTTTTAGTCTGAATCCAGAAAAAATAAAAAGAAGACTCATTATCAAAAGATGGCTGAGGTGGAACATCTAACCAATCTAATTTACCTAACTCTTCGTGGTACTTATTATAAATCTCCTCTCTTCGACTTATAAACCCATCTAATTTTTTTAGTTGAACACATCCCATTGCAGCAGTAACATTATTCATAATAGCTCTTCTTCCTGGAACATTCATTTGAAATTCCCACCAAGAATTATTAGTTTCAGTTGAGCTGTCAATACCACTTTTTTGTTTTTGTGGTAATCCTAAATATAAAAATTCTTCAGCCTCAATTCTCTTTTGCTCGTCTTTAATATAAATCATACCGCCATCTGCAGTACTCAAAGTTTTCATGGCATCGAAAGACCACATCCCCATATCCCCAATCGTACCGCATGCTTTACCTTTATAAAAGCTTTTAACCGCGCACGCAGAATCTTCAATTATTAAAATATTATGTTTATTACACAATTCTAGTATAGGATCCATATCACAGGAAACTCCTCCAAAATGAGTAATAAAGACTGCTTTTGTATTATTATTTATCTTAGGTTCTATATCTTCCGCTCTTACATTTAAGCTTCCTTTATCTACGTCGCAAAAAACTAGTTTGGCACCTTTTGAAATAACTGCACTGGCTACAGAAGGAAAACTAATACTTGGCACAATTATCTCATCTTTCTCACTAAAATCATACAAATCTGCTGACAAAAAAATAGCCTCAGTACAACTAGAAGTTGATAAAAAATGTTTTGAATCAGTCTTTAAATTAGCTGCAAATCCTTCTTCAAATTTTTTTACATAAGCCCCTTTGCCTAACCAATTAGATTCAAATACTTTTGCTATTTCTTCTAACTCTTCTTTACCTAATTTAGGTTGAAATAAATTAATCATATATATATAAATTAAAGCTTATAAATAGCTTATTAAAATTATCAAAAAATACTATTATTAAGTTTATAATATCTTTTGACACTAAAAATTGTTGTGAATTATCTTAATCTTATGTACTCTGTGATATTTATAGATCTGTTACGCAGTCAAGCTTCTTAAGCTTTAAAATAAACATCCTTTAAAACTTATAAGCATCAATAAATTTGTTGTTAATTTTATCTTTTTCGGATAATTTAATATCCTTAAAAGGTAAATTCCAATCGATATTTAAAGAAGTATCATTAAAAATAACACCATCTTCTGAACTTGCATTATAATAGTTATCTACCTTGTATGAAAAAACTGCAGTTTCACTTAACACAACAAATCCATGCGCAAACCCTTTTGGCACAAAAAGTTGTCTTTTAAATTCATCGTCTAAAACTACTGCTATATGTTCTCCAAAAGTGTTTGATTTTTTTCTTAAATCCACAACTACATCTAAGACCTTACCCTCTATAACCCTAACTAATTTACTTTGTGTGTATGGCGGCTTTTGAAAATGCAAGCCTCTTAAAACACCGTAGGTTGATTTCGACTCGTTATCTTGGCAAAAAAAGATTTTTTCTCCTATATTTTTTTCAAATTCTTTTTTATTAAAACTCTCTATAAAATAACCTCTTTCATCACCATAGATTTCTGGCTCACAAATAACTACATCCTTAATTTTCGTCTTTCTGAATATCATAAATCTGACCTCTTTCTAATTTTTTTAATAAATATTGTCCGTATTGAGTCTTTTTATAAGTATTTGCAATTTTCTTTAATTGCTGTTTGTTTATATAACCTAATTCATAAGATATCTCTTCCAAGCACGCAACTTTTAAACTTTGTCTTTTTTCTATTGTCTGTATGAATTGACTCGCCTCTATCAAACTTTCATGAGTACCTGTATCTAACCAAGCATAACCCCTCCCCATTACTTTAACCTGTAACTCTTTCCTACTTAAATATTCCTGATTAACAGTCGTTATTTCTAACTCTCCTCTGGACGATGGTTTGATTTTTTTTACGATATCTATAACATTGTTAGGATAAAAATATAGACCGACAACTGCATAGTTAGATTGAGGGTTTAAAGGCTTTTCTAATATTGATAAAGCGCTGTTGTTTTCGTCAAAATCGACAACACCGTATCTTTCAGGGTCATTTACGTAATACCCGAAAATTAGAGCTTCTTTTTCATCTTCGACTATTTTTACAGAATTTTGTAGTAACTTAGTTAACCCATATCCATAAAAAATGTTATCTCCCAGAATTAAACATACATCATCATTTCCAATAAAATCTTCACCTAAAATAAACGCTTGCGCTAAACCATCTGGAGAGGGCTGTTCTTTGTATTTAATGCTTATCCCAAGCTTTACACCATCACCTAATAAATCTTCAAATCTTGGTAAATCTATCGGGGTAGAAATTATCAATATCTCTTTAATTCCCGCTAACATTAATACCGATAAAGGATAGTATATCATGGGTTTATCGTAAACCGGAAGTAATTGTTTTGAAACACCTTGGGTTATGGGATACAGTCTTGTTCCTGAGCCCCCTGCTAATATAATTCCTTTCATAATTCTTTAATTTACAGTAAAAATACTTATAAATAAATCTACAGACTAACTTATATGAGTTTTTACTAATTCTAGTTATTTTTTCTTAACATTATTTTTTTTCTAAAAATTTCTGACTCTACAGCTGTAGAATAATAGGTGATACCAACATCAAATTTAACATCAAATAAACTCAAAATTTCAAAAGGAAAATCTTTTTCTAACTCTTGTATACAATACTTATTTATCAACTCCTTGTAACTAGAATTATTCTCTCGGGGGTGTTGTTTAATTAAAATAGAATATCCTTTATTTTCAAATGAGGCCAAAGCATCATCAAACATCGCTATAACATTTAACAATTCTATTTGTGTAACTTTTGCATCCTCTACTAAAGGCTGAGTTAGTATAACTATCGACTTTCTATCTTTAAAATCTATTTTTTTATTATCAAAAAAAAGAGATTTCAACTTATCCTTATAGTCACTAGACACGGCCTGTAAAGCTGCGGTTATCGATACTTTTGTTATCTTGGACTCAATCAAAGTAAAAGCATTAGGAACCTCTCTTCTCAGCCTCTCAGGGGAGGTGTAAATGAATCTTAAAATATTCCTATTCTTTATATTCAGAAAATAGCCATTTAATGGAATTTTAAAGAAAAAAATATTATGGTTCTCTCGGTAAAGACTGTTTTTTATTCCGTCATTAACCTGTTCGTAACTTGAAAATCCATCCTCTAATAACACTATATGTTTAGCGTGTAGTAATTCAATAAAAAAAGAACCTCTAATATTATGTTGAGAGCAATAAATAATTCTATCTTTCTTAAAAAAAGCATTAAATATTTGATAAAAAAAAGCATTTGTAATAGTTTTTAAAATCCTATTTATTTTTATTTCTTCATGTCTATTTTGCAAAACTATCTTTGAGAAAAAACCTAAATCAAGTAATGTTTTTTTAATATAAAACAAATCTCTTGCTTCAATATATAAAATATTCTCTTTAGAAGAATCTAAGATTAATAAAACTAGTAATAAATGATACATAGTTTTTATTCGATAAACGCATTTCATAATTTTTTTATTTTTATTTTATATAAAAAATTAAAAAAAATAAAGACCATCAATAATAAGAGAAAATCATTTATTATTTTAAAGAATGAATCTCTTGGCATATAAATAAATCTTGAAACTACAACTGGACTAAGAAAAATAATTGCACGTTTGGAAAATAAAAAATATTCCCATCTCATAATGAAATAAATTAGTATAAACAAACTAAGACTCCCTAAAAACAAACCTCCAAAATCATAAAACTCCGCTAAATAAGAAGTACCTGTTCCCATCCCTGCATAATAAGCGGGAGGGTTTATAAAATATATTAGTTGATTTGATAAATAATTAGAAACTGTTAACAAGGCATTTGTTCTACCTTCATAAAAAACTTGGCTATCTATAAAAATACGATAGAAATAATCATAAATTGGAGTAAATAAATATGGGATACCATTATTTACAAGGGATGTTTTAAATTCAATAATGTAGGCTGGAACCATTATAGAAATTCCATTTAATCTTAAAAATTCATAAGGTAAATTTAAGACATCAACTTCATCAGAAGCAGACGAACTTCTAACCAAGACAATAACCTGAGAGAAAAACAATATAATAGCTGTAATTTTTAAACCCTTAAATAAATTAAATTTAATATTATATATGTTATGATAATACCATAATGAATAAACAATTAATAATAAAAAAGATCCTCTTTGTCCTTTTAATGCACTCAGAAAAGAGATGGATATAAAAAAAAGAGAGATTCTAATGAATTCTTTTCGCTTTGGTATACCTGACAAAAATAATAGATATCCAAAATATACAATTCTTGTAATTAAATTAGTTAATGCATTATATTTAAATTTTAAAGCATCTCCATTAAATATCGATAAGTAACCAGCATCTAGTATATACTTTAGTTGTAAAAAGCTAAGTAGTAAAAGTGGTATAGCTAGGGCTAGTATTATTTTCTTTCCTAAACGAACAAAAAAGAGATTCTGTTTTAAATTTAAATAACTTTTTTTGTAAAAAATTAGAAAAGATAAGGTTGCAGCTAATAAATAAAATAGCACTAGGTATAGTAGCTCTAAAACTGAATTATTAGAAAGAACAATATCATTAAATAAATCTCCGTCAGTGATACTATAATCTGAAAAATAATCTAAAAATAATCTCGAATAATTAAATAGAAAAGATGTAAACAGGAAAAGTGTATATACACTCATGTATCCTGAAATTCTAGCTGAAAGAATCAACGCAGCAGTATATATAATGATAAATTCAGTTTTAACTATTGTAATTAAAACAGGCATGGAAATAAAAGAAGGAAAAAAGTAATATTGAAAAAATAAAAGAAGGAAAATTGAAAAAAAAACAAAAACAAACTTTTTCCTCAAATTTGGAAAATGACGAAAATTATGCTTTAACATACTTGCTCTTTAGTTTTGTTAATGTAGACATTATTTCTTTTTTATTAAGTGAAAAAAGAGATGGGAAAAAATAAATGCTTATCAATAAAATCAAACTATAAACAATTGAATACAAAGTAATATTAATAAATAAGTTTTCAACATTAAACGTTATCAAAAATGACAAATATCCAATAATTAAAAAACAAATAAGTACTAAAAACTGATGTTTAAACTGTTTATAAACATTTAATTTAATTAACCTACAAGCATATGTCATAATTAAAGCAGAACCAATAAACTGTGATAATAACATTTTAATAGCTAAACCCGTAGCTCCTGATTTTGTAAGATATACAAATATTACTGATAGTAATATTCCTAAAAACATATAAAAAACTCCAATATTACGGAATACTATAGTCTTATGGTAGGCAAAAAGTAGTGACCCTATCAATTTAATATTGATATGATAAGTGAAGAAAAAAGACATTATAATTAAGGGGTATTTTGCATCTTCATATCGTCTATCTGTAAAAATCAATAATATATTCTCTGATTGAAAGATAATAAAAACCGCAAAAATAGTTGACATCGAAAAGAGCATCGGTATATAGCGGACGAATAATCTTCTAATTTGATTGATATCATTTAATTCGTAATACTTTGAAAACTCTCTTGTAATAATTGGAGTCATAGCATTGGTAACCATAAAGCCAATCGCAGATATTTGAAAAGCTATTCCATAAAAAGCTAATTGTTCTGTTCCAGATACTGATTGCAAAATCCAAATATCAAAAATATTAACAAAAACAACTATTAGACTATGAATTATAAGAGGAGAACAAAACTCTTTAAATTCTAAGAAGATTTTTTTAAAAACTAATTTAGTTAGAAGATTTTTTTTAAATATAAATATGTTTTTTTTTCTGTATAAGAAAGATATTAAAAAGACTAAATAAATACCTATGGTTATAATCTGAAACCACAAAAACATCTCTAAATCAAGAATATTGTAGGCTACCAATAAAATAAGAAATATAAAAGATAAAACCTTGTAAAGTATTTTAATAACTTCAACCTTTAATGTGAAAGCATATGCATCCGATATTTTTATAAAAATAATTGAAAACCAAGTCATAAAAAGGTAAAACAACCCCAAATAGGCATAATACATTTCTATATTTGGTAGTAATATAGAGTCTAGTTCGAATAAAGCTATAACTATTAAAGCTAACAAACCAAGGAAGAATATTAAGCATGATATTACAAGATAAAAAAGAGTAAGTTCCTTACGTTTAGGCTGAGCTGACAATTTTATAAAAAAAGCTGCAGAACTACCCATATCAATAAAATTAAAAAACTCTGAAAAAAACTTTTGTATGTATATAAATTTACCATAAGCCAATGGCCCTAGCGAAGACGGAACAAAAGCAATCATTCCAGCTCCAGCTAAGGTGCTGACTAAGTTAGCAATTAACTTAATTAAATATCTTTTACTTAATTTATCTTCCAACTAATATCAATTCTATAAATTCTCTGACTGCTCCATCCCCACCTTGTTTATTTAGCTTAATAATATTAGGTATTTCTTTAATTTCATCCACCGAATTAATCGGACAAGCAGCCAATCCTACTTTTTCAAGCAACTCTTTACAATTTACATCATCGCCAATGTATGCAACATTATAAATTTCAATACCCTCTTTAACACAAATTTCTTTAGCAACACTTAATTTACCTTTATGCTCAAGCCCTTGATATAAATAATCAACTTTTAATTTATCTGCTCTATTCTTTACAATTTGTGTGTTCTCACTCGTAATAATTCCTGTTTTGACTCCCCTTTTTCTCAAAAGTTCAAAACCTTTGCCATCATGAGTATTAAATTTTTTTAGCTCATTACCATCTGCAGAATAATACATACCCGCATCAGTTAACGTACCATCAACATCTGATAAAAAAAGTTTAATCTCTGGTTTATTGTTATCAAATAAAATATGTTTTTTCATTAACTTTTCCGCAATAATCCAGTCATCGTCTTCATCAATTTCAACCGCGGTAAACTCTTCCATTTCATAAATCCCAATATTACCAGTTAACCTATTCTTTTGTTCTAGTATATTTTTGACTGTATTAATATAAAACGCTCCATTTTCCAACAAAATTCCATTAAAATCTTGTCTTCTAGGTCTGTGTTTGTAATCATAATTCAAAGGAGTAAAATCATCCTTCCAAAAGAATCTTTTTGTTCTGACACATGTTAAAAGAGAATCATATGCCTCTTTTTTATATTGTGCATAAGCTTTATCAAAATCAATACTTCTAACTAAAGGAGATGTTGCCTGGACTAAAAAGAAAACATCCAAACTATTAAAATTCATTTTATTTAAAAGTTTTTGACCAGTTTTCCCTTGAAGAGTAGCGAATTTTAAATCTGAATCTATCTTTATTAAAACACTTACAAATGAATTGCAAAGTCCGCAAACACCATCAAAATATATTATGTTATTATTTTCCTTCATTTAAACAATATTTAAACGAGTTAAATCAGTTTTTGTTGTAAAAGTACCATAATTAACAGTTGCTTTATTTTTTTCAATTTTATCAATTGTTCCAATAGATCTACTGTCTTCTAATCTAACTTTATCTCCAACTTTTAATTCTATGTTATTTTTCTTTGGAACGATAATGTTTTTCTTTTTTTTCTTTTCTATTCTAATCACTTTTAACTCACTTTCAAGTATTTGAGCTGTTCTTTGCTTACGGTTTTTATCTAATTTATTTTTAGAGAAATTTGTATTTTTTCTCTTAGAATTTAGAGTATCTACTAATTTAATGACTTCAGAAACTAGATTTCTTTTTTTATTATCATTAAAATAACGCTGAGATATTTCATTTAATTTATTTCCAACCACTATCATTCTTTGATTACTATCAAACAGCTCTTGATAATTTATAAGCTTAGATTTAATCTTATCATTAGTTAAATTAAGTTTTTCATTTTCTCTTATAAACTTAGACTCTTCACTTTTTAAAGAATTAGCTGTCTTGTCTAGTTGCATTCTTTGTTTTTGAAGCTTAGCTATAGTGGCATCAAATCTTACTTTTCCTCTTTCAATTTTCTTTTTAGCTCTATTTATTAAGCTATAAGGTATTCCATTTTTTTCTGCAACTTCAAAAGTAAAGGAACTACCAGCTTGTCCTGTAATTAAATTAAATGTTGGCTCAAGTGTTTTATCGTTAAATTGCATATTGGCATTACTCATGAAGGGGAGTTCATCTGCTAATAATTTTAAATTTGAATAATGAGTAGTAATTACTCCAAAACTTTCTCTTTCATAAAAAACCTCAAGAAAAATTTCAGCTAAAGCTCCTCCTAATTCAGGATCAGATCCTGTTCCAAATTCATCTATTAAAAACAAAGTATCAGAGTTACATTTTCTTAAAAAACTATTCATATTCTTAAGTCTATAGCTGTAGGTGCTTAGTTGATTTTCGATAGACTGATTATCTCCTATATCGGAAATGATATTTTTAAAAATGGACATTTCACTAGATGGGTGGACAGGAATCAGTATTCCTGACTGTACCATAAGTTGAAGAAGACC
>ENA-ORXF01001564-ORXF01001564.1-marine-metagenome-genome-assembly--contig:-NODE-1564-length-14612-cov-11.897626_pt1 | contig 14612 bp, 8 predicted proteins | sample MGYA00237864_ERZ511476 | MGnify/ENA primary metagenome ERZ511476 (study PRJEB26306, sample SAMN06343908) | marine metagenome | isolation source: coastal waters | place: Atlantic Ocean: West Antarctic... | reverse complement strand
AAACTGACGATAGAAAAATGAAATCTTGGGTTACTGGTTCTGTTGGAGCTGCTACATCTGCTTTAGATGCAATGCAACTACATATGTTATCAGAAAGATGTTTAATTACACAAGGTGCTAACAATTTCATGTTAATGAAATAAGCATTATTTATTAAAGAGTCGGGGCTTCGGCCTCGACCCTTTTCTTTTTATTAATTTATATTATATTATATTATGGCTAAAAAAGCTAACACAACAAAAAAAGTTGAGGTAAAACCTCAAATCGAAACAATGGAAGAAGCGGTTACAGAATTTTTTGAAGAAACTGTAGTTGCAGAACCAAAAATAAAAAAACCGGTTATGGATACTCCAAAGCCAAAAGAAAAAAAATGGGAAATAAAAGATAGACTTTATTATTTAAAGGGAAGCAATAAACCAATAAGTAGATCTATAAGATCTTCTGGCATTTACTTTTTTGACGAAGAAAAAGGTTATGAAAGAGAGTTAAAATATTGTCAAAATCAAAGAACAGTATTTGTTGATGAAATGCAAGGTGATCAAAGACTAGAGCACATTGTTTTTCGAAACGGAGCTTTGTTTGTTGAAAAATCAAAAACGGTTTTACAAAAACTACTGTCTTTATACCACCCTCACAGAAACAGTATGTTTCACGAGCACAAGCCAAGTGAAATAGCTAGTAATGAAGTAGATTTTATAGAAATGGAAATAGAAGCGTTAAATGCTGCTCAAAACATGGATATTGATATGGCCGAGGCTATAATGCGTGTTGAGATTGGATCTAAGGTATCAAGCATGAGTTCTAAGGAGCTCAAAAGAGATTTGTTACTATATGCTAAAAGAAATCCTAACTTGTTCTTAGATTTAGCTAGTGATGAAAACGTTGTATTAAGAAACTTTGGTATTAAAGCTACAGAAATGAAAATACTAAAACTATCCAGTGATCAAAGAACTTTTTCATGGGGATCTAACGATAGAAAACTAATGAACGTTCCGTTTGATGAGCATCCTTACTCAGCTTTAGCCGCTTGGTTTAAAACTGACGAAGGTATGGAGATTTACTCCAATATTGAAAAAAGATTAAATTAATCTAACTGTAGATGCGGTCGCTCTACGGAGCGATCGTAAACTACAAAAAAAGAAATTATGGTAAGTATAGATACAGTATATCAGAGAGTATTAGTTTTAGCTAATAAAGAGCAGAGAGGTTATATAACTCCTCAAGAATTTAACTTACTTGCCAACCAAGCACAAATGGAAATATTTGAACAATATTTTTATGATATAAATCAGTTTAACAGAGCTCCTGGTAACACGCAGGAATACTCAGACATGTTAACTATTTTATATGAAAAAGTTGGAGAGTTTGAAATGGTTCGTGATAACGTTTGGATGAATACAAATATGCCTATTGTTATTGCGGACTCTATAAGTATACCTAATGAAATATATAGAGTGGGCGAAATTGAAGTGGGCTCACACGCCGTTGAAATGTTAAATAGAAAAGATTTTAGTGCAGCTATTAGATCTCCATTAACTTCTCCAAGCCTACACAGGCCAATAGCTCAAATAACAAACTCAGGAATTAAAATTGCTATATCAGGAGATCCCGTGCCTTTGTTCGCTACACCAGCAAATGCAATTGCAAACTTACATCCTAACATGACTATTAATTATGTGATGAGACCACCAACCGTTCAATGGGCTTATGTTATTATTAATGATAAACCTTTGTACAATGATAATATTGCTATAAACTTTAGCTTACACGCGTCAGAAGAAACTGAGTTGGTTTATAAAATATTAAAACTTGCAGGCGTAAACTTAAAATCACAAGAAATAGTGCAGGTTGGCCAAACTCTAGAGCAAACACAAATACAACAAGAAAAACAATAAAATAAATGGCGTTATTAAACAGCACTCCACAAGAGTATTATGATGGTAATGATTTTGGAAACTATCAGTTTGTTTCCTTAAAAGATATTATAAATCAATTTATGGTAATTTATGTTGGTGAAGATAAAATTATACCAAAAGCAAAAAGGTTAGATGTTGCATTTCACGCTCAAAGAGCATTAGCTGAATTATCATTTGACACGTTAAAATCCGTAAAAGCACAAGAGATAACTCTTCCACCATCCTTACAGATGATTTTACCACACGACTATGTTAATTACACTAAAATTAGCACAGTAGATTCAGCTGGTATAAAACATCTTTTATACCCAGCTTCAAAAACTTCAAACCCACAATCAAGTCCGTTGCAAGATGCTGATGGTAATTTTACATTACAAGCTGTTGGAGCGTTAGATGCTTCAAACAATATCATTGTGTTAGACAAAGAGTATAAAGATATTTTAGTTGGCATGCTAGTTGTTGGGCCGTATATACCAGCGGGTACTATAGTTTCCTCAACCTCTAATCTTGCTAATATAACAACAATAACTATAGAAAATAGTTCTGGAATAGCAATATTTCCGCTTCAAAGCAATGCCGGCACAACATTAACTTTTGAAAAAACTGATGGCTCTTTATTTTTACCACAAAAAGAATCTCATATAGTTGAAAACTTATCGTGGAACTTAATTGATTATAAAATAACTGGAACTGCTTCTGAGTTAACAAATATTAAAGTTGGTATGATAGTTTCTCACGATAACTTTAAACCAGGAACGGTTGTCACAAATGTTTTTGCAACAACAATAGTAGTAGATAAACTTCCAAATCCACCGGCTGTGCCTTCTGGAGGTGAAATAACTTTTGTTTCTTCAGAATTAAAAGATTCTACTGCTTGGTCAAACTATAAATCTCAAACTCCATCTGAAAACAACAATGATGATTATGATGATGATAATTACTGGCCAATTAACGGGGAAAGATACGGCTTAGATCCACAACACGCGCAGATTAACGGTTCTTTTTACATAGATGAAATTTTAGGAAAAATACACTTTAGCTCTAACATTGCTGGAAAAACTGTGATCTTAGATTATATAAGTGATAGCTTAGGTACAGACGGAGAAATGCAAGTTCATAAGTTTGCTGAAGAAGCAATGTACAAATGGATATCACATGCTATATTATCTGGAAAAGCTAATATTCCAGAATATCAAGTTCTTAGGTTTAAAAAAGAAAGGTTTGCTGCCATTAGAACTGCAAAATTAAGATTATCAAATCTAAAATTAGAAGAACTCACTCAAATTTTAAGAGGTAAATCGAAACAAATAAAACACTAGTACATGCCAGAAATTAAACATCAGTTTACCGGTGGGAAAATGAATAAAGATCTCGATGAGAGACTTGTTCCCAATGGAGAGTATAGAGATGCAATGAATGTGCAAGTGGCAACCTCAGAGGGATCTGACGTTGGTACTATTCAAAACATATTAGGTAACAAGCTAAAACCATTTAATTTCAAAAATATGGGAATTAGCTTTCAATTACCAGCTGACGCTGTTGTTGTTGGCGCGATTTCAGATGAAAAAGTTGATACCATGTATTATTTAGTTTGGACAACAAACGTTGATTATATATTTTCATTTGACGGTAACAACTATAAGGCTGTATTTGTTGATAAAGCAGCGAGTAATGTTTTAAAATTTGACCCAACAAACATTATAACTGGTATAAATATTATAGATGGCCTTTTGTTTTGGACAGATAATATCAATGAGCCTAAAAAAATAAATATACAACGTTGTATAGATGGAACTTCAAACGCAAACACACAAACACAGTTACAAAACGACTCGACTGGTGCTCTTTCAACAATAAAAGAAGAGCACATAACTGTTATTAAAAAAGCTCCACAAATAGCTCCGCGAATAAAATTAATAACAGCTAGAGATTTTGACAAAATATATACTGCTGTTATACAAATATCAGCAGTAGACGATGGTACAAGTTCTTTTGTTGAATATCCAACTGGAGTACTCCCATTTAATTTTTCTAGTCTTTCCACTGAAGATGGTAATAATAAGTTTAAAATAAAACTTGTTGATGGCTCAACCCAAAGTGGTTTTGAAGCCCCACTTGTACCCAGTGGTAGTGGTGTTGTAGTGGCAGGTTTAACAGGTTTATATGATCCAATTACAGGCCCAAGTGGGTTAGAGGGTAAGTCTGTTGTTTTTCAAGCTTATAATGAAGATGGAGAGGCTCCAGGCTTACCACTCACGGATTATGTTATTAAAGGTCAAATTAGTTTAGTTCCATTTGCATCCGGTAATTATGATGAGCTAGTAATAAAAATAACCACCATAGATGGTTTTCCAGATGTAGTTGCCGCTGGCGAAAGTAACTTGAAATACGTCATGGATTTTTATGACGAATCAAAAAAGTTATTTGAATTCAAATACCCAAGATTTTCTTATAGATATAAATTTGAAGATGGAGAGTATTCTCCTTTTGCCCCGTTTACACAAGTAGCTTTTTCTCCCGGTTCTTTTGATTACCACCCTAGAAAAGGTTATAATATAGGTATGACCAATAGGTTAACTGAAGTTGCTTTAATAAACCTTGTTACCAAAGAAACGCCTGACGACGTTGTTTCAATAGATGTATTATTTAAAGATGATGCTTCTCCAAATATTTATGTTGTAGACACTATAAGACCGGATGACTATAGTGATCCTGCAACAGGGCTTAACGCATGGAATACATTGTTAGCCGCAAGTTTAACCCCTTCCTTAGATCAAGGTTTTCTTATAACAAAAGAAGCAATAAGCAGTGTAGTGCCTTCAAACCAGTTATTAAGGCCATGGGATAATGTTCCAAAAAAAGCTTTAGCACAAGATATTACTGGCAATAGAATAGTATACGCTAACTATACACAGGGTTATGATTTAATTTCTACTGACGACAAAAAGTATGTGCCAAAATTTTCACCAACGAAAGAATCATTTAGAGACTTTTCGCTACTTTTTAATGAATCAACCTCTTTAGCAACTAACACTTTTAAATCTATAAAATCACTAAGAGAGTATCAATTAGGAGTTGTTTTTTTAGATGAACACGGAAGAGAGACTCCAGTTGTATCTAACACTTCTGGTACTATAAAGTTTGAAAAAGAAGATGGTGATAAAGCAAATAGAATAGGCGTTAAGTTTAGCTCAGATGATTACCCACAATCTTTAGATTATTTTAAGTTTTTTATTAAAGAAACAAGTACTGAATACTATAACATGGCTATGGATCGCTGGTATAGCGCAGGGGATGGAAACATTTGGTTGGCTTTCCCATCAAGTGATAGAAACAAAATAGATATTGACACGTTTTTAATTCTTAAAAAAGGTTCTGACAAAGATGATTTGGTAACTGAAGCTGCTAGGTATAAAGTTTTAGCTATTGAAAACGAAGCTCCTGATTTTATAAAAACCCAGAAAAATAAAGCGGTGTCACTTACTCACACCACTTCAGGCAGCACTGATATTTTTGGCACGTTTGACAATAAAGCTCCTTTTGAAGGAAGGGATGAGTTTCAGATGAACTTTGCTCCATTTAACAACACCGCTGGAAGAGATCTAGATACAGCTAAAGAAGAACTTTGGATAGAATTTTCAAAGATTGGATCAGATGAAGTTTCTGAAAGATACAAAATTACATCTGTAACTAATAATTTTAAAGATGGTGAAACAACCATGCAGGAGAGTAAGTACAGCTTTAAAATAGCAAAACGACTAGGTGATGATGTTAATTTTATAACGGATGATCCGTTTGGTTTAACCCAAACTAAAATTAAAAATGGGGCCACGGTTAATGTTTACAAGTACAAAGTAGAAAATCTTGATAAGTTTGACGGTAGGTTTTTTGTTAAAATTTACTTTGATGAAGTTTTTAGAAGAAACATAGAGCTAACTACAATTGGTGGTGAACTTAGAACCTCAGGTAAAAAGAAGGTGTACTCAATGTATAACGATTTTATCGTAAAGCACACTACAGAGGTAAACAACTTTTTAACATTAGGCCAAACTTTTGGTTCAAAATACTCGATTTTGGGAACAAGTTGGGTTAATGGATCTAATGATTTTTTAGATGATTGGTACTATGGCTTCTACAAAGTTGATGAGTTTGCGGCCGCGGCTACTTACTTTAGAAAATACAGAACTATATTCCATAATGGGTTTGATTATGTTGGAGTAGGGGTTAACCAAAACAGCAACTTGGGATCTCCATCTCCAAATCAAAAAGTGATACAATTAAACCAAAACAGGTACAGAGCTTTAATACACTTGCAGAACGGTGAGGATGGTGATACAAATGCAGTTGATACCTCAACCGCTGTTGAATACCAAGGTAATTTCTATAAAGATACCATTGATTGGCATAAAGAGTTTGGCTATAGAACAGACAGCAATTACTACAATGTAAGCAACCTTGAAGATCGCAAAGGCGTTACTGCGAGCTGGAAAATGGAGCGAGAGATTAACATGCTTTCCAACCCACCAATACTTTGGTATTACTATAAACATAATTCATCATCTTACTATGATTCTGATAGGGTTTCTGCTAGAGATAATGAAGTTTGGTTCATAGATGCTGGGCCAGTGGATGGCTATGAAAAGCTACAAACACAAGATCTTAATTTCGCTACTGGAGTCCGCGCGGCTGGATCAATTCAAACTGGGAGTGTAAATAATTACATCTCTCAGGCTGACCAATTTAGAAAAGGACTTAAAACATTTAGTGCTAGTTGGCAAATGGAGCTTGCTTTTGGAGGAATTAAAGGTACTGACCCATTAGAAGCAGGACCACCCAAAGCATTTGTTGAGGGTTTCTGGGAAGTAGGCAACTGGAATAACTCAGGTGGAGATCCAGTGAACACAAACTACACAGATACTAGCTCTTTTGTTAGTAAATTTGCAACAGGTTCTAAATTTAGGTGGAAAGAAGATCCAACTGGCACTATATACACCGCGACTGGTAATGTTGCAACTAAAGAATTCCTAAGGCACAGTTGGGGTGGTTCTTTTAGAAATGATAACTACAGTAACTCAGGGTCAAGTGCCTCATACGATCCTTTTAAATCTAGACAACTGGCATTTAATGTTGTTGCTGGTTCAGGTAACAATTTGTTGACAAGAGCTTACGATCTTGATTCAATGGCTGAAAATTTAAGTTTTAATTTTACTAGGAACTGGACATTTGGCCAAATTAAACCAGCAATAGCTTGGGATCCAACTCAGCCAGGTATAATTTCAGCGGGTATTACAATTAATGCTCCTGCTTTTGATGTTGGTGGTTTTACTTCAGCTCCAACTGTTAGTATTGCTTTAAGCACTGATTTAATGGTATTTGTTGAAACGCTCGCTGTTGGTGATGATGTTATAACGGCAGGTATGGCATTAACAGACTATGTGTCTTCTGGGGCCGCGGTTAGTGTTCTGGCATTATACTTTCAAGATGGTTTAGTGGTTAGGTACATAAATCCAATTGAAGATACAAATGGTGATATTACTCATTATGAACTATGGCTCGGTGGCTATACAAAACCCCTCAATGGTAATAGTCATATTAATTTTATGGGTAACAGGCCTGACGCGGGTACCGATTTAACATTCAAACAAGTTGGCATGAACGGTTATAGTCCTAACTCTGAGTTCAACATAAACACACTTGCGCATCTTCAGTCTGGATTTTTTCAGGGGCGAATTGGAGCCGTTGGTTACACTTTAGAGTTTGTAGAAGAAGTACCTCCAGTTGAAATATTGTCTGAAAATCCAGCTATATGGGAGACAGAGCCAAAAGAATCAACTGATTTAGAGATATATTACGAAGCTTCTGGAGCTATACCCGCTGTTATAAATGAAGAAACTGTTAAAGACGCTTTTCCAGTTGGAACTAGATGCTTTAACCTTTTTAGTGGTCTTTGGATTGTTGTTGGTCATCAAGGTGATGGTGCTATTATAAGAAATCTCAACACAACGCCTACAGCTCCCACATCTTCTAGTATTGTAAATTTATACAGGCCAGATGATTTAGTTGTTGAAGCTAAAATTATTAGTGTAACCTCTACTTCATCAACAATAGAATGGTTAGTAACTTTCGAGCCAAACTTAACGGATAACAAGTTTCTTTTACCTTGGCATAATTGCTACTCTTTTGGAAATGGAGTTGAGTCTAATAGAATTAGAGATAACTTTAACCTACCGTTTGTATCAAATGGCGTTAAAGCATCTGCAACTCTAGAACAAGAGTATAAAGAAGAAAATAGAAAATACGGTTTAATATATTCTGGCATATACAACTCTACGTCTGGTGTTAATAATTTAAATCAATTTATTGCTGCAGAAAAAATAACTAAAGATGTTAATCCAATTTATGGTAGTATTCAAAAGCTATATTCTAGAGATTCTGATTTAGTGGCTTTGTGTGAAGATAAAATATTAAGAATACAAGCTAACAAAGATGCTCTATTTAATGCTGATGGAAGTTCTAATGTTGTGGCGAGCTCAAATGTTTTAGGGCAAACTATTCCTTTTTCTGGTGAATTTGGTATATCTAAAAATCCAGAATCATTTGCATCGGAAAGCTATAGAGCATACTTTACAGACAGAGTAAGAGGAGCCGTTATTAGGCTTTCTAAAGATGGTTTAACACCTATATCTGATTCTGGCATGAAAGATTGGTTTAGAGACAATCTAAGAAATGCTACTAGTTTAATAGGTAGTTTTGACGATAGAAATAATGAGTACAATCTACGTGTTGGTGATTCAAATAATCACGTATTAAGTTTTAGCGAAAAAGTTGGGGGTTGGGTTAGCTTTAAGTCTTTTACTGAAATGCAATTTGGTATTAGCTTAGCTAACAACTATTACACTTTTCATAAAGGAAAATTATACTTGCATTACTTTGGAAAACAAGATAGAAATACTTTTTACGGTGTATTTACACCCTCAACGTTTGATGTTATTTTAAATGATGATCCTGGGTCAGTCAAAGTGTTTAACACTTTAAACTACGAAGGAAGTCAAGCGAAGGTTGATAAGTTTACAAGTGAAGAAAAGATAATAGCGTTTCAACCAAACACAACTTACAACGACCAAGAGTATTACAATCTTTACGAAAAGAAAGGTTGGAGTGTAGAATCTATTACAACAAACAAAGAAGAAGGTAATATAAATGAGTTTCTTGAAAAAGAAGGAAAATGGTTTAACGGTATAAACAAAGTTGTAGACACAGATATAGAGGTTGATTCCGGTGACTTTACATTTCAAGGTATTGGAAATGCGGATTCTGTTACTATCGCGCCCCCTAGCTCTTCTGATGTATTTGGATGTACAAATCCTAATGCTACTAACTATGATGCTACTGCAACTGTAGACGATGGTTCATGTAATTTATCGGGGCCACAACCACCCGCTACGCCACCACCTGCCGTACCACCTACACCGCCCGCAACTCCACCACCCGCTGTGCCACCTACACCGCCTGCTTCACAACCGGGTAAATCACCAACTGGACAAATTGATGAAGATGCTCCTTATTAGGGGATAGAGAATATAACAAAAAATATTAATATGATAATAATAAACCTCAATGTAGAGCATTTAAATGTCTCGCTTCAAGTCGGGGACACTGTCTACGCTATAGGCACGGACACTAAGCCTGGAGCTGAAGATGCACAGCAAGACACGCTTGGACAATACGTGTCTACTAGTGGAGTTAATATAGTTGGGGTGTTAAGAAAAATAACAAAACAAGGTAATTTAATTGAACTTACAATTGATGATGCTTTGAGCTCGTACATTGTTGAAGACAATGATTTCATTATGTTTTCCAAGCATGACCAAGAAGGGGATGTTAATAATGCCCAACGCGTTATAACAGGCGACGTTATGGGTTATTATGCGCGAGCAAAATTTGTAAATGATTCTAAAGAAAAAGCAGAGATTTTTAGCGTGGGTAGCGAAGTAATAATAAATAGCAAATAATTATGTCAAATGGATACGGAGGTTCTTCAGGCTCTTCAGGTTCTTCAAGCCGTTTAGGCTCTTCAGGGTCATACTCTCAAGGAGGAAGTTTTAGCGGTGGATTTAACAAGGTAAGAAAGGGCGTTGAAGCGCCTTTTGGCTTTCACTACATGCCTAATGGTTCACTAATGAATGATGCGGATCATATAGCAAAGTTTGGTTACATTGAAAGAGTTATAAAAAATGTTTCTACTGACTATAAAGATATAACGCTTCAGGGCGGTTCTAAAACAGTGTTAATAGAAGGAGATCCAGGCATTGTTTTTAGTATAGAGGTTTACGAAGGATCACAGGCAAGTTATTATAATTTTGAAAAAAATACTTGGAGCGCTAGTAGTTATAGGCTAACCAATATTCAAGCTGACAACGGTAGTTACAGGGCAAGTATAAATTTTGAAACTAATAGTTCACAAAAAATATACACCGTGAACGTTTACGCTGAAACAGTAGAAAACATAAAAACAAAACATGCTACCGGTTCTTTAGTTGAAGACGAGCTAGGAAATATAATTTTTAATGCCTCAACGGGTTCTGATTCAAATATTTTAACAAGAAAAATATACCAAAGCCAAGAAAGCGTGTTAACTCTTTCAGCAATCGCGCCTTCGCTTTATTTAGCTAGTGCTAGCACTGTTGATGGAGCCGTTAGTAGTTCTAATAGAATAGTTATAGATGGAGACGCAACTAACCTTAATGTAGTTCAAGTTGGCGATAAAGTTACCGGTACTGGTATAGCAGCTTCTGTACACGCTTTGGTTACTAAGATAAACCCTGATAACGATAATACAAATGAAATTGAAATTTCTGTTGCTGATAGCATTGGTGATGGTGTTGCAATAACTTTCACGCCAGCTTTTAACGGTATGACACCGCATTATACAGAAAGCTCAAGCGGCAGCAGTAGACTGCTTATAACGGGAATGTCAAATGTAACTGGAAACTTTACTGTAACCCTAACCGCTCAAGCGGGTAGATCTTTTGCGGTAAATAAAACACCAACAGCCGAAGATTTATGTTGCGTGAATTTAGTTACTATTGGAAATGTAGCAGAGTTTGAATCGTATGTAACTGAAAATAGATACCTTAGATGGTCGGTTGATAATGTAGCTGGTCTATCTAATGGTATGCTTCTAGATCCTGGTAGAAGTGGCACAGGCGTCAACACGATACCTGCAACAATTTCGGATTTTACAAGAAACACTACATTACAAAGAATTGAAAAATCAAGATATAGCCAGTCAACTGTTGATTACGACGTGGTAAATCTTTTTATTCCAGGCGTTGATCGGTCTGGTAACTTGCCAGCCGCTAGTGGTATAGATAGAAACGGAGTAACACAAGTCGTGGCAGGTAACATAACATTTGATGTTAACCAAACTATTGTTGCCTTAGCTTCAGACGTTGGCGTTAGAATTATAGCACAAGGCGCTGAGGCTATTAAACAATCAACAGGTGCAAGCATTTTGTTAACTAATGTTGTAGTAACCCCAACACAAGTATCAACAACAACTACTGCAGCTGTTAGTGCCAGTACAACTATCGCGCTTACCGAGGTTGGTAATGTTACGGTGGGCTCATCAGTGAGAGGAGTTGGTATAGCCGATGGCGTTGCAAATCCAACTGTAGTTAGCAAGTCAGTTTCTACAGGTGGTGGTAATATTGTTGTTAGTGCAGCTCAAACATTAGAAGATGGTGCTACACTTTTTTTTGATGGTTCTAGTAATGTGATCAATATAACTGGTAAATTACAAGTGATAGGCATGCCTATAACAAATAAGACATTGTACTTTAACGTTGAGAGGTTCTTAACTTGTAGGTAAAAAAATAGCATAAACTGTGATTATAAATAACAAATAATAAAATATGGCAATAGGTAGAAAGACTAGTCCAGGTCGCTTTATAGGAGCGGCTCTTGGAATTATTGGTGGCGTATCAAGTCTAATAGGTGGTAACAAAGCTGCTAAAGCAGCTAAAGCTCAACAAGATGCAGCTAGAAAAGAAATGCAAAAGCAAAAGAAGGCTTACGGAAAATTAGACACTAGCAATATATATGCTAATGTAACAAATGCTTATTCTGGCATACAAACTAACTTTGAGAATACTATGGAAGACTTAACAGTCAACCAACAACAAGCTCAGTTTGAAGCAGAGCAAGGAGCTCAAAATAGAGCTAACATAATGCAAAACATGCAAGGTGCTGCTGGTGGATCTGGTATTGCTAGTTTAGCTCAAGCTATGGCTAATCAAGGTCAAAACGCGGCAAGACAAGCGTCTGCGTCAATTGGCCAACAAGAATCTAGAAATCAAATGGCAGCGGCAAGAGGCGCTGGTCAAGAGCAAACAGCTGAGGCAGCTGCTCAAATGCAAGTTGCTACCGGAGCTCAACAGGCTGAATCAGCTAGATTAGGTGGTGCTGCTGCTGCAAGAGGTTTAGAATATCAAAAACAAGAAGGTATGATGGGGTTAGCAGCTGGACAGCTATCAGCAAGTAATGATGCCCTGGCCGCTGCTAAAGCGCAGAAATCAGCTGGTATAGGCCAGATAATAGGTGGAGTTGCTAGCGGTATAGGTGGTAGCTTATTAAAAGGTGTAGGTAACTCAATAGCTGGTGGTGTTGGAAGTTTTTTGGGTAAAAATTTCCCAGTCACAATGTCGAACTTTATACCAAAATAAATAAAATTATGGCAAACAAACAAATAGGTGGTTATGGTTTAAGCGTTTCTAATATGGCTAATGAACAGGTGAAAAGTTCGCCTATACAGAATGCCCAACAAAAAACAGAAAATTTAACAAACGCTAACCCTAATGGAGTTACAATAACTAAGCTTTCAGATTCAACAAATAAACAAGTGACTGAATACTTGGCTGCAAAAAAACTAGAGATTGCTGAGTTTGAAAAGATTAAAGCAAAAGGCTCTGAAGCAGATGGTTACAGCGACGCTGTTGATGGTGTGAATGCCATTGAAAAAGAAATAATACAACTTAATAACGATTTTGAACAAGCCGCTGGAACAAGAAAAGAATTACTAGATATTCAGGTTGGTGGAACTTATGCTATGTCAAACACTGATGAGCAAGCTTATAACTTTCATAACTTTGCTAACGGTACATATGGTGAAGGCGCGACGATATCAGATGATGGTAGATTAATATACAATGGCGGGCTTTTAGACTCAGTTGACGTTGGAGGTAGTTACAGTCATGATTTAGAAGATCTTGTAGAAGAAACGTTTAGTGAAACTAGAAAGTTAGTGTACGATAATGAGCTTGTAGATGTTAATGAGTATAATAATGGATATAGAAAAAATCTTGAAAACGATTTAAACAAGTTAATTAGAGGTTCAGATGGTAAAAACTCCGTTAGAGACTACATGTATCAAAACCGTGAACTAATTGATGCGTTTATTGCAAATCAAGCTGTAAAAGAAAACACACCTGAGTTTAGAGATTCTGAAGAGTACAAAAAACTTTATGAGCTTAACAAAACGGCAACTGACTTTAATGATGGTTTTGTTGAAACGGTCTTAGGCATGCATGATTACATTTTGTTTGAAAGTAAAGAGTCTGAAGAAATAGAACCTGAAAAAACAGTCGAGGATTACTTAAAAGAAATATCATAATATGGCGGACATTAAAACAGTACTTCAAGAGATGATTAACATCGGTGAGGATCCTATAAAGATACAAGAGGTGGCTGATAAATACAAAGAAGCAAATCCAGGTTGGTCTGTAACGGCTTCTATAGAAGATGATCCGATAGCAAAGAGCGAATCACAGCCGGATGTCGCTGTGACGGAAGAAAATACGGCATCCAATGGGGAGGAAAGTTCTACGGATTCACAAGATAATTCGCTAACAGACACTATTATGGGAGCATCTTACCGGGTAAGTGAGGAAGGAATAGCTAGTGGTAAAAAAAATAAAGAAGCAGCAAGAAATTTTTTCTCAACAAAAAAATCAAAGCTAGAGCAAGCCTTAGACAACGTTAATATAGAGGTACCATTAACCAAGAAGGATATTGCTAACGTGGACACCGACTTACAATTAGCGCAATCACCTAAAATAAAAGAATTAGAGGCTAAGTTAAAAGAAGCTCCATCTATGTCTCAAGAAGCCGCTGACATACTAAAAGAAATAGAAAGCATTAAAAGCGCGACTACTGAATCTAGAGTTAATCCAAGAAATAAATCGTATAAAAAAAATATTGACCTTGTTACTCAACACGAGGATAAAGTTACTGAAATAACCAATAAAGTGGTTAGTAATGGTGGGGATGAAAAGGAAGTTAAAAAACAAGTTGATTTTTATGAAAAAAACAACCCTGAGCAAACTAGGATTAATACGGCTAATTACGAGGTAGAAACAGTTAATAAAGCCTTAGACAATATATCTACAGCCAAAACTGGTGACACTTACTCTAGTTTTAGTGATACAGAAGAAGAGGCCACCGAACTAAACAACTTGGTTGAACAGCAGATAATAGAAGATCTTTCTATAAAAGACATGGGTAAGGCTGCTGAAAACAATTACACTCTTAGCGAAAAAGAAAATATAATAAGGACAGCTAAGCAAAAAGTAGTAGAGTCTGAGTATGAAAAAGCTAATGACGTGTATAACAGTGCTATTGTTGTGGATTTTGTTGAGA
>ENA-ORXF01001562-ORXF01001562.1-marine-metagenome-genome-assembly--contig:-NODE-1562-length-14624-cov-2.443047_pt1 | contig 14624 bp, 15 predicted proteins | sample MGYA00237864_ERZ511476 | MGnify/ENA primary metagenome ERZ511476 (study PRJEB26306, sample SAMN06343908) | marine metagenome | isolation source: coastal waters | place: Atlantic Ocean: West Antarctic... | reverse complement strand
AAAACTACTACAATTACGTGCATCCTGTTTTGGTTAACTTTGATGCAATTAGGTTTAGGAATAATATGCGCAGGTTATGACGGTGATATAGCTTTACCCTCTAAGTCTAGTTTACCTTGGATTATCGTAATAGGTTTAGGCGGATTGCTTGCACATTTTTGTATAACAAAGGCACTACAACTTGCACCTGCAACAGTTGTCACACCCATTGATTTTTGTCGATTGCCAATCATCGCAGCGATTGGATATATTTTTTATAATGAAGCATTGGATATATTTATTATAGGCGGTGCTATTCTTATTTTCATTGCTAATTACATCAATATTTGGTCGGAAACACGCAAGAAAGTGACACAGTAAACATGGCTACTTTCTTTGGATATGGATCACTAGTTAACTTACGCACACACAATTATCATAATCCTAAACCAACTCAAATTATTGGGTGGAAACGTGAATGGGTCAGCTCATCCATTAGAGATATTGCATTTCTATCTGTTAGACCAAGTAAAACCACAACATTACAAGGAATGAGTGCAAGTACGGAAAATATTGGCTGGAAAGCATTAGATATACGTGAAACTGGATATTACCGGCACAAACTAATTAACTTAGACATGCAGATGTATATTGGTGACCCAAAGACAATAAATAATCATGTTAAACAACCCATTTTGCTTAGCTACCTTGATTGTGTGATCCAAGGATATCATGAACACTTTGGAGAGCAAGGTGTGATTGATTTTTTTGCCACAACATTTAACTGGGATCACCCAATTTTTAATGACCGTAATTTACCACAATATCCTCGTGCCATAACTTTGAAGCAATATGAACAGGATCTGGTAGATTATCACTTAGCACAATTATGAAACAGCAAACACTTTCTCTATCTGCATGGATAACCTTATCTATTTTGCTATAATTTGGGGTGGAAGCTTTTTGGCGTACTCATTGATTATTAGAGAAGTTCCCATTTTTACAATGGTTGCAAATCGCGTTTTATGGGCGAGTTTAATACTTTGGGTTATCATATTTGCGCTAAAAGTTCCTCTTCCAAACCTAAAAGAATGGGGCTCACTATTTGTCATGGGCATACTAAACAATGTCATACCATTTTCTATGATTACATGGGGACAAACCCATATTGAAAGTGGTCTTGCCTCAATACTCAATGGTAAAACTGCTATTTTTACCTTTGTCTTGGCTGCTATGCTTTTTAATGATGAACGTCTATCACGCAAAAAAGGTCTTGGAGTAGCAATCTTTTTTTATTGGCGTATGCGTTGTCATAGGATTAGATGCTATGCGAGACTTTAACATTAGGTCTTTAGCTCAACTATCATTGATAATAGCGTGTATGTCATACGCAACGGCAGCTGTTTGGGCGCGCACTAATATAAAAGATATTCACCCAATAATGGCTGCTACAGGCATGTTATCAAGTGCCTCCATAATTATGGTTCCATTAGCTTTATTTGTTGATGGAGCTCCAAATTATAGTCTTTCGGTTACAACACTCGGTGCTATGGCTTTTTTATCCTTTCCAGCAACAGCCATTGCATATCTTTTATATTACCGCGGACTACGTCAAGCTGGGAGCGCGAACCTGTCACTAGTCACATTATTAGTACCCCCAATGGCTGTTATTTGGGGTGCATTAGTTTTGGGAGAAAGGCTGCACTCTACAGCCTAAATTGGGTTTGTTTTAATTGCGTTAGGAATGACCATTATTGATGGGCGCTTACTAAAACGCGAAAAGCGTTGAATTTAACGTAATTTTTTGATTTACCCTACATAAACGAGGATACAGAGAATATGCTTTATAATTCAGCATCTGACTGGGAAACTTCAAAATCCAAACGCGTTATGCTTTTTGGTATGTCAGGCTTGGGCAAAACCTATATTTCTGAAATATTAAGAAATAATGGTGATTGGTTTCATTACAGCATCGATTATCGAATTGGCACTCGCTACATGGATGAACACATTGCTGATAACTTTAAAAAAGAAGCAATGCGCACTCCATTTCTAGCAGAACTTTTGCAATCTGATGCAATCTACATTGCTGCAAATATGAAATTTAGTGATTTATCACCACTATCAACTTACCTAGGAAAACCTGGAAATCTTAAAAACGGTGGTATTCCGTTTGCAGAATACCTGCGCCGTCAGCGATTACACCGTGATGCAGAAATTAATTCAATGGTAGATACTGTTCACTTTATTAATCGCGCCAAATCAATATATAATTATGATAACTTCGTTTGTGATACATCCGGTTCAGTCGTCGAAGTGGTAGATTGTGATGACCCAAACGATTATGTGTTAAAAACTTTATCCGAACATGTATTACCCGTTTGGATTGAAGGATCATCCTATCACACTGAAGAATTAGTTCGACGCTTTGCGGCAGCACCCAAACCTATGTACTATCAAGAAACTTTTTTGATGGATTGTTGGGAAAAGTACCTTAAAGAAAAAAGCGTTTTGGAAGGAAATGTAAACCCAGACGATTTTATTGTGTGGGGGTATCGTCAACTCTTAGAAAGTCGTCTCCCAAGGTATCGTAAGATAGCAGAAAAGTGGGGTATAACTCTCAAAGCTAATGATGTGGCTAAAGTAAAATCTGCAGAAGGCTTTAATGCTTTAATAGCAAAAAATTTGAAAAGATAAAAAATGCCAATTCGTATTCCATCAAAGTTACCAGCATTCGATGTTTTAAAGTCAGAAGGTGTAGACGTCATGTCTAATGCCGATGCTAATCGCCAAGACATCAGACCATTACGCATTGGATTATTAAACCTGATGCCACTAAAAATTCAAACTGAAACTCAATTCTCACGTTTAATTGGCTCTACACCTTTGCAAATTGAGCTTACTCTAGTTCGTATGTCAGAGCACAAAAGTCGTCATACGACACCTGAACATATGGAATCTTTTTATAAAAGCTTTGAAGAGATAAAAAATCAAAAATTTGATGGGCTCATCATAACAGGTGCTCCAATTGAGCACCTTCCATTTATTGATGTCACTTATTGGATTGAATTAAAAAAAGTCTTTGATTGGACACAAACAAATGTCCATTCAACCTTTGGTGTATGCTGGGGTGGAATGGCGATGATTAATCATTTTCACGGGGTAGAAAAACATATTTTAGATAAAAAAGTTTTTGGTTGTCACCGATGTCAAGTTACCACCCCATCATCAAGATTTTTAACTGGATTTTCAGATGACTTGGTAATTCCAGTAAGCCGATGGACTGAAATTAGGGCTGAAGAAATTCGCAAGGTTGGCCTTGATATATTGATCGATAGCAAAACTTCAGGCCCTTGTTTGGTGGAAGACGCTAGACATCGCGCGTTATACATATTTAATCATTTTGAATATGACCGAGATACACTAAAACAGGAATATGATCGTGATATTGAAAACAATACACCAATTAATGTTCCTATGAACTATTACCCTAATGACGACCCCTCAGAAAAGCCTTTAAATAAATGGCGAAGTCATGCACATTTACTTTATGCAAATTGGATCAACCAAATTTATCAAAGTACACCCTTTGATATTAATGATGTCGGAAGTTAAGGTATAACCATCAAAGAGCCAAAGTATGAAATATAATGGATAACCACCAGATACCAGTGAACGCAAACCTTCGACGCTGCCCAAGATGTCAGTCAGTTCTTAACACAGTAGTAGTGCATGGACATGAACAATGTAATATTTGTAAATCTAATATATTCGAATGTTGTTCAGGCGATACCTGTGCGACAGATCATGATTTGGCTTTAGGATATAGAAGAGCATAAAATCCTCTAGATATATCTGGACCTAATTAAATTTTAAAATACTGCTTTTTGATTGAAATACAAAAGGAGTAATAATGTTCAAAGTATTTGATTACAAATATACTTAAAACTTATTTATTATTTGTTAGCATGCCATTTTTCTAAAACTGCATAAGCTTTCATTCTATCTTTGTTTATGCGTGATACTGTCATTGCGGGTAGCCCCAATTCTCTAGCCGTCGCATTCACACCGTTTCCATAATCAATCATCATGATAATCTGATCGACCTGTTCTTTATTGTAGGTAGGCTTGCGCCCCCTATAAGCATCTGGATTATTATATTTTTTATAAGCAATTCCAGCTATCTGAGCCTCTTTAGAAGTTTCTGCCTGTGCAGTTGCACTGGCAGCCATGAATGCAATCAGTGCATCACGTACAGCTTTAGACACATCATCCGTGGGCCGAGCATCAAAAGTCATTTCGTTTATAACTGTACAAATAGTTATACCATGGTTCATAAACCACTGAATATTAGCTGTAACATCTTCATAGTTACGCCCGAGGCGATCAATCCAACGAACAACTAAAGTGTCACCATCTCTTAAAATGTCAAATAGTCGCTTACCTTCAGTTCTATCTTCAAGTTTCGTGGAAACACCACTAACAGCATGATCCGCAACTACAGTATCAATTGAGAAGCCTGCATCTACTGCTTGTGTCGTTTGGTGATCAATTGTTTGCTCTGCTGTAGATACTCGCGTGTATAGTACTGTAGCCATTGCTTCAATTTCTCCAAATAAATAGAATATACTTTTACTATAAACATAACTCAAAGAAAATGTAACCCCCAGTGTTATTATCTAAAATATCAAAATTTTCTAATTCAAATTCAGTGAGTATATTTTGAATAGAAAAAGATATGACTGCGTTACTTAATTATTGAATCCATATTTAAAGATGATAACAATTTAAAAAAACCAAAAAAATATATGAATTGGGTATCATTGATTATTATTATTTTAGTTTGGTCAAAATCAAAAGTTAGGAATTTTAAATGGCAAAAAATTTTATAGTATGGCTAATCCTGTACTCTTGCACAATAACCGCTGCAGCTGGAGCTATTTGGTTCGTTGGTGATATAAATGCTAACAACTGGATCAGACCAGCCATTGCTCCTCCTGCATGGGTTTTTGGCCCAGTTTGGACTATTCTATATGTGCTTATAGCAACTAGTGGTTATCGTATTCTATATTCCAAGCCACACAAACTTAAAGAGCTTGCAATTGGTTTTTGGGCTATTCAAATGTGCCTTAATACTTTGTGGACGCCTGTCTTTTTTGGCGCATATGACTTAACTGGTGCATTAATAATAATAGTAATTTTATGGCTTGCGATTGCTGCCTTTGTGGCTGTTAGCTTTAAAGTTGATAGAACAGCCAGCTATTTGTTTATGCCTTATTGGGCATGGGTATCATTCGCTACTATTCTTAATTATAGTTATTTTGTGATCAATCCGATAAATTAAATTCTTTTAGAGGGATTATTTCTGATGTTATCACTTTTTAAAAATACAATATTTATAATATGGTTAATTGAAGCATTAGCATCCTTATCCATTGGGTTTGCTACATGGGTACTTCAAACTACTTTTATATCAGCGAAAATGAGTGCTGAGGCGGCAATCAATACAGTTAACCACAAAAAAATAGCACTACTGTTAGTAAGATTAAAGCTATAGCAAGGTTAAAATATATGATCACAATGATCCCATTAGTTCGAGTTGCAGCTAGTATTTACTTCGGAAAACAAGAGTATATGGAATGAAAGATGTAACATTTAGTAATGGTCGCACAGGTAGAGTTTGGGTTGAAGATTTTTTGGAATCTGAATCGTCTGTATTAGAGAAAATTAAATACCATTGTTAATCATATTAGCATATGTGAGGTGGCTAAAATAACTTCAGATGTTTTAGATGAAGTGCTTAACTAACTTCCAGAAAAGTTAACACCATTTCAAAGCACATTAAATAGCATGATAAAAAAATGTAAAAATTAGTTAAAATACACATAAAATTACATGTGCCTGACAAAGTAATTCTTAAACTTTTGCGACATTAAGGATTAGATAAGCAGGGATAGCAATATCTCACTCTATTGCTTTCTTATGAAGCTATAAGTTTGTAATTTCTAAAAAGACAGAAATATTATGTTATTTATATTTGTCGATCTGCAGCATATGCAGACAAATCAACATTCAATGGAGCACCAGTTGCAAGCTTTGCTAGCCAACGCCCAGTTTTCGGCCCACCCGACAGACCAATATGGTGATGCCCATAGCCCATAAAAATATTATCTGCATTTGGACTTACTCCAATAATGGGAAGGCTATCAGCCGTAGCGGGTCGATGCCCCATCCATTCATCAATGCTATCATAAGTAAGATCAGGAAAAAGTTCTGCCATCTGTTTTTTTAATAACTTAAATGGTGCTTTAGCTGGCGGGCTATCCAACCCACCAAATTCAATTACACCCGCACAGCGCATACGTCCATTCATTGAGTTAACAACAAATTTCCCTCCAACCACCATCAAGGGTGATCGCAGAGTAATTGATGGGTTAATAAATTCAATATGGTATCCACGCTCAGCTTCCATTGGAACCTTAACCCCCAAAGCGGCTGCCCATGTGCCACTCCAAGCCCCTGCTGTCAGTACATATGAATCTGCGATAAGCTTTTCTTTTAAAGTAATTACAGACTTACAATGGCCATCCTCAATCTCAAAGTCAGTCACATCTTTTATTAGTATAGTTCCACCTTTTGCAACAAAATGCTTGGAAAGATTTAAAATATAAGCACCAGGATCTTTTATTCTACCATGGTTTTTGCATTGAATTCCGTATCCAAAACGTCCCTTTAAATTAAGATCATAATTACCTAAACTTTCTGCATTCATTTTGACAAAGTTTACACCACGCCGTTTACGCACATCCCAACCAAAGTGATCAGATAAGAAAGCTGCTTCATCTTTATAGCCATACATGTAATCAGCTAAGTCTATGTATTTTTCTGCTTCAGTACCATTTGCCAAAGCAAAATGCTGATCTGGCGCATCATGCAAAAGTTGGCTAAGACCGTGAGAAATTTTCTCAACTGAGACAGCATTAGCGTGCTTTATGTACTTACGTAAAAATGGGATCAATTTAGGAAGATAAGACCACTTTAAAAATAAAGGTTGATTTGGACTAAACAACATTTTGGGGGCTTTGCGCAATAGACCAGGAACTGTCACCGGCACAACTGCACCAGACGCTAAAACCCCTGCATTACCAAATGACGCACCAGCTGCAGGACCTTTTTTATCAATTAAAGTTACACTATGGCCATCACGCTGCAACCACAAGGCAGTGGATATACCGACAATACCAGCTCCAATTACAATTATATTCTTTGTGGTTTTATTTGTTTCTTCATTAACATCATAAGTATCATCTTCACTCACTTCAGCAGAAGCACTTATGACAGCTGTCATTGTTTCATCTGTGAGTTTTGATTCATCAAACTTAATTGGTTGCATTATGAAATCCCAGACTTAATAGATTAATAAGAATTAAACTAGATATGCACTTTCAAATCAACTTCAAATATTAGGAAATCTTACATAATATGAATAAATGATTTTGGTCCCCAAATCTTTTATGAATTAAGAAATATAATATTTACTTTCTTAATTAACCTCAAAATTATCAATAAAAAGGTAGTAAACTCATTTTTTCATTTTATTACGTAGAACCGCTTCCCGCCAAAGCATCAAAATGCCTCCACTAAATATTAATGCCATTCCAGTCCAAGCTACAAAATCCGGCCATTCATTAAAGATAAAAATACCCCATAAAACTGTTAAAATTAGTGCAAAGTATTCAATGGGGGCAATCAAAGCAGCTTCACTCATGCGGTAAGCTTGAGAGATACAATATCCACCTATAGCGCTGGCTACACCCACGCCTGCCATAATACGAAAATCAAAACTTATTGGCCAAACCCATGGCCTCAAAAGAAATTGTAATGCGCCACTTTCACTATTACCGTATGCCCCATCTCCGAAAATGAGTCCCATCAAAGCAGATATTATTACAAAACTTAATTGAAGATAAAAAGACATGGTTGATGCCCTTTCAGTTGATCCCATTTTGCGTGTCATTATATGCAAACCAGCATAACAAAATGCTGCCCCAACAGGTAAAAGCCCCGCTAATTGAAAGCTACTAGGCATGGGCCGTAACATAACCAAGGCACCCACCAGCCCCATTCCAACGGCAATCCAGCGCCATGGACCAACCTTTTCTGATAAAAATAATACAGAAAATATAGTTATAATAAGTGGTGATACAAAGAATATTGCAATTGCTTCTGATAGTGGAATTTCAGCTAGCCCCATGAAAAAAAGTACATTTGCAGCAACAAGAAAAGTACCACGTATTATATGCATCTTAAGATGCTTTGTTTTAAGTAACTTAAGTCCTCCCTCCAGTGGAATTATTATTATTAGGTTTATAGTTAACCCCACTAAGGCACGAATAAGAACAACTTGATGTAATGGATAATCACCACTTAAGAACTTTATTCCTGCGTCATTTAATGAAAATGCTGTAGAAGCAATTAACGCGCAAAAGACGCCTAAAAAGGTTAAAGGGGAAGAGCCTAATTTCATATTTATGAATTAGTTTAAAGTATATAAAGATGCATGCTTGTTTACGACTTTTTAGTCGTAAATTTCTTATCAACCTATCATGTATACACATACATTTATATCAAAAATATGATTTTTTACAGTGTGTTATGAGATCAAGATAATGTTAAATATTTAACAAAAATAAACTTAAGGCTAAGACTTTAAATATCGTGTTGATTTAATAAAAGCCATTCAGGAAGACTTGCTGGCGCTTGGCCACTTAAAGAGGCTCGTGCACAATCTTTCAAACTCCCAAATCGCACATCTCGGCCTGTAAGGCCCTTTCCATAATGTGCATATTTCCCTGAATTTGTCATAAAAACCAAAGTGTCAACTGGAAATACAGGCTCAGTAATTGAACACCAGCAGATGTCAGGAATAACTTCTATGCCTGCACCTTCAAGTCGGTCAAAAATACCTTCAGCTTTCATTTGTGAAAGAGTTTGGCGACCAACCGTTACAATAGTCTTTGTTAAAGCAAAACACTGTTGATTATTAAAAAAATCAGCGAATTTTCTGCATTCCATGATTGAAGCATGCGGACTACCTATTGCCACAAGATCAATTTTGTTATCCCCATCATTAAATTCCTGCCACAAATCAACCAAATCAGTTATTGTAATATTAAGATGTTTCGCATCAGAAGATATCGGCAGATGTCCTTCTGGTGTATGGCCACGCACATGTATCAATGGCGCGGCTGAAGTAGTTCCAAAAGCTGCACAAAGGGACTTAAGGTCATCTATTGTTGGAGAAAGTGCTTCAAGACCACATAATACTGGAATACCGTTTGGAGATTTAGCTCCCGCCAACCAACCCAACATTGGCCAAAAAGCATCATCAAAATCTTTAGGAATTTCTATGTGTAGTTCACAGGTAGGCACACGATTTTCAGCTAAATACACACCAGTATTTGGTGCTCGTCCCGTCATAGCAATAAACAGATCGAAATAATCTGGGTGTTTTTGAGTACGCGCACCAAGTACCGAGTTTGCAAAAATAACTGCATTAGATTCTGACCATCCAATTGCTTCGTTTTCAATAGGAATGTCATCAAGCAAATATGGTGCACAAGTAAAAGTTGGACGTGCGCCCATATTCACATAAGCATCGGCAAGTCGACTAGCTTTCATGCCAAAATCAGGTGTAAACCCTTGAGACTGAAAGTTTTTTCTATCCACAGAAATTGCATTGATCGTGGTTGGAATACAGGTTTTTGCTCCCATATCATGCATCTTTTCAGCAAAATCTAAGTTGGCATCATGAGCTAAAATGCAACCATCAATATGACCACGGGATACATCAATTAACTCAGTTGCACCTTGTACAGATGCCATAAGACAGATGACTTCCATAGCAATTTTACGAGCCGGCCCGTCATGACCTTTAATTATATTTAGATCAGATTCAACAAGTTGAAGGCTTTGAGTATTTGGCTTTAAAAGCAAAATAGACTGATCCAAAAAAGACAGGTTATCATTATTAATCTCTGCTACTTTTGCTTTAGACAAAGCGTCATAGGTGGATGCAGGAAGGCGCAAAATTGCTACAGGTTTTTCAAACAATTTAGATGCAATAATCGCACCAAGCGTCAAAATATCCTCTTCTTCTCGAAAAATAAGTGCTGCTGGAGCCAACCCGTTACGGGCCAACTGCAGTAAAACGCCACTGCCACTGCAAGAACCTCTGGACGTAGGCATTAAAACAATCTTACTAGTAAGTTTTTCACCATGATTAGGGTGATGTACATCAATGATTGTTCCAGTATCTGGGTCAACGCCACCCCAAAAGCTCAAACCCTCTGCGCAAGTAAGAACTTGGCCCTTGGCATCATTTTGCACAAACAGCATAGCTTTTGTTGGTATATCTGTAGTCATTACTGACATTCACATAACAAATTCATGAAGTCTTCTCAAAAAAATTAAACTCCATATATTTATGATTGCACCAACAACAAAATCTAACTCTTATCAATTTCATTAAATTGCCATCTAAATTATTATAAAAGCAAGCAAAAATATTATAAATGCAAGCAAAAATATATCTAGATTGATCAAAAAATTAATTTAATGGCAGGGCAACCTTTGAGATCACCATTATAGCCCCTGCTCAATAAGATCAGTTGCAATCGCAGCACCACTGTTCCAAGCATCTTCAACTTGTGACCCAATACACCAATCACCACCCAGATATAGCTTTGCATTAGGTGTTCGAACAAAAGGTTCACCCAATGGTTTGGCGACACGAGAATACAGCCATCGATGCGCAACAGAATGGGTGACACAATCATTACTAATATTCAGATGATCACACAGAAAAGGCAGCATTTTTGATGCAATGCTAGGTAAGTCCCCCTCAAGGTGTGCCTGAGTAAAACTTTTATTTGCATGCGCGACCCACGCAGTAGTATTAGATTGAGGCCTAAATGGCTTTTGGCACTCTTGCAAAATAGATACCAAAGAATAGCCTTCTGGCATTGGACGAGTATTCAAAGGATTTCCAGAAATCGCAACCATCAATGTCAAATCCGGTGACATTTGAACATCGGACACCAGCTTCACTAACGAGTGATTTTCTCCGAGGAAACCCTTAATCTGAGGAGCTGGTATGGTCAACACAACATGTGTAGCATCGTAGTGAACATCATCATAAAATAAACGCCAACCCGACCCATTAGGTCGCAAAGCTATAATTTGCGTTCCAAGACGCACATCTAAACCAGCAGCCAAGCCCTTGGGAATTGATGACATTCCTGGAGTTCCAACTATTAGCTCCCTTCCAGTCCCATCATCCCAAATATCAGCATTTCCTGTGTCGATTAATCCACGTAATACATAGGAAAAGTTATCATCATTTGTATGAATGTATGGCGCGCCATGGTCAAAATGAAGATTATCAGTACGACGAGTGGCAACACGTCCGCCGATTCCACGCCCCTTGTCAAATAAAACAGGTTGAAAACCAGCCTCTTTAAGAGTTTTTGCACAAGCTAAACCAGTAATACCGGCTCCTATAATTGCAATACGTGTCATAGCATTAATGCTTTCTCCAAAATAATAGGAATTTGTTTTTTTACTTTAAAGAATCCCGCTGTAGCATAAGGCCAGATCTCATCATCCCATTCTCTGCGCTGTTCACACAACTTAATATTTAGATCTTTGAGAAATGGTTCTGTTTGTTTTAACCAATCCCGAAGCGGGCCACATGTAACAAAAGGTGTAAAAATTTGTTTAGCCCCTACTTCTTGTGCCCAATTTGCAAGAATTTTAGGATGATTTGCTTTTAAATGCATTGGATTTTTATTTAAACGCATTGCAGTATCAATTAGTGCTCCATTTTCAAAAGAAAGAACAGAGTTGGAAATAGGTTTCGAAGAACGCAGATGACTAGAAGAAAGTATCGCCGTACTCTTTATATCAAATCTAGAAATATCAAAATCTTCAATCTGGCAATCTTCATCAGTAATCAAAACTGCAGTCGGAACACCAGACGCTGTTTTTTGAACATCGCGTATGTCCAATAATGCTGGTAATCCCTCTGGCTCAGTCCGTTCTAAACCATGACTTACATTTACTAATTCACCATCAAGTGGATTAAAGCGACCATTGGTAAACATAAAGATGTTTTCTGCGCGAGCAATATAGGGTTTACCACGGGTATGAAGTCCTGCAACCCAACGCCAACTAAGTGTATTAGATGCTGCATCGCCATCGAGTAAATGCCGGTAGAAAAAATCTGCCCCCAATCGCCATGGCAAACCGAGTGTAAAAATCCAAATTGAGGCAAACCACATTCTTGCATGATTATGAAGATAGCCAGTATCTAATAACTCTTGGGCCCATTCATTAAAGTAACCTAATCCAGTTTGAGCAGATTCAGCACGTTCAATTTTTTGTCGTAAAAAATGATTATTTTCTAAGGAAACAAAATCATTATGCAGTCCAGTCACGTAACTATCCCAAACCTGAGGGCGCCGTTCAAGCCAGCCTTTAAAGTAGCCCCGCCAAATGACCTCTTCAATAAACTTTTTAGAAGCTTCCGGCCCATGTGCCGTGACTGATGCACAAATCACTTCCTTTTCTGTTATCAATCTACGACAAATATAAAACGATAAGGTGGACACAGCTTTATGTTTATTCGGTCCATAATCATAATTTCGTTTATTTTCATAATGAGCACTCATATAAGGAATAAATTCCTGCAATGCTAACAATCCAGCTGCTCTAGTTGGGAGTAAATTAGACATTTTGCTACACCTATTTTTTATAATTTTTTAAATGATCTCCCAACCACCTAAATTTGACTTAATATGACTTTGCCTATAACCATTCTTAAAATTTTAAAAATCATAGTTTTTTCATTAGTTAAAGCCTAATAATCAAATTTATTTACAACCATCCTGCTGACATCTGGCGCTGATGGGCAACCATCGCATTACGCATTAAAATTGCCACTGTGACTGGACCAACTCCACCCGGCACAGGGGTAATCCATCCTGCAATCTCAATAACTGCATCAGTATCAACATCCCCAACTATCTTAGTTCCATCCGGGGTATCAATTTGATTTATGCCAATATCAATAACAACAGCACCTGGCTTTATCATATCTGGACCAATTAAATGTGCCTTACCAACAGCTACTACAACTACATCTGCACGCCTTGAGTGCATAGCAACAGAACGGGTCATGTGATGGCAAACAGTTACAGTACAACCTTCAGCCATTAACATCATAGCAACTGGCTTCCCTACAATTTCTGAATGGCCAATCATAACAACTTCAAGCCCCTCCATCGTAAGGCCTGTCTCTTTTATCAAAGCTACACTTGCTGCCGCAGTACAAGGCGCGAGTGCTACGTCAGAGTAAACAATATTACCAATTGATGCAGGGCTCATACCCTCAACATCTTTAAGTGGATGAATAGCCGATTGTAGTGACCTTACGTTAATGTGAGAAGGCACGGGCCGTTGTAAAATAATGCCAAGGACAGTTGTATCATCATTAAGTGCAAGCAGTTTTGATTTACACGCATCTTGAGTAATATCAGATGGCCAGCTAACCTGCTCAAAAGGTATTCCCGCTTGCTGAGCGCCGCGTGCTTGATTACGGACATATAGTGAAGCTTCGGGAACATCTCCAATTTGGATAGAGACAAGTCTAGGCATATCTGGATATTGATCAGCATAAGCCTTGACGTCTAAGATAATTCGCTTTTTAACAGCAACACCATCAATTAATCTATTGTCTTTTGGACTATTCATTAGTGTTCCTTGCTATTACAACGTTCAAAAGCCAAGTTATCGAAATAATATGATTACTTAAATAAGCAGAATTATAATAAATGTAGATTTTTCAGGCATAGTTCAAAGTAATAAAAAGCTGCTATCTGCTAATTCTGCACCTGACAACAACAAACTTTAAATATTCTACTTAAACGACAGCCAGCTTAAAATAAAAGTATATTTTTAAATGTGCGTATATCTTGGCTTAGGATTTTCCATAATAGAAAGTATCTCAAATGAGTTTAGAATAAATAGTGCAATTCCTAATATTATAGGCTTTAAACCAAAGACACTAGGAGTGATGTTGGACCACGAAAAGCAAAGCCCCTAAACTCAACTAAACCTTTGTTTTTCAACGATAATCCTGGAAAACGAGCAAACAACTTTGGAATTACTACCTTTCCAATAAGCATACGATACATATCACCTCCAAGACATTTATGCGACCCATCTCCAAAGGTCTGATTGTCTTTAGGCTTTCGCCGAACATCAAATAGATGTGGATTTTTCCATATTTGTTCATCGTAATTAGCAGATGCTTGAATGGCCATGACTGTTTCTCCTTTGGGTATAAACATGCCACGCATAATTAAAGATTTTCTAACAATTCTTGGGCTAGCCTGAATCGGAGCAACCCAACGTAAACCTTCTGTACAGGCCCCAGTCCAATCATTTTGATCTATGCAATATTGTATTTGTTTGGGTTGAGTTAACAGACCAAACAATGTTGAAAGTAATGCATCTCTTGTTTCGATAACAGCACCACCAATACAAATTTTCATATTAGTTCTGATCTGACTCACTTCAATTGG
>ENA-ORXF01001561-ORXF01001561.1-marine-metagenome-genome-assembly--contig:-NODE-1561-length-14638-cov-5.883456_pt1 | contig 14638 bp, 15 predicted proteins | sample MGYA00237864_ERZ511476 | MGnify/ENA primary metagenome ERZ511476 (study PRJEB26306, sample SAMN06343908) | marine metagenome | isolation source: coastal waters | place: Atlantic Ocean: West Antarctic... | reverse complement strand
TAAGGAGCATGTAAAATGCTTTCCCTACGGCGGCATTACCCACATCAGGTTCGAAGGGTATTTCTCACTATTTTTTTAATTAATAGACCCCTAGCAGTAGCTTTACAGATTATTCGAATATGAGTAAATGTGCAAGTGAATCCATGTATATAATAAGTAAACAGATTGGAAATAGTCATAATTAGTTTCTTCCTCTAATATATAATCGACACTATGAAGACGAACCTTATTAAAAATATTTACTCCAACAACTTCAGAAAAAAGTCTTTATTAGAGAAATTTATATCTTAGAGTTAAATGAAAATTATTTTTAATCTCAAAATTTTATTGAAGCGATTTTTATTGGCTATGTTTTTCGCTATTGGCCTATTCATCCCAATTTTGAATGCGCAGGAAACTATAGATTTAATTTCGCTCTATCAAGAAGCCTTAAGAAACGATTCCTTACTCTCTTCTGCTCGCTTTCAAAATCAAGCAGCACAAGAGTTAGTTAAGCAAGGGAGATCTTTATTCCTGCCAAGCATAACTATGAATGCAAGCTTTGATAAAAAAAATAATGAAAGAAAATTCTTAACTTCATCTCTACCAAGCAACGATTTGTTATCAGGGAAAAAAACGAATTATAAAACATATGACTATGGCGTTATAGTTAAGCAGCCTCTATTTGATTACTCTGCTTATGCTGAATATAAAAAAATCATAACCCAAATCAGCCTTTCTGATAAACAGCTTATTAAAACGCAGCAAGATTTAATTTTTCGAATTTCCAAGGCTTATTTTGAGACATTACTAGCAAAAAATCAGGTGGATCTTTTTCAGTATCAACGAGCCTCTATTCAAGAACAGCTATTAAAAGCTGAGGCACAATTTGAGGCTGGACTAATTTCGGTTACAGACATTAATGAAGCAAAAACAAAAAAAGCTCTGATTGAAGCACAACAGATTAGTGCCATAAAAAAATTAAAAATTAAAAAAAGAGAAATACAAATAATTACTGGAAAGCTCCCTGGAAGACTTACGCCATTGAATCCAATTATTACATTTACAGAAATTGATAATTTAGCAGACGATTGGATTTCAATAGCTCAAGAAAATAATTTAGAACTTCAAATAAAAAAAGATGAAATCAAAATTGCAGAACGCGAAATTGATTCTCGGCGTTCAGGGCATTTTCCAACTATAGATGCTATTGCCTCTCGATCAAGAAATTGGGATAAAGGTGGTTACCCTTATGGTGCAACCAAGAATGAAGGCATAAGAAGTTATTCGGATACCATAGGTGTTGAAATTAGTATTCCAATTTTTTCAGGGGGCATGACAAGCTCAAAAGTTAGGGAGGCCGTCTTACTTAAAAGTAAATTAGAGGAAGATGTAGAGTATCTTAGAAGGGGAATTGAGCTTAAGGTAAGAGACTATTATTTAAGTTTACAAACTAATTTTTCTGAGATATCAGCTTACCAACAAGCAATGGATGCTGCAGCACTTCAATTGGAGTCAACCCAATTAGGCTTTCAGGAAGGCTTAAGAAATAGTGTTGAAGTTTTAGACTCTCAACAAATATTATTCAATGCTAAATTGAATGTATTGGAATCGCGCTATAATTACTTAATGAATTTCATAAATTTAAAATTATCAGTCGGGATGCTATCTATTTCTGATCTAGATGAGATTAATCAATACTTAATGGTGAACTAAAGATGATGGCGCTTACAGAAAAAAGCCAATTAGTCATAATTGATATGCAAGAAAAACTATCAGCAGCCATGCCCAAAGAGGTAATAAATAAAATTACTAGGCGTTGTGAATTACTTGTAACGGTAGCTAATGAATTAAGTATTCCACAAGTTTGTACAGAACAATATCCGAAAGGACTTGGGCGCACTCTTAGCTCAATGATGCCATTCTTGTCTGAAGCAAAGTTTGTTGAAAAGAATGTTTTTGCATGTACAGAAGAGCCAATTTTTCTGAGGTACTTAATTAAAACACGCCCACAAATTTATCTAATGGGTATGGAAGCTCATATTTGTGTTTTGCAAACTGCACTTGGTCTTATTAACTCAGGTAAAGATGTGTTTATTATTGAAGATGCTGTAGTTTCAAGAAATATTCAAAATAAACAAAATGCTCTTAATAGGCTACGTGAAGCAGGGTGCTTTATTACTAATACAGAATCAGTAGTATTTGAATGGCTAAAAACATCTGAAAATGAAACTTTTAAGAAAGTTGCTCCATTAATTAAAGGTATTGACTAATTAATCGAATAATTTTTTCAGTACCCCCTGCTGAGTTCTTTATATATTTCTGGGCATTTCTAAGTATATTTTGATTAATTTCCCCCTCAACTAACAAATTTTTTAAGATCTGTTCTAATTCGACTATATCTTTAAATCTAAATATCGCCTTATTTTTTTCAGCATCGTTCACCATATCTTTAAAATTATAAATTGAGGGCCCAACTGCAGTTTGGATATTTAAACTCATAGGCTCAATAGGGTTTTGTCCACCATGATCCAAAATACTTCCACCAATAATTGCTAAACTTGCTATCCCATAAGTCTCGTATAAATCTCCCATTGTGTCGCCCAAAACATAAGCTGGGGTTTTCTTTAGATCTCCTAGTTTGCTTTTTCTTACAATTTTTAAATCCTGTTCCAGAAAAATCTTCTCTACTTCAATAAATCTTTCTGGATGCCTAGGAACTATTACCAATATTAGATCTTTATAATTTAATTTTTTCACGATCTCTAAAAGAATTTTCTCCTCTCCAGGCCTAGTGCTTCCAGCTACCAAAACAAATTGATTGGTTATTTTTAATTTATTTTTTAATTTATTAATTTTCTCATGAATGCCTTTAGGAGGAGTGGCTTCAAATTTAAGATTCCCCATTACCTTTATATTAAATTGAGTCAGGCTCTTAAAATTAACTAAGTCCTCTTTAGATCTCACATAAATTGAATTCAGCTGAGATAACCCAGAATTAATAAATCCTCTAAAAGGTAAATATTTGCTTAAAGATTTTTTTGATAGTCGTGCATTAATTAAATGTAATGGGACTTTATTAAGCCTGCATTGATTTATTAGATTGAACCACAGCTCTGTCTCAAGAATTAAGCCTATTTTAGGCTTGAAATAAGACAAGAATCTTTTACTAGCTCCTTTTGTATCATAAGGCAAATAAGTTCGATGAATTCTTTGATTATTTGGTAAGCTAGTATTTCGGCCTGTTAAAGTGCCATGACTAACAAGGAAATATGTTTTAGGGTATCGTTTTAATAAAATTTCAATAAGATTAAAGACAGCTTTAGTCTCCCCAACAGAAACACAATGAAGCCATACTGTTTGTCTGGATCTCCATAAAGCCCGTTTATCTTTGGAATAAATAGCAAAACGCTCACTTAAATATTTTAATTGTTCAGGCTCTGTTACCCCTCGATAAAAAAGTTTTGCTAAAGCAAAAGGTATAAGACAGATAATTATAATTTCGTAAATAAAAAAATACATTTCGTAATTTTCTCACAATGTGAAATTTATTTATATTTTTTATTTTAGGCTAATCATTTGTTAAATATGGCTTTCATAATGTTCATGTAAAATTGGTTTCAAAAATTATGAACTTTTATCAAAATAACTCTTGACCAAACACAACCAGATGTTAAAATTTTTTTCATTAGCACAATATGTTGTGGTTTTATATATAAAGCCTTTTTCAAAAAATCGTGCTCCAAATAGAAAAAAATAGGGGAAATAAATGCTCAAAGTTGTACCATCAGATTCTACAGAGGACGAACCTGAAGAGAAAAAGATACCTTTTCAATCCGTCTCGGAAGATATTTGGGATAAAAAATATAGATTAAAATCAAAAAATGGTGATTTTATTGATAAAAATATCGATGAAACTTACCAAAGAGTAGCGAGAGCTTTGGCAGATGTAGAAACCCCTGAAAAAAGAGAATTGTGGCATAAAGAATTTCTATGGGCTTTGCAGAATGGAGCAATCCCTGCAGGACGTATTACTTCTAATGCTGGCGCACTTGATCACAAACCAGCAACCAGTACTATCAATTGCACTGTTTCTGGGATAATTGAAGATAGTATGACTGACATACTTGATAAGGTACATGAAGCCGGGCTGACTTTAAAAGCTGGTTGTGGAATTGGATATGAATACTCAACGCTGAGACCAAAAGGTGCTTTTGTTGCAGGTGCGGGCGCATACACAAGTGGTCCACTTTCGTTTATGGATATATATGATCGCATGTGCTTTACAGTATCTAGTGCAGGTGGTCGACGTGGTGCACAAATGGCAACATTTGATATTTCTCACCCTGATGTTACTGATTTTATTAAAGCAAAGAGAGAAGATGGTCGCCTGAGACAATTTAATTTGTCTTGCCTTATTACAAAAGATTTTATGGAGGCAGTTAAGTCAGATGCAGATTGGAAACTTGCTTTTCCAATTACAGAAAAAGAGTCAAAAGAAGATATGCTCGATTTAACAGATTCAAAAAAAATAGTTTGGAAGAATTGGCCTGTCAAAGAAAAATATTTGACTGAGATAAAAGGAGTTAATGCAGGGAAAGTTGCTTGTCGTGTTTATAAAATAATTAAAGCTCGGCGTGTTTGGGATATCATCATGTCATCTACTTACGATTATGCTGAGCCAGGATTTATTCTTGTCGATCGCGTTAACGAGATGAATAATAATTGGTTTTGTGAAGATATTAGGGCGACAAATCCTTGTGGGGAACAACCATTGCCTCCATATGGTGCATGTCTTCTAGGTTCAATTAATTTAACAAAATTTGTTAAACTCCCCTTTACCAGTGAGGCATATTTTGACTGGGATAAATATAAAAAAGTGGTAAGTACTTTTACTAGAATGCTTGATAATGTTGTTGAAATTAATGGCTTACCTCTTGAAAAACAAAGAGCTGAAATCGTCAGAAAGCGTCGTCATGGCATGGGTTATTTAGGGTTAGGCTCCTCACTAAGTATGATGCAAATGATATATGGAGATGATGAATCACTAAAATTTACAGAAGAGGTAACAAAAGTTTTAGCCCAGGTAGGGTGGGAAATTGGAATTGAATTAGCAAAGGAAAAAGGAGTGGCTCCAATAATGGATGAGGAATTTGAAGTAAATGCCGAAATGCTAGCAATGCGCCCAGAAATGAAAAAAGAAGGGCACAAGATTGGTGACAGAATAAAAGGGAAAGTGCTTTTAGGAAAATATAGTCGCTACATGCAGCAATTTCCTAAAGAACTTCAAAACCAGATTGCAGAATCTGGTGTTCGCTTTACTCATCATAGTTCAATTGCTCCAACTGGGACTATCTCTCTCTCATTAGCAAATAATGCAAGTAATGGGATTGAGCCATCTTTCGCTCACCACTATAGTCGCAATGTAATTAGGGAAGGTAAAAAAAGCAAAGAGAAAGTAGATGTATTTTCTTTTGAGCTTTTAGCATATCGCCACCTTATAAATCAAAAAGCTATGCCTTTCTCAGATAAAGAAGAAGAAAAGTTACCAGACTACTTTATTGACTCTTCTTCAATTAAAGCAAAGGCCCATGTCGATATACAAGCGGCTTCTCAAAAATGGATTGATAGCTCAATTTCTAAAACAATCAATGTCCCCACTGACTATGATTACGAAGATTTTAAAAACATATATTTGTATGCATACGAAAAAGGACTTAAAGGTTGCACAACATTTAGATTTAACCCTGAGGCTTTCCAAGGTGTTTTAGTAACTGAAAAAGATCTAGAAGAAACAACATATCAATTCACTTTAGACGATGGGGCAACAATTGAAGTGAAAGGAAATGAAGAGATTGAATATGATGGAGAAATTCATTCAGCAGCAAATTTATATGATGCTTTAAAAGAAGGTTACTACGGAAAATTCTAAGGATTAATTAAAAATGGCAGTTAAAATCAATAAAAAGATTGTGGGTTATAGTGTTCTTGATAAAAACAATGAGATAGAAAAAAATGCTCAACCAGCTGAAATATTTCAGTTAGGTGACCCACTTAGTAGGCCAGACCAAATTACAGGCTCAACCTATAAAGTAAAAACACCAGTAACAGAGCATGCTCTTTATATTACTATTAATGACGTTCTCATGAATGAAGGGACCGAACAAGAACACCGCAGACCTTTCGAAATATTTGTTAATTCTAAAAATATGGAACATTTTCAATGGATAGTTGCACTGACACGGGTTATGTCTGCAGTTTTCAGAAAAGGTGGGGATATTACTTTTCTTGTTGAGGAATTAGAGAGTGTATTTGATCCAAATGGTGGTTACTATAAAAAAGGTGGTAGATACGTCCCGAGCTTAGTTGCCGAGCTAGGACAGGTTGTCGAGCAACATTTAATTAATATTGGCATGTTACAAAAACAACAACCAGACGAACACCAACAACAATTAATTAAAGATAAAAAAGCAAGCTTTATCGAAAAAAACCCTGATGGACTTGATCATGATACTGGCTTCCCCAATGGCTCCCAATTATGTAATAAATGTAAAGTTAAGGCCTCTATTATGATGGACGGGTGTTTGACTTGTTTAAACTGTGGTGAAAGTAAGTGTGGATAGTTTAATATGAACTAAGGTATTAATTTAGACTCTATTACGCACTTCAAACGAAAGCTAATAGCGTATTATGAAAAACTTTTTATTTCTTCTTTTCTTCTTTTCTTTCTGTATATCTGCAACCCCTACTCCGGAATTGTTATTCAAAATAAATAGATCTGTTGTTAAAGTCAACGTATCAACCAAAGAAGGTAACCATGGAGTTGGATCTGGTGTTGTAGTCAAAAAAGACCATATTGTAACTAATTGCCATGTCATAGCTAATGCGCAAGGAATTAATGTCAACAAATATGGAAATAGCTATACTCCACATGCAATAATTGCAGATTGGAAAAATGACGTGTGTATTTTAAAATTTAAATACCTAGAACTTGAACCAGTTAAATTTTCCTCAAATGATTCATTAGAATATGAAACGAAAGTTTTTGGCAAAAGCTATGGTGGGAATACAGTTAAAGCACATACTTCATTTGGTCGGGTAAAAGGCATACACAAATTAAATAACTTTAAAGTAATTCAATCTTCAGCTTGGTTTGCTATGGGGGCTAGTGGTGGTGGACTGTTTAACTACGAAGGCGAGCTATTAGCTATAACAACTTTTAAAACTGCTGGAAATACAGCTTTTTATTACAGTATGCCAGTTGAAATAATAAAAAAAATGCTGACTAGTGGAAAAGAAACTTCTGTGACAGCGCAACCAGAACTTCCTTTTTGGGACGCACCAACTGAAGACCAACCTTTCTTTATGCAAATTATAGGCCCTATGAAAAAAAAATCATGGGGGGCTCTGAAAAAAATTACTTTAAAATGGATTCAAAAATCGCCCAATGAAATCGAAGCACACTATCATCATGCCTTTGCATTATATCAATTAGGCGAATTTGTTTCAGCCAAGAATTTTTTAAAAAAAGTAATTAATAAAAATAAAAAGCATGCCTTAGCTTATTTATATTTATATAAAATCTCAAATAAAGAAAATCAAGAAGATGATATGAGTTACTATAAGTCTCGGGTATTAGAACTAGACGATTCATTAATTGATCAGGGAAATGAAACTTAAAATATTTTTATTTTTTTTAATTGGAAGCTTATTTTCAGCATGCTCGCTAGATAAGGTGCCTAAAATTGATTCATTATCTGATATGTTTTCAAATAACATAGAAGAACGAAAAATTCGTCCTGAAGAATCTTCTCAATATAATTGCAATAATAAGAAATCGTTTTTTTTATTATATCTAAATGAAAAAAAATCTGTTTGGGTTGTTTTGCCTGATAGAGAATTTAGATTGAAGCAAATTGATGAATCTCAAAATATTTATAGTAATGATATTACAACTTTAGAAATTTCTCCTGGGCAAACTCAAATTAAAAATGAAAAAGAAATTCTATATAGTCAATGCGTAGAAGAAATTGAAAAAAAAGATGCTTCTTAAAGTTGGAGTAAATTAACAATATTATTATGTTAACCAAACCATTAGGAGTGGTGTGGACAAAAAATATGGATTAGGAAGCTCAAAGGTCGCGATTGAGATTCACAAAAAAAGTAGGGATAAAATGTTGCTCTTGCGACAGTCCTAGCCTTCATTTTTGGCCAACTATGCAAGATCATCAATGTGAGAAGTGTGGTGAATGGCAAAATGATATTCCTCATACTTACTCTACTGGTCGAAGTACAGATTATTTAATGCAATAAGCCGTTCAGCTTCTTATAAATATCAAGTAAAATAAACCTTTAATTTTATTTAAGGTTTAGCATGTTAATTCAATCAGATTCTGTTGATCTTGATACTCCAACTGGAAAAATGAGGACTTATATCCATCGACCAAATAAACCCGGAAAATTTCCAGTAATTTTATTTTATTCAGAAATATTTCATCAAACAGGGCCTATTGAGCGAGCAGCTAAAATAGTAGCAAGTCATGGATATGCAGTAATGGTTCCAGAAGTGTTCCATGAATTAAATCCTATTGGTACAGTCTTACAATATGATGATGCCGGCAGAGAAAAGGGGAATTCTGATAAAGAGTCAAAGGATGTTCAAGCTTATGACGCCGATAATCAAGTTATGATCAATTGGGTCAAGCAACAAAATTGGTCAAATAATAATATTGGCGCTTTGGGATTTTGTATCGGTGGTCATTTAGCGTTTCGCGCTGCAATCAACCCAGAAATTAAATCAACTGCTTGTTTTTATGCAACTGATTTACATACCAATACTATTCCTAATTCACCAAATCAACATAGTATGGACCGATTATTAGATATTAAAGGTGAGTTATTAATGATTTGGGGGAAGCAAGACACACATATACCGACAGACGCACGACTTCAAATTCATCAAAAATTATTAGAAACTGATATTGTATTTAGTTGGCATGAGTTTAATGCTCAACATGCATTTATGAGGGATGAGGGCGATAGATATGATCCAGAGTTGGCAACGCTTTGCTACCAACTATGCTTTAGAATGTTTTCAAGGGCGTTAAATAATTAAACGCAATCTGAAAATGCTTCGAGAGAGCGATAAAATTGTTTTTTTTGTTTTAGCTTGCTCGGGATTAAATTCTTATTTGCTAGTTTTGCAGTAATGGGTTTATTTTTATCTGCATCATTTTTTTCTAACTTAATATTTTTAGCTTTAAACATTTTGATTCCTTTTGGGAAAAATTAATCTACAGGGATTTTGTCCCATTATTAAATTGATACAAAAATTATATAAAAATTCAATTTAATTTAATAATAAAAAAAAATAGGTTATATTTAAATTTGTTATTCGGATATTTTAATATGAAAATACACATAAATGGAAATATAAAGGAGTTTAAAAGTAAAAAAATTACTCCTGAAGAATTGATAATCCAACTTAATTTAAATGGTAAACGCTTTGCAATTGAAAGAAATGGAGAAATAATCCCTAAAAAAAACTTCGATGAAATTCATATTAATGATGGTGATAAAATAGAAATTATAGGAGCAGTAGGTGGCGGATAAAATAGTAAATAAAACTGATGACTTAATTATTGCTGGTCGATCTTTTCAATCTAGATTACTAATAGGTACTGGAAAATATAATAGCTTTAAAGAGACAAGGGCTGCAATTAATGCGAGTCAATCTAAAATTGTAACGGTTGCTATTAGAAGAGTAAATCTTGGACAAAGCCCAGATGAGCCCTCTTTACTTGAGTTTATTCCCTCAGACGAATTTACTTACTTACCAAATACGGCCGGTTGTTATTCTTCAGACGAAGCCATTAGGACATTACGTCTAGCTAGGGAGCTATTAGATGGTCACAACCTAGTAAAATTAGAAGTATTAGGAGATCCAGATACCCTTTATCCGAACGTTATAGAAACAATTAATGCGGCGGAGATTCTTATTAAAGATGGTTTTGATGTAATGGTTTACACTTCAGATGACCCAATAATTGCAAAACAATTAGAAGATATTGGTTGCTGTGCAATTATGCCCCTAGCTTCATTAATAGGTTCTGGTATGGGTATACTAAATCCTTGGAATTTAGAAATAATTATTGATAAAGCAAATGTTCCTGTGATTGTAGATGCTGGTGTTGGAACTGCTTCGGATGCTACTATTGCTATGGAGCTTGGGTGTGATGGGGTTCTAATGAACACAGCAATTGCTTTAGCTGATAATCCAATCTTAATGGCTTCAGCTATGAAAAAAGCAGTTGAATCAGGAAGAGAGGCATTTATAGCTGGTAGAATGGATAAAAAACTTTATAGCGCTTCTCCAAGTTCGCCAACAAAAGGTTTAATTAAGTAAATGGTAAAGGCACGTACTCCAGAGTTTCAGGTTTCAGTCTCAGTACAAACTGAATTTATTGAAGAGCGTTCTTTTGTTGAAGATAATAAATATTTTTTTGCGTATACGGTAACAATTAAAAATCAAGGGGCTCAGTCTATCCAACTTATGTCTCGACATTGGATTTTTAATAATGCACACAATGAAAGGTTTGAGGTAAAAGGTGATGGAGTTGTAGGAGAGCAACCTATTATTCAACCTGGTGAAATATTCACTTATTCTAGCGGTACAGAAATTGATACCCCAATAGGTAGTATGTTAGGCTCATATCAAATGGTAACTGAAAATGGAATTGAATTTGATGTAGAAATCCCTGAAAAAAAATTAAATATGCCAAGGACACTTCATTGAAAAAAAAATATTTCTCATTAATTTTACTGCTTAGTCTATTAACAAGCTGTGGGCAGTTAAACGTCCAAAATTCATGTAATTGTGAAATAGAAAAAAAAGCGTTATCAGAAGTAAAAGCTGAGCTTGCTAAACTAAAAAAACTTCAAGCACCAACTAATAATATATCATCAAAAATAATTCCTCAATATGGCTTATTAATTAAAACACAATGGACAGAAATTGAAGAGAAACTGGAACAAGACCAAGCAAAAGAGGCTTGGTCAGCATGGGTCCATGGATGTAAAAAATTAATCAAAGTACCAGATTGGAAAGTTGCTTGCGAGGCGGCAAATCATTTACACGCTCCATCAAATCAAGAAGTTATACAATACTTACATAAGCATTTTCATCTTTATAAAGCAAAAAATGAAGATGGGTCTGAAAAAGGACTAATTACAGGATATTATCAGCCTTTATTAAAAGGGAGTAGAACTAAAACAAAAAAGTATAAAATACCCCTTTATACACCTCCGCTTGATTTAATTACAGTTGACCTTAGTGGAGTTTATCCAGATTTAAAGTATAAAAGATTAAGAGGCCGGGTAGAAGGTAACAAATTAATTCCCTATTTTACAAGAGAAGAAATATCAAAAAAAGATTACCCATTGCAAGGTAACGAATTACTATGGGTGGAAAATTCTGTTGAATCTTTTTTTCTTGAAATTCAAGGTTCTGGGGTTATCAAGTTTGAAGATGGCTCAACAACACAAGTTGGCTATGCTGATCAAAATGGTCATCCATACCGCTCTATGGGGCTAGCTTTAATTAGAAAAGGTGAGCTAAAAAGACATAAAGTCTCTATGCAAAGCATTAAAGCTTGGGCTAAAAAAAACAAACGAAAGTTACAAAAATTTTTAAATGCTAATCCCAGTACTGTTTTTTTTAGAGAGCTCCCTCGAGGATTACCTGGACCAATTGGTGCATTAGGGGTCCCAATTTCATCTGAAAGATCTGTAGCAATTGATCGAAGATTTATACCTTTGGGAGCTCCTGTCTTTCTATCAACCACAGAACCAAATTCAGATGTTACTCTAAATAAATTTATGATTGCTCAAGATACTGGTGGAGCTATTAATGGCGGGGTAAGGGCTGATTTTTATTGGGGACAAGGTAGGAAAGCAGGCTCCAAAGCGGGGAAAATGAAGCAGTCGGGTGAGATATGGGTAATGCTTCCTAAAAACTTTTCTTTTCCTAAGTAACAGATTTTCGATGCTCATTTCTTGCTGCTGTTTCTTGGTCTGCAGTCTCTTGTGTGATGTGTATATTGTATTGTAACGACCATCGATCTGTTTCTTCCATCTCTAGTTTTTCAACACCATGAAATGAATTATTTGTTTTTATAAAACAAAGAGCAGAATTTGGTGCATATGGCATTGTAATTACTTTATAAAAATCTTCCCTCGCGTAATGCAAATGCGGTAATTCCTTATTTAGTTTACTTGGGTCTTTTGGCATATAGATAGATGTACCCGTTGAAATCTGTGCACAATCTTTTGGAAGGTAAATTAAAACCGATACGACTTTACTTGGTTGATCCGTATGTGGCCCTAATGAATAATTTTTTTTATCGTTTACTAGTTGCAATGAATGTGTATATGACACATTTTCTAAATATTTAAAACGCATATCAAGAAATTTCTTAAATTTAACTCGTAAAATGTTATTGAAATGTGGAGAGAAATTTTTATGGAAGGATGTCCAAAACTCCCGCTTATCTTTACCAGCTTTTTGCATAGACTCTTTTTTATCAAAATCCATTACCATTCTTTCTTTATAGCCTGATAAACCTGGATTATCGTTATATAATTCTGCCATAGATATCATTTCGTTTGGATCCAGCAGATTTTCTTGAATTTTAGAATAAAAATTTTCTGAGAAAATATTTTCTACATAGAAATGTGGAAAAGGGAAATCTAAAATAGGTGCATTTCCAAATTTATATGCAGCATGTAATTCATCTTCTAAAAACATATTCACTCATTCCTATAAAAGGGCCTTCTGTTCTCGCAGCTTTATCTACCTGATCTTGGGAAAATTTGAATCCTAAGTTTTGTAATAAATCTACTGAAGCCATATGTTCTGGTAGATGAGGACTTAATTCCACTATTACTGATTTAACTTTTTTATTTCTAAGGGTTTCTTTTGCCCCCTCAATAACTTTGTGTTCAAAGCCATCAACATCAATTTTAACATAATCAGGTATTGGCAATTTGTTTGTCTCCACTAAAGAGTCAAGTTTATAAGTTATGCACCCTTGAGCAAATTTTATATCCTCAGCAAATGAACTAAGCTCAAAATTTAATGGCTCGCCTACCGCATGATTGGCATCCCCTGCATCCATATTTCCCATAAAAATATAATCGAAACTATCCACATCTGAAACGCCGACACAATATGCGCTTACTATATGGTCTAATTTATTAAGTCTTATATTTTTATTTAAAAGGGAATAATTCTGTGATTCTGGCTCCAATGCGTAAACTGTTGCCTCTCTTGCTATAGCTGCATAAATTGTATAAGTTCCGACATTAGCCCCAATATCTAACAATATTTCTTTTGGGCTTATTTCATTTAACCAATCAATGGTACCTGGTTCTTTTGTGAATAAACTATCTGCTCTATACTTTGTTAATAGATTTGGAGTCTGAAATATTAATTTTTTACCATCGAATTCCACTGTGCACTTTGGGTCTAATTTTTGATAATCTTCTAAACTTATATCCATATTTTTCTATAACTTACTAAATCTAAAAAAAAATTGTAACATATAAAAAAAGGGAGCATTAGCTCCCCTTTTTTTATATGTTTTTAAATAAACAATTACTTGTTCATTACGTACATTGTTACTTCAAATCCAAAACGCATTTCTGTTGCAGCTGGTGTTGTCCACATAATGTAATCTCCTTATATTTTTCAAATTCTATTGCAAATTATTTTGCACCTAGTTGTCACACTATAATTTATAAACAGTTATTATTCACTGACTTTTCTTATGAAATTATCCTAAGGATTATCATGATTAAAAAATCATGTATTTTTTGCTTTTGCCTCTTCTTCTCTTAAAAGTGAGTCTTTATCTAGAAAAATATCAAATAGCAATAACCATCGATCTGTCTCTTCTACCTCTAACTTTTCTACACCGTGAAATGAGTTATTTGTTTTAATAAAAGAGAAAGCAGAATTAGGTACAAATGGCATTGTCATTACCTTATAAAATTGTTCATGAGGATAATGCTGGTACTCTTTATTTTGAACTAGAAAATTAGGATCTTTTGGTATGTAAATAGATGTCCCTGATTCTTTCTGAGACAAGTCTTTTGCAAGGTAGATTAATAAAGATATCACCTTCCTCGGATGATCGTTATGAGGCCCCAAAGAGTAATTTTTCTTATCGTTTATAAGTAGAAGTTCTGTTTCAAACGAAACATTTTCTAAATATTTAAAACGCATATCAAGATAATCTTTAAACTTACTTCTTAATAAACCACTAAATTCTTTCTTTTTAAGACTATTCCCTAATTCTCTCCAAAATTCTTGTTTATCTTTTTCAATCTTATTTATTGATTCATTCTTATTAACATCCATTACATACCTATCTTTATAATTTCTAAATCCAGGTTGGTCTGGAAATAAATCAGGCAATGAAGTCAATAAATTTTGAGCGGGTAAATTTTTCTGAATCTGGGAGTAAAAGATATCAGGGAAAATATCTTGAACGTACAAATGAGGGAAAGGAAAGATATTGATAGGGGAATTTATATATTTATAAGCAAAATGTAATTCTGATTCTATAAGAGACATTAATTTATACTTTATATTTATTTT